>Ga0308161_1004674_pt1 | contig 12369 bp, 8 predicted proteins | sample PhyFR2_FD_201034 | JGI IMG/M metagenome (GOLD analysis project Ga0308161, IMG submission 201034) | Phyllosphere microbial communities from UC Gill Tract Community Farm, Albany, California, United States - DLSLF.R2 | ecosystem: Host-associated > Plants > Phyllosphere > Unclassified | place: USA...
CCGCGCCCAGCGTCAGGCCGCTCAGCGCCGTCTCGTGGAAGGTGTAGTCCGCCCACAGGGAGGCCATGTTACGCGGCACTTCCACCGGACGTTTGCCCTGGTAGAGCGTATCGTCAGTGTACTCGGCATCGGTATAGCTGTAGGCCGCCGTCAGGTTGATATTGCTGGTCAGGGCCGCTTTCGCTTCCAGCTCAAGGCCGCGGGAGCGGATCTCCCCGCCCTGCACGCTGAAGGCGCTATCAGACGGATCTGCCGTCAGGTTGTTGTCTTTGGTCAGCTGGAATACCGCCGCCGTGACGGTGACCGGCATATCCTTCGGCACATACTTCACGCCCGCTTCATACTGCTTGCCGCGTGACGGATCGAACGGTTTGCCCGGCTTCGTTGAACCGGCGACCGGCTCGAAGGATTCGCTGTAGCTGAAGTACGGCGCAATACCGTTATCAAACACATAGTTCAACCCACCGCGCCAGGTGAACTGCTGGTCGTTGATCTCGCTCAGCGAGCTGGTAGAGCGGGTGTAGGTCGAGGTTTTCGCAAAATCGTAGCGGCCGCCAAGGGTGAGCACCCAGTGGTTCCACTCGGCCTGATCCTGGGCGTACAGCCCGGTCTGCTCCTGACGGTTAATCACCGCATAGGGGAAGTTAACGTTGACGTTCGCATTGCCATACTGCGGCTCCACCATGTCTATCGGATTGGCCGAGCCGTAGTCCGCGTTGATGTCGTTGCGCATGCGCAGGTAGTCAACGCCGGTCAGCAGGGTGTGATCCACCGCGCCGGTGGCAAAGGCGGATTGCAGCTGGGTATCCACGGTGAAGGAGTTCAGATCTTCATCGGAGCGGACAAACGCGCGGTTGATCTGCGTCGGGGCCGTAAAGCCGTTGCCGTAGACCGAGGTGTAGAGCGTGTGCAGACGGGTATAGCGCAGGTTCTGGCGCACCGTGAAGGTATCGTCAAAGGCGTGCGCGAAGCTGTAGCCAATCTGCTGCTGGCGGCGGGACATGCGGTTGTCCTGCTCGCCTTCGTTAAAGTCGGTATCCAGCTTGTGGGCGTTACCGTTGGCGTCGGTGTACGGCACCACGGTGCCGACGCGCGGCAGCCAGCCGTAGTAGCCTGCATCCGGATCGCTCTGGAAGTTGCTCAGGAAGGTGAAATCGGTTTTGTCATCCGGACGCCAGCTAAAGGCAGGCGCGATGGCATAGCGGGTTGATTTAACCATAGTCTGCTGGGCATCCTCACTGCGACCCAGGCCGGTGAGGCGGTAGGAGAACACGCCGTCATCGTCGATGGCATCGCTGAAGTCAAAGCCGGTCTGGTAGAGGTTATCGGTTCCCATCTGGAACTCCACCTCTTTCAGCGGCTCGGTGGTCGGACGCTTACTGACCATAGAGACGATGCCGCCGGGGTTGCTCTTGCCATAGAGCACCGAGGTCGGACCGCGCATCAGCTCTATACGCTCAAGGAAATAGGGATCCATAGAGGATTCAGAGTAGTTATCACCCTGAAGTTTTAGGCCGTCGAGATATTGGTTGGTGTTCGCGCCGGTAGAGGCGCTAAAACCACGGATGGAGATCACGTCGAGCGTTTCCGAGCTGCCGCGGGTGGCGAATACGCCTGGCGTATAGTTCAGCGCCTCTTTCACCGTGGAGGGATCTTTCATGTCCATCTCTTCGCGGGTCACCACGGAGATAGACTGCGGCGTTTTCTCAATCGGGGTATCGGTTTTGGTCGCTGTTGCCGTACGCTTGGCGGCGATGGTCGGTGCCGGGCCCCAGGCACTCTCCTGCTCAGCGGCAGCGGTGGTAACGGTGATGGTATCTTCTTTTGGGGCTGCCTGTGCGGCAAAGGAGATGCTGCCGACCGCAGTGGCAACGACCACGGCAATTTTACGCAGCGAAAGGTTGACCGGCTGAGCAGTTTCAGAACGCGCCATGGTGCTTCTCTCTGGATAATGGAATGATAACGTAAACGATAATTATTATTATGACCGCAGCATAATATGCCAGGCCTCGCGGAGATAGCAAGAGTTATGCGCCCCTACGACAATTAAGGGATTAAGGAATAACCAGACGGATAACAGGGTGTTACAAGAGGGTTAAAACTGTAGGGGTGTAGGCCGGGCAAGCGGAGCGCCGCCCGGCGTTTTACTATTTATTTTTAACTACAGCTTAATTGCCAAACATGTCTTTGATCCAGCCTGCAACGCCGTCGCTTTTCTCCTGCTGCTGCGGCTGTTGTTGCTGCTGCTGCTGAGGTTGCGGTTGCGGTGACGACTGTTCAAACGGGTTACCGCTCTGCTGCTGCTGTTGCTGTTGCTGCTGGAGCAGCATCTCGCTCTGCTGGCAGAGGGCATCCGGATTCGATGTCCATACCGGCAGCGAGCGCACTCCGCCGCCGCAGAGGAAGTTACCGCCTTCGTCCACGCCCATGTTGACGATATCCTCCGGCGGAGTCAGATCCAGCGGGATTGGCGACTGGTTTGCCAGATAGCGCTGGTAGATGGCCATCGCCCCGCTGGCACCGTAAAGCTTGGTCGGCTGGTTGTTATCGCGTCCTACCCAGGTAATGGTCACCTCACGGCCATCGATCCCGGCGAACCAGGTGTCGACGTTGTTGTTGGTGGTCCCGGTTTTACCTGCCAGGTGCAGACCTGGATACTTCGCTCCCAGCTGACGGCCGGTGCCGCGCTGGATAACCTGTTGCATGGTCCACAGGGTCATGTATGCCGCCTGAGCAGGCACCGCACGCTCTGCCTGCGGGAAGCTCTGGTAGAGCACCGTCCCATCTTCGGCAATCACCGAACGCAGCGCGGAAAGCGTCGCACGGTTACCGCCGCTGGCGATGGTCTGGAACGCCTGCGCCACCTCAACCGGAGTCAGGTTCAGCGCCCCCAGCAGCATCGCCGGAACCGGATGCAGTTGATCCTTCGGCACGCCCAGCTTGGTCCAGGTGTCGGTCACCGCTGGCAGGCCCAGCGCCATCCCGAGGTTTACCGTCGGGACGTTCATTGAGCGGGTCAACGCATCTACCAGCATCACCTGGCCGCTAAAGCGGTGGTCATCGTTCTGCGGAGACCACACCTTGCCGTTAGGCTGGGGCAGAGAGATCGGCGCATCGGCAATCCACGTGTTCAGACGATACTGGTTCGGCTGGCTCAGCGCGGTGAGATAGGTGGCGGGTTTTGCCAGCGAGCCGATGGAGCGTCGCGCCTGCATGGCACGGTTGTAGCCCGCAAACTGCGGCGTCGCCCCGCCCACCATGGCGCGAACTTCACCGCTGAAGCGGTCAACGACCACCATCGCCGTCTCCAGATCGCTCAGCTTACGCTGTTTGATCAGGGCCGGAATACCTTCCACAGCGGCTTTCTCCGCTGCGTCCTGCGCCACCGAGTCAAAAGTGGTAAAGATCTTCACGCCGGAGAGATCCTTAACCTTATCCCCCAGCTTCGCTTGCAACTCCTGGCGTACCATCTGCATAAACGCCGGCTGCGGTGAGATCACCCCGCCGCGCTTCTGCACCCCGAGCGGCCGGGCGCTGAGCATATCGTACAGCTCCTGGTCGATGACCTTCTGCTCCTGCAGCAGGCGCAGCACCAGGTTACGTCGCTCAAGGGCCAGCTTCGGATTGCGCCACGGGTTGTAGATCGAGGCCCCTTTCACCATACCCACCAGCAGCGCCTGCTGGTCAAGGCTCAGCTCCTCTACCGGACGGCCAAAGTAGTAGAGGCTCGCCAGCGGGAAGCCGCGGATTTCGTTATCGCCGCTCTGACCGAGGTAGACCTCGTTCATATACAGCTCAAGAATACGATCCTTGCTGTAGCGCGCATCGACGATCAGCGCCATATAGGCTTCGTTCGCCTTACGCCAGTAGGAGCGCTCGCTGGAGAGGAACAGGTTTTTCACCAGCTGCTGGGTCAGGGTACTCGCCCCCTGCACCGTGCGTCCCGCCGTCAGGTTCGCCAGCACCGCACGCCCGATGGAGAAGAAGCTGATCCCGTCATGCTCATAGAAGTGACGGTCTTCGGTCGCCAGCAGGGTATCCACCAGCAGATCCGGGAAGCCGTTACGCGCGACGAACAGACGCTGCTCGCCGTTCGGCGAGGAGAGCATGGTGATCAGACGCGGATCGAGACGGAAGAAACCGAACTGGCGGTTATTCTCCATGTTCTCGATGGTGTCCAGGTGGTTATCGCTGAACGTCAGGCGAGCGCGGACCTGCCCCTCTTTACTGTCGGGGAAGTCAAACGGACGACGGATCATCTCGATGCTGTTAGCCTGCACGGTAAACTCGCCGGGACGGGTCATCGCCGTCACCTTGCGGTACTGGGTGGCCTCCAGCAGCTTCACCATCTCGTTCTTGCTGATCGGCATCTCAGGTTCGAGGTTGACCATCCGGCCATACACCGCCGCTGGCAGCTGCCAGACTTTGCCGTCGATGCGGCTACGGATCTTCTGATCAAGATAGAGACCGTAAATCGCAAACAGCACCAGCAGAACGATAAAGATCTTCAGCAGCAGCCAGAACCAGCCGCGCTTGCGCTTGCCGCCTTTTCCTTTGCCATTACCATTGCCATTGCCGCCGCCTTTACCACGGCGCGGCGCAGGTGCGTCGTCTTCGTCATACGCATCGTCCATCTCTTCATCTCTGAGACGACGACGGCTTACCTTCTCTTTTACCGGACGCGCAGGTCTGCCTTTACGTCCAATAGGTTCGCGGTCATTCCCCGCCATGCTTACTCTCCGCTACATTATTTCAGGCGCAAGGGCCCGATTCTCTTTTCTTCTACCGGAGGGCAGAAGAAGAAATCTCTCAATTTCGCTTTCGCTAATCTTACGAATATTTTTTAACCCGCCTTGTCGGCGCGGTATTCGCCGGATCGTCCGGCCAGACATGCTTCGGGTAACGTCCCTTCATCTCTTTTTGTACTTCACGGTAAGCACCCGCCCAGAACGCGCTGAGATCGCGCGTGATCTGAAGCGGGCGCTGCGCTGGCGAGAGCAGCTCCAGCACCAGCGGCATCCGCCCCTCGGCAATCACCGGGGTGGCGGCCTCGCCAAACATCTCCTGCATCCGCACCGCCAGCACCGGCGGATTTTCCGCATGGTAGCGGATGGCAATCTGGCTTCCCGTCGGCACAGTGTAATGCCCAGGCAGCGCACTATCCAGCCGTTGACGCAGCGGCCACGGCAGTAAATGGTTGAGCGCGTGGATCAAATCCAGCGCTTTCAGCGCCCGCAGGGAGTGAACGCCCTGCATATCGGGAAGTAACCATAGCTCAAGCGTGGCTAAAAGCGAGGCGTCATCCACCGCTGGCCACGCATATTCTGGCAGCCACTGCGCCGCGCAGTGGAGGCGCAGGCGCATCTGCTCCGCCGCCGGGGTCCAGTTCAGTACCTGCAGTCCCTTATCGCGAATACCGTTCAGCATCGCCTGGTGCAGCTCCGTCTCTGACGGCTTCGCCAGCGGCCTGACGCTCACCGTCAGCTGACCGATCTGGCTGCGGCGCAGCGCTTTCAGGGTGCCATGGGCGTCGTCCCACTCCACGGTATCGGCGTTGTGTAGCAGCCACGGCGCGGCGGTAATAAGTGACTCAATATTGACCGACACTGCCTGTAAAATGCGCGCGTCCGGCTGCTGGCTGCCCTGTAGCAGCAGCGGCGCGATCAGCCACTCGTGGCGGCCCATCGCGTCGTCTACGTCGAGCATCGCCCCCATGCCGTTCGCCAGCTGGTAGCGCCCCTCCTGACCGCGCCGACGGGCAATGCGGTCGGCAAACCCGCGCGCCAGCAGGATGGGGATCAGATCGCTATCTTCCCTGCCCTCCCCACTGTTGAGCCGCTTAAGCAGCTGACGGCTGCGCCGCTGCCAGTGCGGCTGGCTGCGGGAGAAAGCCACCCCGAGATCGGTGCTGCCGCCGCGCGGCGGCTCCTCCAGAATAGCAGCAAGCTTCGCCGCCGTTGCCGCCTCGTCACCGGTCTGGGCACTCACCAGCATAGCCGAGAGCCGTGGCGTCACGCCCAGCCTCGCCATCTTCTGCCCACGCGCCGTCAGCTGCCGGTTTTCCAGCGCGCCGAGCTGCACTAATAGGGTTTCTGCCGCCGCCAGGTTCACCGCTGGCGGCATGTCCAGCCAGCAGAGCTGGGCCGGATCGCGACAGCCCCACTGCACCAGCTCCAGCAGCATGGCGCTGAGATCGCTTTGCAGGATCTCCGGTTCGCTCTGGGCCGCCGCCCGCTCCGCCTGCTCCTTAGCCAGCAGATGCAGACAGATCCCTGGCTCCAGCCGTCCGGCACGTCCGGCACGCTGGGTCATCGAGGCCTGACTCACCCGCTGGGTCACCAGCCGCGTCAGACCGGTGCGGGCGTCGAAGCGGGCCACCCGCTCCTGAGCGCTATCGACCACCAGCCGGATCCCTTCGATGGTCAAACTGGTTTCGGCAATATTGGTAGCCAGCACCACTTTGCGCAGCCCCTCCGGCGCGGGCAGGATCGCCTTGCGCTGCTCGCTCAGGGGCAGCGCGCCGTAGAGCGGGCAGAGCAGCACGTCGCTGCCGATGCGCTGAGCCAGCTGATCCTGCACGCGCTGGATCTCACCGACGCCGGGCAGAAACAGCAGCAGCGAGCCGCGCTCGGCCCGCAGCAGCTCGGCGGTCGTCACGGCAACGGCCTCGTCAAAGCGGACGTGGCTGGGCAGCGGCTGGTAGCGGCGATCCACAGGATACGCGCGCCCTTCCGAGGCGATAACCGGCGCGTCCGGCAGCAGACGCTGAAGACGATCGTTATCCAGCGTCGCCGACATAATAAGGAGCTTGAGATCGTCGCGCAGCCCCTGCTGCACGTCCAGCAGCAGGGCCAGAGCCAGGTCGGCCTCCAGGCTGCGCTCGTGGAACTCATCAAGGATCACCAGCCCAATGTCAGCCAACTCCGGATCGCGCTGGATCATGCGGGTCAGGATCCCCTCGGTCACCACCTCCAGACGCGTCGCTGCGCCAACGCAGGTTTCACCGCGCATCCGGTAGCCCACCGTCTCGCCGGGCTTCTCCCCTAAGAGCTCTGCGAGCCGCTGGGCAACGTTACGCGCCGCCAGACGACGCGGCTCCAGCAGCAGAATGCGCCCGGCAATATTACCCTCGGCGAGAATGTGCAGCGGCAGCCAGGTGGATTTACCCGCGCCGGTGGGGGCGTTGAGCAGGACCTGTGGCGCATGGGCGAGCGCAGAGAGCAGTTCGGGCAGTACGGCAGCGACGGGCAGAGAGGACACGCATGGCTCCAGGGGGTTAACTTTCATTTCAACGGCGAGCATTGTAGCATCGCCGTAAATCATTACCGAGTATCGCTTATGTCTGAGCCAAAAAGGCTGTTTTTCGCCGTTGCGCTGCCCGGCGAGATCCAGCAGCAAATTATCCACTGGCGGGCGGCCCACTTTGCCCCGGAGGCCGGACGTCCTATTGAGGCGGCGAATCTTCACGTGACGCTGGCGTTTCTCGGCGAGGTCGGCGAGGAGAAGCAGCGCGCCCTGAGCCAGCTTGCCGGACGCATCCGTCAGCCCGGCTTTACCTTGACCCTGGACGATGCCGGACAGTGGCTGCGCTCGCGGGTAGTCTGGCTCGGCACTCGCCAGCCGCCGCGCGGCCTGTTGCAGCTAGCCAACCTGCTGCGCGCCCAAGCCGCCCGCAGCGGCTGCTACCAAAGCCCACAGCCGTTTCATCCTCACGTGACGCTGCTGCGCAACGCCAGCCACGCGGTGGCTATTCCGCCGCCGGGGTTTAGCTGGTCCTTTCCCGTTAACGAATTTGTGCTTTATGAGTCGCAGTTTTCTCGGGGGCGCACCCGTTATACGCCGCTGGAGAGCTGGCGGCTTGCTGAATAAGAGGTTCTGATGCAGTTCTCCCCCCCATTACGGCCTGCCACCCTGGTGCAGCGCTACAAGCGTTTTCTGGCGGATGTGATTACCCCGGACGGCACGGCCCTGACGCTGCACTGCCCCAATACCGGGGCGATGACCGGCTGCGCTACGCCCGGCGACACCGTCTGGTACTCCACCTCCGACAACGCAAAGCGTAAGTATCCGCACACCTGGGAGATCACCCAGACGCAAAATGGCACGTTTATTTGTGTCAACACATTACGGGCCAACACGCTGGCGAAAGAGGCGATTCTTTCCGGCGTCATTCCTGAGCTGCAGGGCTATAGCGTGCTGAAAAGTGAAGTAAAATACGGCTCCGAAAATAGCAGAATAGACCTTATGTTGCAGGCGGAGGCACGCCGCAACTGCTATATTGAAGTGAAATCGGTCACGCTTGCCGACAAGGGATACGGCTATTTTCCCGATGCAGTGACTCTTCGCGGGCAGAAGCATCTGCGGGAGTTAATGAGCGTGGCAGCCAGTGGGGATCGGGCGGTGATGCTGTTTACCGTATTGCACTCCGCCATTGAACGTTTCTCGCCGGCGCGCCATATTGATGCAAAATACGCACAGCTTTTAGAAGAAGCGCAGCGGCAGGGGGTAGAAATTCTGATTTACAAAGCGGAACTTTCTGCCGAAGAAATAAGTCTTAGATCGCCTTTACCTTATGAAAGCTAAGGACCGGCGACCAGCCAGATAGCATTCTGGTCTACGTGCGCAAATACGCTTTTCCTCACAGGGTTGTCAAGTGTTACGTTTAGATAATTGCTATCCGGAAAAGCATCTGCTATTTATAGCGGCCTGATTTTTCCCCCGAACACGGGGATCGATAGTGCGTGTTAAGGAGAAGCAACATGCAAGAAGGGCAAAACCGTAAAACATCGTCCCTGAGTATTCTCGCCATTGCTGGCGTGGAGCCGTATCAGGAGAAGCCGGGCGAAGAGTATATGAACGAAGCCCAGCTGGCGCACTTCAAGCGTATTCTTGAAGCGTGGCGTAATCAACTCAGGGATGAAGTCGATCGCACCGTCACCCATATGCAGGATGAAGCTGCTAACTTCCCGGATCCGGTTGACAGAGCCGCCCAGGAAGAGGAGTTCAGCCTCGAACTGCGTAACCGTGACCGCGAGCGTAAACTGATTAAAAAGATCGAGAAGACGCTGAAGAAAGTAGAAGACGAAGATTTTGGCTTCTGCGAATCCTGCGGTGTTGAGATTGGCATTCGTCGTCTGGAAGCACGTCCGACAGCCGACCTGTGCATTGACTGCAAAACACTGGCTGAAATCCGCGAAAAACAGATGGCAGGCTAAGCCCGGCGTTTTCGCACCGTTCTCTGTGGCGGGAGTCTCTCCCGCCCTGTTATCTCTTGCCTGCCGACATGCCAGAATCACACTATATTGGGCGCTTTGCGCCATCGCCTTCCGGTGAACTCCATTTTGGTTCGCTGATAGCCGCCCTTGGCAGCTATTTACAGGCCCGTGCCCAGCGCGGGACGTGGTGGGTACGCATTGAGGATATCGATCCGCCCAGGGAAGTACCCGGCGCGGCCGACACTATCCTGCGTCAGCTCGATCGCTACGGCCTGCACTGGGACGGTGAGGTGCTTTGGCAGTCCCAGCGGCATGAGGCCTACCGCGAGGCGCTGAATGATCTACGCCAGCGCGGGCTGAGCTACTACTGCACCTGCACGCGGGCGCGTATTCAGAGCATTGGCGGGGTGTATGACGGCCACTGTCGCCTGCGCGATAACGGCCCGGAGAACGCCGCCCTGCGTCTGTGGCAGCATCAGCCAGTGCTGCACTTTCGCGACCGGCTGCGCGGCGACCTCTACGCTGATGAGGCCCTGGCGCGAGAGGATTTTATTATCCACCGTCGGGATGGCCTGTTTGCCTATAACCTGGCCGTGGTGGTGGACGATCATTTTCAGGGCGTCACCGAGATCGTGCGCGGCGCGGATCTGATCGCCCCCACGGTGCGGCAGATTTCGCTCTACCAGCAGCTTGGCTGGCAGCCGCCTGACTACGTTCACCTGCCGCTGGCGATGAACAGCGACGGCAACAAGCTCTCCAAGCAGAATCATGCCCCGCCGCTGCCGGAAGGCGATCCGCGGCCGACGCTGATCCGTGCTTTACAATTTCTCAATCAGGATGTAACAAGTAACTGGCAGGATTTGCCCACCGGGGCCCTGCTGGCGCGTGCGGTAGAGAAGTGGGATCTGTCACGGGTTCCTGAGACAGCGCAGATCAATCCGGCATTCCTAAATGCCCCACTCTGAGCTATGATTAGCCGCAATTTTTTTGTCGTTAAGACTGATACAACCGAGGTGCACTATTTTTACCCGAGTCGCTAATTTTTGCCGCAAGGTGTTAAGCCGCGAGGAAAGCATGGCCGAGGAGGTCATCGCCCAGCCGCGAATGACGGTTATTCCGCGCGAGCAGCACACAATTTCCCGCAAAGATATCAGTGAAAATGCCCTCAAGGTGCTGTACCGTCTGAACAAAGCGGGCTATGAAGCCTACCTTGTAGGCGGCGGCGTCCGCGATCTGCTGTTAGGCAAAAAACCGAAAGATTTTGACGTCACGACCAACGCCACGCCGGATCAGGTGCGCAAGCTGTTCCGCAACTGCCGCCTGGTAGGCCGTCGTTTCCGTCTCGCGCACGTGATGTTTGGTCCAGAGATCATCGAGGTGGCCACCTTCCGCGGTCATCACGAAGATCAGCCTGCCGACCGCACCACCTCCCAGCGCGGCCAGAACGGCATGCTGCTGCGTGACAACATCTTCGGTTCGATTGAAGACGACGCCCAGCGCCGCGACTTCACCATCAACAGCCTCTACTACAGCGTCGCCGATTTTTCCGTGCGTGACTACGTCGGCGGGATGCAGGATCTTGAAGAGGGTGTTATCCGCCTGATCGGTAACCCGGAGACCCGCTATCGGGAAGATCCGGTGCGGATGCTGCGCGCGGTACGCTTTGCCGCCAAGCTGCATATGCGCATCAGCCCGGAGACCGCCGAGCCGATCGCCCGTCTCGCGACGCTGATCAACGACGTGCCGCCGGCGCGCCTGTTTGAAGAGTCGCTGAAGCTGCTGCAGGCAGGCAACGGTTTTGACACCTATCAGCTGCTGCGCGAGTACAGCCTGTTCCAGCCCCTGTTCCCAACCATCACGCGCTTCTTCACCGAGAAGGGCGATTCGTCGATGGAGCGGATCATCAACCTGGTGCTGAAGAACACCGATACCCGCATTCAGAACGACATGCGCGTCAACCCGGCGTTCCTGTTTGCCGCTATGCTCTGGTATCCGCAGCTGGAGACCGCGCAGAAGATCGCCCAGGAGAGCGGCCTGACCTATCACGACGCCTTCGCGCTGGCGATGAACGACGTGCTGGACGAAGCCTGCCGTACGCTGGCGATCCCGAAACGGATCACCACCCTGGTACGCGATATCTGGCAGCTGCAGCTGCGCATGTCCCGCCGTCAGGGTAAACGCGCCTGGAAGCTGATGGAGCATCCGAAATTCCGCGCCGCCTACGATCTGCTCGCCCTGCGGGCCGAGATCGAGGGCAACCACGAACTGCAACGTCTGGTGCAGTGGTGGGGCGAGTTTCAGGTGGCCGCGCCGCCCGCGCAGAAAGGCATGCTTGACGTGCTGGACGACGAGCCCGAGGCCCGCCGTCGCCATCGCCGCCCGCGTAAGCGCGCCCCGCGTCGCGAAGGCAGTGCATGACGCTGGTCTATATCGCTCTTGGCAGTAACCTGGCGTCACCTCTGACCCAGGTTAATGCGGCAATCGAGGCGCTGGGAACCCTCCCCGATAGCCGGATTGTCGCCGTCTCCGGCTTCTACCGCACGCCGCCGCTGGGTCCGCAGGATCAGCCCGACTACCTTAACGCCGCCGTGGCGCTGGAGACCTCGCTGGCGCCTGAATCCCTGCTGGATCACACCCAGCGTATTGAGCTGGACCAGGGCCGGGTGCGTAAAGCAGAGCGCTGGGGACCGCGCACGCTGGATCTCGATATCATGCTGTTCGGCGATGAGACGCTCGCCACCCCGCGCCTCACCGTCCCTCACTACGATATGAAAAACCGTGGTTTTATGCTCTGGCCGCTGTTTGAGATCGCGCCTGAACTGCGTTTCCCCGACGGCGAGACGCTTGCCAGCGTGCTTGCGCGCCTCGGCGCAGCAAAACCGGCGAGCTGGTAATACCACTCCGCCTCGTAAACCTGCTGAAAATCATTGTCCGCCCTGACGTTACTGATAAAATGCCGGAAAGTTGAAGGCTCCATCAGGAAACGCTATGAAACCCACTACCCTCTCCTGGCTGCAAAAGTGCAAACAGGAACAGAAACGCTTTGCCACCATCACCGCGTATGACTACAGCTTCGCCAAGCTTTTTGCCGAAGAGGGCATTAACGTCATGCTGGTCGGCGACTCGTTAGGGATGACGGTACAAGGTCATGACT
>Ga0308161_1004675_pt1 | contig 12368 bp, 10 predicted proteins | sample PhyFR2_FD_201034 | JGI IMG/M metagenome (GOLD analysis project Ga0308161, IMG submission 201034) | Phyllosphere microbial communities from UC Gill Tract Community Farm, Albany, California, United States - DLSLF.R2 | ecosystem: Host-associated > Plants > Phyllosphere > Unclassified | place: USA...
AGGATCACGATCTGCGTGGTCATGCTGGTCCCTTCTGGTGTCCGCCCGGGCGCCGTTGGGCACAGGCGGGCCTCGTCGAGTCTGCTCGCAGAAGGTCTGAGTTGCCCGTGAACGCGCCGGATCCGCGTCGATGCGCAGGCGACGGACGGCCACGGACGACCCGCCCGAGCAGGTTTCCAAGTGGTGAACACTCCGTCGTGCCCCGGTGAATCCTACGGAACCGGCGGTCGTCGGGGTACGTCCGGGGCGCCTTCGTGTCCGATTCGTGACCCGCCCTCGGGGGCCGTCCTCCGATGTCCGGAACGCGTTGGTACGGTTGGGCGGTGGCCGCAGCTGATGACGACGACGTGTACGTGACGTCCGATGCCGCCTGGCTGACCGAGGCGGACGATCCGGAGACGGACGGCGCCGACGACGACTTGGGGGACGGGGATGCACGAGACGCTCCCGATGGTGACGCGATGACCGACGGTGCGACGGTGACCGTCGCAGGACCGTCGGCGGGCCGCGACGGGTCCGACGTCCCCGCACCGGCAGCCGGCGCGGGTGCGACGGTTGCAGCGACCGCGACGAAGCCGGGCGAGGCGAAGCAGCCCCGGGGCCGCGCCTCCCGGCCCACGCAGACCGCCGCCGCTGACGCCACGTCCGACGGCGCCGCTGCGACCGCCACGGGTGCGAGCGAGGCGTCGGGTGCGAGCCAGGCGTCGGGTGCGAGCCAGGTTTCCGGTGCGAGCCAGGCAGCGGGCGCGGGCAAGAAGAAGCGCGCCCCGAAGCGCCAGCCGGCCGCCCGAGAGACCCCCGCGGCCCAGGCGCCCCAGCTGCAGCCCGTCGTGCTGCGCGCCAGCGGTCTCGTGAAGCGGTACGGCCAGACCGTCGCCGCTGACGAGGTCGACCTCGAGATCCGACAGGGCTCGATCTTCGGCGTCGTCGGCCCCAACGGTGCCGGCAAGACGACGACCCTCTCGATGGTGACGGGACTGCTGCGTCCCGACGCCGGGACCGTCTCGGTGCTCGACCACGACGTGTGGTCGGACCCGGTCGCCGCCAAGCGCGACCTCGGGGTCCTGCCGGACCGACTGCGGCTGTTCGACCGCCTGACCGGCGCGCAGCTGCTGCACTACTCGGCGACCCTCCGGGGCCTCGACGGCGCGACCGCCCGGAAGCGCAGCGACGACCTCGCCGTCGCCTTCGGTCTGGGTGAGGCACTCGGGCGCCAGGTCGCCGACTACTCGGTCGGCATGGCGAAGAAGATCGCCCTCGCCGCCACGCTCATCCACTCGCCGCGGGTGCTCGTCCTCGACGAGCCCTTCGAGTCGGTCGACCCCGTGAGCGCGGCGACCATCACCGACATCCTGCGCCGGTACACCCGGGGCGGCGGCACGGTGGTGCTCTCCAGCCACTCCATGGAACTGGTCCAGCGCACGTGCGACTCCGTGGCCATCATCGTCGGCGGCAAGGTCCTCGCCTCCGGCACGATGGCGCAGGTCCGAGGTCGCAAGAGCCTCGAGGACAAGTTCGTCGAACTCGCGGGCGGCCGCGTCGTGGCAGAGAGCATGGAATGGTTGCACAGCTTCTCCGACTGAGGGTCGACCTGCTCGCGGGCGGTGTCCGCGGCGGAGCCCGGCACGCTGTCCTCGTCGTCGTCGGCAGCCTGCTCGGACTGGTCGCCGCGGTCTTCGTCGCCGGCGAGCTGCTCGAGCTGCGCGGCGCCCCGGTCGAGGTCGCGCGGTCCGTCGCGGTCCCCGTCGGCACGTTCGTCGCGGTGGCCTTCACGGTCGTCCCGCTCGTGCTCGGCGGCACCGACCAGTTCGACCCGCGCCGGTTCACCGTCTTCGGCATCGACCGGCGACGTCTGGCCGTCGGGCTCGGCGTCGCCGGGCTGGTCGGCATCCCGGTGCTGTGCGTCGCGATCGTCGCCGTCGGGCAGGTCGGGACGTGGTCCCGGAACGGCGGCCTCGTCGTGCTCGCGCTCGTCGCCGCCGTGCTCGGCATCGCCACCTGTGCGCTCCTGGCCCGCGTGGGTTCGGCCGTCGGCGCCATGCTGATCGCGCCGCACCGCTCCCGCGACGCCGGATGGCTCGCCGCCCTGGTCGTCGTCGTCCTCGGTCTGCCGGTGGCGTCGCTCCTCCTGCGCACGTCGTGGCTCGACCCGTCGAGCGCCGAGCTCCGGACCGTCGCGGACGTCGCCGGCTGGACCCCGTGGGGTGCGGCCTGGGCCGTCCCGGCCGACATCGCGAGCGGACGCGTGGGCGAGGGCGTCCTCAAGCTCCTGGTCGCCCTCGTCGTCGTCGGTCTGCTCGGCCTCGCCTGGTGGGCGCTCGTCGGTCGTGCACTCGAGACCGTCGACGGCCGTGCGACTGCTCGCCGCTACCAGGGCCTCGGGTGGTTCGCCCGCTTCGGGTCGAGCCCGGTCGGTGCGGTCGCGGCCCGAGCGCTGACGTACTGGGCGCGGGACCCCCGCTACCGGATGTCGTACCTCGTGATCGTGTTCGTGCCGATCGTCGTCCTCCCGCTCGGCGTCGCGGGTGTGCCGTGGCACTGGACGGCCCTCGTGCCGCTGCCGCTGATGGCGCTCATCGCGGGCTTCCTGCCCCACAACGACGTCTCCTACGACAACACGGCGGTCTGGTTGCACGTCGCGTCCGGTGCGCCGGGGTGGAGCGACCGACTCGGCCGACTCGTCCCCGTGCTCGTGGTCGGTGTGCCCGCGGTCGTCGCCGGTGCCGCGGTCTCCGCGAAGCTCTTCGGCGACTGGACGGCGTTCCCGGTGCTCACCGGCGTCGCGGTGGGCGCCCTGCTCGCCGGACTCGGGTTGTCGAGCGTCGTCTCGGTGGCGCTGCCGTACCCGACGGTGCGTCCGGGGGACCACCCGTTCCAGCAGCCGCAGGCCGCCGGGACGACGGCCGCCGTCGCGCAGACCACGATGGTCATCGGGATCCTCCTGTCCGTCGTGCCCGCCGCGTGGCTCGGTGTGCTCGCGTTCACGGACGGCCCCGAGCCCTGGGCCGTCCTGACGCTCCTCGTCGGGCTCGGCGTCGGAGCGGTCGTCCTGATCGGCGGCGTCGCCCTGGGCGGACGACTCTTCGACCGGCACGGTCCGGACCTGCTCGCGGCGGCCCAGCGCAACTGAGTGCCGGACGGGAGGCGCGTGGCGACCCCGCACTGCGCCTCCCATCCGTCGGCCTGTCGGCCTGTTGGCCTTGTCGGCCTGTCGGCCTGTCGGGCGGGAGGCGCGTGGCGGCCCGGAACCGTGCCTCCCGTCCGTGGACGTGACGGCGTCAAGGCGCATCGTGCGTCCGGTCCTTCCTCCACAGCGCCGTGCCCCGCAGGGGCGCTCCACAGCCTCCGCGACGCCGTCGCGGAGGCACCGCCGCCGTCGTACCCTGGAGCCATGAGCATGACCGAACCTGGCGGCGGCCTCGACGTGATGGACCGCGAGCTCGAGAAGCTCCTCGAGGAAGAAGCGATCGAGCCCGGCGACCACGAGCGCTTCTCGCACTACGTGAAGAAGGACAAGATCCTGCAGTCCGCGCTGTCGGGCAAGCCCGTCAAGGCGCTCTGCGGCAAGAAGTGGGTACCGGGTCGCGACCCCGAGAAGTTCCCGGTGTGCCCGGACTGCAAGGCCATCTACGAGAAGATGAAGGCCGAGTAGCGCGGACGCACCACCGGGCGGGTCAGATCACCAGGGTCGGGATCGCCGGGTCACCGCGGCCGATGCGTGATGCGTCGGCCGGCAGCTCCGCTTTGGCTCGCTTGTGGTGCGCTCGTGCTGCCTCGACGCCCGCGACGCCGGTGAAGGCCGGGTCGACCTCGCCGTGGTCGACGACCGGGACGAGCAGGGGGCGCTCGTCGGGGCCGACCTGGCCGGTGGTGAGGACGACCTCCGCGGTCGCGACGCCGTTGCGGAGTCGGCGACCGGCTTCCTTGCGACCACCGGTGGACGCCTTGTCCGCGGACTTCTTGGCGACCGGGACCCAGCCCTCGCCGTCGGGCGTCTCGTGGGCGACGAGCTTGAAGACCATGCCGGCCGCGGGGTGGCCCGAGCCCGAGACGACGCTCGTCCCGACGCCGTAGGAGTCCACGGGGGCGGCTCGGAGGGCGGCGATCGTGTACTCGTCGAGGTCGTTCGTCACCGTGATCTTGGTCGCGGGGGCGCCGAGGCGGTCGAGCTGCGCGCGCACCGATGCGACGACCGAGGGCAGGTCGCCGCTGTCGATGCGGACGGCACCGAGCCGACCGTCGGTGAGCCGGACTGCGGTCGCCACGGCGGCCTCGATGTCGTAGGTGTCGACGAGCAGCGTCGTGCCGGTCCCGAGGGCGTCGAGCTGGGAGCGGAAGGCGGCCTCCTCCGAGTCGTGGAGGAGCGTGAAGGCGTGCGCGGCGGTGCCCATCGTGGGGATGCCCCAGGTGCGACCGGCCTCGAGGTTGCTCGTCGCGCCGAAGCCGGCGATGTACGCGGCCCGGGCGGCGGCGACCGCGTTCCACTCGCCGGTGCGGCGTGAGCCCATCTCCGCGAGCGGGCGCCCGTCGGCGGCTGAGACCATGCGTGCCGCCGCCGACGCGATCGCCGAGTCGGCGTTGAACACGCTGAGCGCGAGCGTCTCGAGGACGACCGACTCGGCGAAGGTGCCCTCGATCTGCAGGACCGGCGAGTTCGGGAAGAAGACCTCGCCCTCGCGGTACGCGCGGATGCTGCCGCTGAACCGGTAGTCGGCGAGCCACGCTGCTGTGCCCTCGTCGATCACGCCCCGGTCGCGGAGGAAGCCGATCTCCTCGTCGCCGAACCGGAACTCGGTGAGCGAGGTGAGGAACCGTCCGAGGCCCGCGGCGACGCCGTAGCGACGACCGTCGGGGAGGCGGCGGGTGAAGACCTCGAAGACGCACCGACGGTCGGCCGTGCCGTCCTTCAGGGCGGCGTCCACCATGGTGAGTTCGTACTGGTCCGTGAGGAGCGCGCTGGTCACCCCTCGACCCTACTGACGCAGGGCTGCCCGGGGGCAGATCGTCCCGGAGCCCGGGCTGGTCCCGGCCGCGTGGCGACGGCGCATCACGGCAGCGCGCTCCTACCTGCCCGCGGCCCGTGGCTCCGGGCCCCTGCCGTGCTGCGACCTCGCGAGCGGGCGATGTGTGCAGAGGGGCGGGCGGCCGGCGTGCCGGTTCCGCCCGCTCGCGGCGCGTCCGCACGCGCTACCCCGAGTGGGCGATCTGTGCGCGGTGACGAGTGTGTGGGGTGCGGGAACCGCCCGTTCGCGGTCTGGGGTCGTCAACGCGGTGCCGAACGGGCGATGTGTGCAGACCGGGGACAGGGACCGGGGGCAGGAACGAGAACGGGGACGGGGACGGCAGCGGACGGGAGGCACGTGGTTCGTCCTCAGGACCGGTGCGGCCTGGTGCGGGCGCGAGCGGGCGATGTGTGCGGGGTGACGAACGCGTGGGGTGCGGGAAACGCCCGCTCGCGGTCTGGGGCTGCCGACGAGGTGCCGAGCGGGCGATGTGTGCGGGGCGGCGGGTGGGTGGGGTGCGGGAAACGCCCGCTCGCGGGTTGGGGTGCCCGCGACGTGCCGAGCGGGCGATGTGTGCGGGGTGACGAGCGCGCGGGGTGCGGGGAACGCCCGCTCGGGGCAGCGGGGGCGGGGGAGATGAGGGGCACTGTGGGGACGAGCGGGGTGGGGGAGCACGGCTGGGTACGCTTGGCGTGTGACGGATGCACCGGTCGGAGTCTTCGACAGCGGCGTCGGCGGGCTCACGGTGGCCCGGGCGATCATCGACCAGCTGCCGCGCGAGAGCATCCGGTACGTGGGCGACACCGTGCACTCGCCCTACGGCCCGAAACCGATCGCCGACGTGCGGCGGTACGCCCTCGAGGTCATGGACGACCTCGTCGAGCAGGGCGTGAAGGCGCTCGTCATCGCGTGCAACACGGCCTCGTCCGCGGTCCTCCGCGACGCCCGGGAGCGGTACGAGCAGGCGTACGGCATCCCGGTGGTCGAGGTCATCCAGCCCGCCGCCCGCGCCGCCGTCAAGCAGACCAGGACCGGGCGCATCGGTGTGATCGGCACGGTCGGGACGATCGCCTCGCGGGCGTACGAGGACGCGTTCGCCGTCGCCGCCGACGTCACGCTTTCGCTCGCCGCCTGCCCGCGGTTCGTCGAGTTCGTCGAGGCGGGGGACACCTCGTCGCCGGCCCTCCGCTCGGTCGCGGCGCAGTACCTCGAACCGATCCGGGCGGCCGACGTCGACACCCTCGTGCTCGGCTGCACGCACTACCCGCTCATGTCGGCGGCGATCCAGTACGTGATGGGGCCGGACGTCACGCTGGTCTCGAGCGCCGAGGAGACCGCCAACGACGTGTACCGCCGGCTCGTCGAGCACGGGCTCGAGCGGACCGTGACCGAACCGCCCACGTACGCGTTCGAGGCCACCGGCGAGGACCGCAACGGGTTCATCCGCCTGGCCCGACGGTTCCTCGGCCCGGAGGTGTCCAGCGTCGGCCACCTGCAGACCGGAGCCATCACGCTGCCCCGCACCGCGCCCTGAACGGGGCCGCACGACCACCGCGACCACCGCGACCGACCCGCACCGCGCCTCCAGGCCGGACCGAGAGGACACCATGACCGACACGACCACGACCCGCATCGACGGCCGCAGCACCACCGACCACCGCCCCGTCACGATCGAGCGGGGGTGGAGCGCACAGGCCGAGGGCAGTGCGCTCATCTCGTTCGGGAACACCAAGGTGCTCTGCACCGCGAGCTTCACGAACGGCGTGCCGCGCTGGCTCGCCGGCAAGGGGACCGGCTGGGTGACCGCCGAGTACTCGATGCTGCCGCGCTCGACCAACGAGCGGATGCAGCGTGAGTCGATCAAGGGCAAGGTCGGCGGCCGGACGCACGAGATCTCCCGCCTGATCGGCCGCTCGCTGCGCGCGGTCGTGGACACGAAGGCCCTCGGCGAGAACACCCTCGTCATCGACTGCGACGTGCTGCAGGCCGACGGCGGCACCCGGACCGCGTCGATCACCGGCGCGTACGTGGCCATGGTCGACGCGATCGAGTGGGGCCGGGGCAAGGGCTTCATCGCGAAGAAGGCCACGCCGCTCACCGACAGCGTGCAGGCGATCTCGGTCGGCATCGTCAAGGGCGTGCCGATGCTCGACCTCGCGTACACCGAGGACTCGGCCGCGGACACCGACATGAACATCGTCACGACGGGCTCGGGCAAGTTCATCGAGGTGCAGGGGACGGCCGAGCACGCGCCGTTCGACCGCGCCGAGCTCGACACGCTGCTCGACCTCGGGCTGGCGGGCAACGCCTCGCTCGCGGCGATCCAGCGCGGGGTGCTCGGGGTGGCCTCGTGACCGGGACGGTCGTGCTCGCGACGCACAACCAGGGCAAGGTCGTCGAGCTCCGCGGGATCCTCGGCGAGGCCCTCGGCGGCGTCGAACTCGTCGGTTACGACGGGCCGGAGCCGGTCGAGGACGGTGACACCTACGCGGCCAACGCGCTCATCAAGGCCAGGGCAGCGGTCGCGCACACCGGACTGCCGGCGCTCGCCGACGACTCCGGCATCGCGGTCGACGCGCTCGACGGTGCACCGGGGATCCACTCCGCCCGGTACGCCGGCACCCGCGTGGACGCCGACAACATCGCGTTGCTGCTGGCGAACCTCGAGGGCGTGGTGGAGCGGACCGCGGCGTTCGTCTGCGCCGCCGCGTTCGTCACCCCGGACGGCACCGAGCACGTGTTCGAGGCGGTGTGGAACGGCGAGGTCCTGACGGAGCCGGTCGGTGACGGCGGGCACGGGTACGACCCGGTGTTCCACCCGGACGACGCTCAGGGGTCGGCGGCGCAGCTGACCCGCGACGAGAAGAACGCCCTGAGCCACCGGTCGAAGGCGTTCCGCGGGATCGCGCCGATCGTGCGGGAGTGGTTCGCGACGACCGAGGGCTGACGCCCGCGCCCGCGCCCGCGCCCGGGCCCGGCGACCGAGGGCTGACGCCCGCGCCCGACGCCCGAGGGCTGACGCCCGGGCCCGACGCGGTGGTCAGGACGACCGGCCGCGAGACCCCACCACCACGACGAGACGCCCCCGGGAACGGGGGCGTCTCGTCGTCCGGGGCGTCCGCCGCCGGGGCCGGCCAGTGGACCGGGAGGGCCGCTACTGCCCGACGGGCCGCTGGCCGTCGGCCGCGCGCTGCTCCGCCTCGGCCGTGTGCTTCGCCTTGCGCGCCGTCCGCCAGTAGTGCAGGCCGGCGGGCACGACCGTGACGACGACCGCGAGGATGAGGATCACGTCGATGTAGTTGCGCACGATGTACGCCACCGGCGGGATGTAGCCGAGGACGTACCCGAGGAACGTGACTCCGACGCCCCAGACGACGGCACCGATGGCGTTGTACAGCGAGTACTTCTTGTAGTCCATCCGCCCGACGCCGGCGGCGATCGGGGCGAAGGTGCGGACGACGGGCACGAAGCGCGCCATGATGACCGCGAGCGGGCCGAAGCGGTGGAAGAACGCGTTGGTGCGGTCGACGTTCGCCTTCGAGAACAGGCCGCTCTCCTTGCGTTCGAAGATCGGCGGCCCGGCCTTCTTGCCGATGTAGTAGCCGAGTTCACCGCCGAGGAACGCCGCGGCGCCGATCATCAGGGCGGCCACCCAGATCGGGATGCCGCCGATCTGGCCGCCGCGGTCGAAGGCGAACAGGCCGGTGATGACGAGCAGGCTGTCACCGGGGAAGATGAACCCGATGAGGAGGCCGGTCTCGGCGAAGACGATGGCGCAGACGACGAGCACGGCGATGGCGCCGAAGTGGTCGAGGATGTACTGCGGGTCGAGCCACGGGATCAGGGCGAGGGGAAGCGCGTGCATGGTTCTTCCGGTCGGGAGTCGGGGTCACGGGGGACTCCCGCACCCTGAGGGTACCGCCCGTCGTCCTGAGGACCATCCCTCAGGGGGATGAGGTGCGCCGGTGCATCCGTCGTGCGGAAGGAGGGACTCGAACCCTCACGCCTGGGGCACAGGAACCTAAATCCTGCGTGTCTACCGATTCCACCACTCCCGCGAGCACCGGCAGTCTACGGGGCACCCGCTCGGCGGGACCGGCGGGGCGGACGGGCACCGCGCCTCCCGGCCGACGATCGCGACGACGGGACGGACGCGACGGACGCGCCGACCGCGACGACGGGACGGACGCGCCGACGCGACGCACGCGCCGACGGGACGGACGCGCCCACGCCACGCACGCGCCGACCGTGACCGGCGCGACGAGCGCGCCCCGCCTCAGCGCAACCGACGCGGCAGGTACCGCGGCACGTACCGGAGCAGCACGCCCGCACCGACCAGCCCCAGCACGCCCATCACCCCGCTCGCGAGCGCGAGCGACGCGACCGCCGTGACGCCGGAGAGCACGAGCGGAGCCGCGGCCGAGCCGAAGTCCCCGGTGAAGCGCCACGCGCCCAGGAACGGAGCCGGGTTCCCCCGCGGCGCGAGGTCGGCCCCGAGCGTCATGAGGATCCCCGACCCGACGCCGTTCGCGAGGGACATGCCGATCGCGATGCCGACGAACCAGCCGACCCGGGCGTCGAGGTGGCCGCTCCAGGCGAGCAGGAAGTAGCTGACGCTGAGGCCGAGCATGCACGGCAGTGCGCTCGCGAGCCGCCCCCAGCGGTCCATGATCTGCCCGCTCGTGTAGAACAGCGCGAAGTCGACGGCCCCGGCGATGCCGATGACGAGTGCTGCGGTCGCGTCGTCGAGGCCGACGCTCACGGCCCACAGGGGCAGGATCACCTGGCGTCCGGCGCGGAGGGCGCCGATGAGCGCGGCACCGCTGCCGAGGCGCGCGAGCACGGCCCGGTTCTCGCGGATGGTGCGGAACAGGCCGTGCGCCTCGGCCTGCACGAGCTGCGCGCCGGTGTCGGTCGTCGGTTCCTGCGGGAGGGTGCCCGGGTCCTCGTGCCCGGCGGCGTCGCGCCGGTCGGTGGTCGCGTCGGCCCCCTCGGCGGCCGCGGGCAGCGGGGTCGGGTCCGGCCCGGCGGCGGCCAGCGTGGTCGCGTCCTGCCCGCCGGTGGCGGCGGGCGGCGCGGTCGTGTCGGGCGACGGACGGGAGGCGCGGTGCGGCCTGGTCGCGTCGGGCCCCGGCCGGGAGGCGCGGTGCGGGAGACGGAGACCGCGTGCGCCCGTCGCGGGGTCGCGCAGGACGAGGAGGACCGCGGCCGCCGCGAGGCAGCAGACGACGTGGATCCAGAAGGCGCTCTGGGTCGTGCCGGTGAGGTGGACGACCGCTGCCGACACGAATGGGCCGACGAAGTAGCCGAAGCGGAACACCCCGCCGAGGCTGGACAGGGCCCTGGCGCGGATGCGGAGCGGGATCGCCGTGGTCATGTAGGCGTGCCGGGCGAGCGCGAAGACGGCGGTCGAGACGCCGACGAGGAACACCCCGAGCGCGAGCACCCAGGGGTTCGGTGCGACCGTGCAGGTGACGAGGCCGACGACCGACACCAGGGCCGCGCCGATCATCGCGTTCCGTTCGCCGATGCGACCGACGACGACCCCCGAGGGCACGTCGCCGATGAGCTCGCCGACGAGGATGAGCGCCGCGACGAAGCCGGCGAGGGCGAGCCCGGCGCCGAGCGAGTCCGCCGCGATCGGGATGATCGGGATGATCGCGCCCTCGCCGATCGCGAACAGCGCTGCGGGGAGGAAGCCCGACAGGACGACCGTCCTGCGGTCGAAGGCGTCGTGCGCGGTGGTGGTCATCGTCCAGCCACGGTACGCCCGCCGCGGAGTTACCCTGGACGCATGCGTGTCCTGGCGGCGATGAGTGGTGGAGTCGACTCGGCGGTGGCCGCTGCCCGGGCCGTCGACGCCGGGCACGACGTGGTCGGCGTGCACCTCGCCCTGAGCAGGATGCCCGGCACGCTCCGCACCGGCAGCCGGGGGTGCTGCACGATCGAGGACTCGATGGACGCCCAGCGTGCCGCCTCCGCGCTCGGTATCCCGTACTACGTGTGGGACTTCTCGGCCCGGTTCAAGGAGGACGTCGTCGACGACTTCGTGGCCGAGTACCAGGCCGGTCGGACCCCGAACCCCTGCATGCGCTGCAACGAGCGGATCAAGTTCGCGGCGCTGCTCGAGAAGGCGCTGGCGCTCGGCTTCGACGCCGTCTGCACCGGGCACTACGCGTCGATCGTCACCGGTGACGACGGTGCGCGGGAGCTGCACCGCTCGGCTGCGTGGGCGAAGGACCAGTCCTACGTGCTCGGCGTGCTGACCGCCGAGCAGCTCGAGCACGCGATGTTCCCGCTCGGTGCGACGCCCTCGAAGGACGAGGTCCGGGCCGAGGCCGCAGCGCGGGGCCTGACGGTCGCCCAGAAGCCCGATTCCTACGACATCTGCTTCATCCCGGACGGTGACACCCGCGGCTGGCTCGCGGACCGGGTCGGCACCGCTCCCGGCGACGTCGTCGAGCGCGACGGCACCGTGGTCGGCGAGCACGAGGGCGCCACGGGGTACACCGTCGGGCAGCGCCGCGGACTGCACCTTGGTCGCCCGGCACCGGACGGCAAGCCGCGGTTCGTGCTCGAGATCCGACCGAAGGACAACACCGTCGTCGTCGGGCCGAAGGAGGCGCTCGACGTCTCCTCGCTCGCCGGGTCGCGCTACACCTGGGCCGGGTCCGCGCCGGCCGATCCCACCGTGCCGTTCGCGTGCGAGGTGCAGATCCGTGCGCACGGCGACCCCGTGCCCGCGACCGCACGCGTCGAGGACGGGGCACTCGTGGTGGACCCCGACCAGCCGCTGTCCGGCGTCGCGCCCGGGCAGACCGCCGTGGTCTACGTCGGCACCCGCGTGCTCGGGCAGTGCACGATCGACCGGACGGTGTCGGCGGTCCCCGTCCCCGCCTGAGCCGGGCCGCCCCCGCCTCGACCGGGGCGATCCGCGCCGCTCCCGGCCCGCACGGTCGCTGCGACCGGCGTCGGACGTGCACGGTAGAACTGAGGGCATGAGCGACACGACGCCCGCCGACACGACGTTCGAGACGATGGCCCCGGCCGACCTCGACGCCGCCCAGGCCCAGCGCGAGGTGGACCGCCTCCGCGTCCGGATCGGCGAGCTGCGCGACCAGTACTACGAGGGCAACGGCTCGACCGTGTCCGACGGGGACTACGACGCGCTCGTGCACCGGCTCGACGCGATCGAGCAGCGCTTCCCCGACCTGCTCACGCCGGACAGCCCGACGCAGACGGTCGGCGGCCAGGCCCAGACCGTCCAGTTCGCCCCGGTCGAGCACGCCGAGCGCATGCTGAGCCTGGACAACGTGTTCAGCCCCGAGGAACTCACCGACTGGGCGGTCAAGGTGCAGCGCGACG
>Ga0308161_1004677_pt1 | contig 12365 bp, 11 predicted proteins | sample PhyFR2_FD_201034 | JGI IMG/M metagenome (GOLD analysis project Ga0308161, IMG submission 201034) | Phyllosphere microbial communities from UC Gill Tract Community Farm, Albany, California, United States - DLSLF.R2 | ecosystem: Host-associated > Plants > Phyllosphere > Unclassified | place: USA...
GATCTGCTATTTGATGTGTTTCTGGAATGAACACCTCTAGTTCTACGATAGCATCTGGATATTTAGTATTTAGCCATTTAAAAAGGATATCTTTACCTTTGAGATGTGAAACAGTTTCTGTTTCATAGTTGGAAACGACACATTCAGTGTTAGGCTTATGAGCAAAGTGAGCAATTTTTTTAGGTCCATTTTTGTACAGTACCAAATTATCACAATTCGGGCAGTGCAGCTTGTTTAAGGAAGAAAGCCGACGAGCCTCTTCTTCAATGCAGCTAGTAGAATATAAGGGAATGCCCGCGCTTGTACGTGAACGTAACATGATTATCCTCCTACTAAGATCTAATTTATTTTATGAAGCATAAAACTCTTTAAAAATGGATTCTTTGATTGGCACTAAATCCAATGTATGACTTTAAGGTTCTATAACATTTTAAATCCTATATTTAATGGTATTGTATTGAATTACTATAGGTATTCATTTTCAACTCTATCCATTATGGATTGGTAACAGTAATTCCTTCAGAAATACTGAGCGTTTTACCGGCTTGTCTTGTATTGTTTTAGGGAAGGTCAGATATAAATTCTGCTTCGCACGGGTAGCAGCTACATACATTAGCCGCCGCTCCTCCTCGATCGTGGTCATAGGTTCCGCCTTTTCCTGGCATTCCGATAAATTAATCTCTCGCAATGGTATAGCTCTTCCGGACGGCAGTCCGCCATCATACACACCAATCACAAAAACGTTCGTAAATGCTAACCCTTTGCTCTTATGAATGGTCATGAATTGAAGAGCATTATATTCTCCTTTATGGTAGCGCTCCAAGTTCTTTCGCATCTCTGCCTGCCGTTGACGCAAACGCTGATGATATCCCAGCAACTTAGACCATGTTGAGTAGGATTCACACTCTTTTCGTATCCAGTCGCTTTCTTCCTTAGTCAGTTCTTTGCTGTATACCGGGAACTGCAGCAGTGGATTAACTAGCTCCATTACTTGTACGGAAGCCGCCTCATTTCTGAACAGTTTGATCAAACCATTAAAGTAATGCTGCAGGAGAGATACATCCGTTTTTGGTTTTTGCTTCTTGATGAAGGCGACATAGTCTTTTAACAGCTCATATATAGACGACTCATACTGACTATTCATGAAGTTTTTGAAATCTATATTACGAATAAAATAAGCACGTGCCGTCTGCTGCAGCAATGTTTCCCATGATCTAACGTCGGTAAGAACGTCTTCGCTAAGTAGGGTATGCCAGGTTTGAAAAGCCTGTTTAAATAAGAACACATTAAATATTCCCATAATGTCCTCATTACTTTCGATCACATACGGAATGTTATAACTATCTAACGCTTGGTATACGGCCTGCAGCTGCCCAACCGACCGATACAACACGGTAGATGAAGTATAATTGATTGGCTCTACCTTACCTGCTAGGTCCCCTTTATATACGAATGGTGAACCTTCACTCAGTTTTCGAACCATTTTGATAATCCATTCTGCCTCTTCCTTCTGATCGGTCGCCGCCCACACATACGCATCACCGCTGGATTGATGGAATGGGTCCATTCGTTTTTCAATCCGATCATGCGAATTGTAACTGATCACTCGGTTTCCTGCCTGGACGATATTCTGCTGAGACCGGTAATTGGTCATTAGCTCAACCGTATGTGTATCGTATACAGCATGAAAGTCTTTGATATATTGCGGATCTGAACCACGGAACGCATAGATACTCTGATCATCATCACCTACAATAATCAGTTTGGCCCCACTGCCATCAGGCGGAGCGATCAGGCGTAGGATTTCAACTTGCAGTGGATTAATATCCTGGAACTCATCTACAAAAATATAGTGGAATCGCTTCTGTATAAATTGTCGGGCCGACTCATACTGCTGCAGCGCATGATAAAGGTTCATAAGGTAATCATCAAAGATAACAATTTGCTGCCGGGCTCGCTGCTCAAGAAACTCATTGTATAGATTATAAAAACGGCTGTCGATCGGTTCCTCAGAGAGGGTATCTACATCTTTATAGTGCTTGCCGATAAATGTTTTCATATCGTGTACATCATAAGCCAGATTCGTCCAGTAATCGATGCGCTCCCGTAGGCTTTTCTCACCTTCTTTGTCTAAGGCATAGAGCTGATGTTTCCGGATGAGATCTCGGAACAAGCGGCCCGCCCGTTCGCTACTATCATCCTGAATACTTCCTACTACCCCCACCGAAGCGCAAGCGGGCTCTTGCTTCAATAGTTGCTCAAAAAGGGAGCGAAAGATACTGTGAAAAGTTCCTATAGCTACGCGGGAATTATCGGTACCTAGAAATTTATTAACTCGCTCAGCCATTTCATCTGCAGCTTTACGAGTAAAGGTGACCATACAAATCGCAGAAGCCGGTACCTGTTCCATCTGCATAAAGTAGGATGTTTTTGCACAAATCGTTTCTGTTTTTCCGCTGCCGGCACCTGCAATGATTCGCAAGTTTTTATCCATAGGGTAGCGGATCGCTTCCACCTGGTGTACATTGAACGGATTTCCTTTAATTCTCTCTATCTGATCAAAAAAGCTCTTGTCTTCATCATATTCACTGACTTGATTAATAGAAATCACTGGTTCAATAATCTCCCCGTAACGCTGCTTGTAGGTTTGCTGGGCAGCTGAAAGCTTTTGGTGATTTGCCTGTAGATTCTGGTAAGCAGCAGTCAGAGAGTGGTTATTTCCTTTCATTTTTTTATATAGAGTGATTAATTCAATTAATTTGTTGGTTTTATCCTGCAGGTCCATTTGTACAGTCTGATATTCTCCCTGAAGCTGCTGCAATTGCTGCTCCAATTCTTCGATTTGATCCATCAGCTTACTTTTACCGCTCACCTGATTCATAACTTTTTGAAATTTCATATGTGTTCTCCTATCTCTTCAAAACCAGAAAATTAGTTCACTTCTCTAATTATAATTATTAAATATGTATAATTCTATGCCACAGTAACAACTTAAAGTCTTATGTAGATCATACATGACAATTTTGGTTGCTAGCTCCATGATATGTATAGTACAAACAACTGATCAATAATTTGAGCGGTTGTTTGTATGCAAAAGTCACTAATGTATATAGATCACTGATGTGAAATATATTTTATGAAACTTCAGGAATAATACCTTTTAATTCAAGCTCATTGCATTCAAAATTAGGAGTATAACTAATAGTAATATGGCTTATATTTCGGCCGCTGGATAACAAACATAATTTTATAACTCACCAATTTTATTTTTATTAATATTATCTATCAAGAATTTATTTGAAAATATAAGTAGCACTAAACATAAAATGTCTAGTGCTACTTATACCTTTATAGTAAGTTAGGGGGGATCAATTAATCACTTTTTTGATTTTACAATAGCAATAATAATACTAAAAAGAATGGCATTGAAAAAATTAAGCATGTAATCAATCTCACTCCAATTTTTCCCTAGTATTATTGTATTTAAAGCTAGTAACAATAAACTATATAAAAAGAAACAAGCGAGAAAATATTTTAAAAAAATCATTCCATTCATTTAATTTTCCACATACCCTTTTAAATACTTCGCAGCCGCTGTACGATAAATTTCGCTAGTTCTACCAGCGTCAGTATAGAAAATGGTATCCCATTTAGATGCTACGATTACCGAAGTAGCAACTAAAGACTTTTTCTCTGCATATCTTTGCTTATAATACAGGAGTGGAATTTGATCTGATACTATTTGTGCAGCTAATGCACCTACAGTACCTGAGATAACTGTAAGTTCTGGCTGAGCGAGAGTGACTATGCCTGTAAGTGTAGCTACAACTGCTGTAACAGTATATCTTTGAAAGCGAGTTGAACCATTTCTCCAGGTATCATAATTCCAAGATGAAACAGGCCCCCCCATAAAGCTATCAAAAGGTTTTATTCCACCACTTCGATCATGAATATCAAAATTGTTAGGAGCAATTACACTTAATGGTTGAATATCAGTGTTAATTGATCCATTTTCATTTGTGGTAACTTTAACTAAAGCATTTTTTAAATCTACTTCAGTATTTTGAGTAGCATATTCCACAAATTTTGCATCAGAGTTTTCCAGATAAATAACACTATTTACCTTTGAAAGATCGGAATTTGCATTCTCTTCAACTTTATAAGTATTTCCTTCGCTTTCGTACGTATATACAAGATGCTTATCTCCAGGATTACCTTCTAAAAAAGAAATGTTTTGTTTTTCTTGAGTTAATTTACTAACACTTATACTTATTTCATTTGGTGCTGCTGCATATGTTAGTGTAGAAGGTACTACGCCTACACATAATGCAATTGTAAGAACTGAACTAATTACTTTTTTCATTAGAATACCTCCATCATTTTTTCCCCTAAACATACTATTTTTCTATTTTATAGAAAATACATGTTAGGAATACCTTAACTATGTAAAATTAATGTAAATTTTATTATTACATTAATTACACATATTCTTTACTATTTATAAGTGCATTGATCTTTTTAACATCTCATTTAGATCACTGCTTATTTCCTTTGCCTTTTTTATATTCAAGGTGTCTTTGAAAATTATAGTCGTTATGCAAGTTTAGGAGAACAAAGCTACCTTTATGTGACTTTGGTTGACTATAAAGTAAACAAAGGAAAATAAAATGACTTGTGGTGAATTCAAGAGAATTTAAGGATATAATAAAGGTAACTAAATAGAAAAAGCCCACAGTGCGACCAACATTGTGGGCAGGAAATGATAAGATCGGCGGACAGCACGGCGATGGCTCAAACAGGATAGTTGAAGAAATCTGCCGGTTCAGGTACCGAACCTTTATGACCGACGGCTTTTCTTATTTTGCGCTTTTTCTTGCTTTGATGAATCAAGTGACGCACTTGCAGAAGGAATCGGCCTTAATAAATTTCTGCCCAAAGTTATCTTAGATAACCTGGCTAAAAAGACTGGTTTGGCTGCTATTACCTATGCTGAGATTCCGTCGGTACTCTGGCTAAATGCAGGGCACCCTACATAGCTGAGATGTACAGACCTGCGTCCTGGTGATGTATGACAGTGATTACGAAATCGTACACCTGAAGCTCGGTGACGTCGTATCGATCACTGAGTAACTGGACTTTACTGACTTTATAGTATTTGCCTTTCTGAACCCTCTACAAAGAGAAAGAAGCCCGGGAGCGCCGGGCTTCTTTCTCTTTGTAGATTAAGTATAAAGATTAACCCCAATTCGGGAAGGTGTGTGTTTTGCTGTTAGTCCAGGTGGATTGATATTTCATGCCAATAGGTACCCCGTACACTTCGCTACCGACCAGATAATACCCTTTTACGGTCAGGTTGGCGGTGTTTTGAACTCTAGCTGGAAGCGAAACGGCTACTTCTCTTTCCCCTCTTTCTTCCACTCGTAATATCCATCAGCAATTACAGCCACCCGGTGGCGGCATCAGATTCCGGAAAGAGGGCTTGCTGGCTACCGTCTTTGCCCGTGCATAGATCATTTTAAAGCCGATCTTCGGATCTTTGGCCCAGGACGGAATGAGTCCCTAGCGGTAGCCTTCCAGTGCCCGGCCGTCTGCCTGCATCCGGATCACTGGTACGTCCTGGGTAGGAGCAATATTGGTACGTGGTGACACTGGTCATATCGCAGGTGTGCCAGGTTAAAAGCTTCCGCCAGCTGACTCATCTCGGTCATCAATGTATATCGTCCGCACATAGAATACCTCCTGGTTATAAGAGGAGCCTGGCAAACAACGCGGGCTCGATCAGAGAATGGTCAGGCTATTCCACTTGTTCTTCCGTCAATTCAACGTACCAGGTCTGCTGATTATCGTCGGTTACTTCTACGCGGCGTTGCGGCTGCAGCGCCACATCGCTGCCCTCTGAATCGATGGCGTCATAAAAAGTAAGGACTTCTCCACTGGGCAAGGTGGCCTCGTACAGATAATATACCCGCTGAGCAGCGGAGTGCTCGTTGCCGTCATTATCCGTCCAGCTATCATCCGTATGAGTCGCCTGAATTTCTGCAGTTACTTTAACACTGCGGGCTCCGTCTGGTGTTTTATACAGGTGAACGTAATAGGGCGCGATATATTCTGCTCTTTCCATGAAGCTGCCGATTCGGGTATTCCCAAACTGATCAACAAAGATTTGGAACCCGAAAACGGTAACTACGATCGCTACCCATCCCAGGCTTTTATATTTCTCACTTTTCCGCTTACGGGTCGCCCATCGATTAAACAGCCAAACGAGAATAGCCGCTACAATTAATGTGGTCCAAAAAAACATGCCACACTCTCCTTATGTGTAGAAATAGATGCCACGGCGATTACTCGCTGGAAAGCTGCAACGACAGCTGCTGTACAGGAGCTGCCGACCGCTTTAACGACGAAGAAGACGTTTCCTCCGCTAACGCGACAATTGCTTTGGCTGCACGGATCAACTCGGTTTCCGCCTTTCTCTGTTTCCGGGCGGGCCATTGTTTTTCCAGCTGTTCCCGGAGTCCCCTTACTTCTGCACGAAGAGAAGCATTTTCGTTCATAACGTGCAGCATCTGCCGCTTTGTATGCTCTTCATTCTGGCATAAACGATCATAGCGTTCTTCCATCCAGGTCTTTTCTTCCATCAGATTTGCATAATCAATTTGCAGCTGATGGTATTTCTGCTGAAGCTTCTGCAGCTGCTCCTCTACATTCCGCATGGTCCATCTCCTTTTTGATCGATACGGATCTGCAGCGTACCTCCTTGCAGATCAGCCCTCTTTATTCTTCATTGAGTTCATCGGCCGCTGGTTGGCGCCGGTCACGCGAATGACTTCGACATAGGGGGTGATCCGGTTCATCAGCCGCTCTGCTTTAAAGTAATCGTCGCCGTCTTTATGCGTAAAGCTCAGGTGCGTCTGCAGATCAGCCAGCGCGTAGTTGGATGTGTAAAAGGTCGGCTTTTTATCCATCCGATCGTTGAGGATGGTGCCCAGGATATGATCCCGCACCCAGGGGTTCAGGTTCTCCGCCCCGATATCATCCAGTACCAAAAGATCCGTTTCTTTCAGCAGCTTTATGGCCGTTTGCAGCTTGTTTGGGTCGTTCATGAGCAGCTTCATATCTTCCACAAATTCCGGAAGATACACAATGATACCGGTATGTCCCAGTTTAGCCAGCTCATGTAGCAAGAAGCCCAGCAAATAGGTTTTACCGGTGCCGAAGCCGCCCTGCAGGTAAAGCCCTTTTTTCGGCAGCTTCTGCGCATGGGTCACCTGCTGGAGATACTGCAGCACTCGCCGGACCGCAGGCATCCGCTCTTTCTCCCGGGACGCGATCTCCTGCGCATCATATCCGCGCTCTACCGCTTCCCGGTCATCGTGATAGCTCATAATGTTCCTGCGGATCTGCTGCTGATGTTCCAGGACCCGTTGATGCCTGCAGCGTACCCGCCGGTCTTCTAGCCGGGTGTCGCCAGCCAGATGGATCACTTCCAGATGTGTGTAATGTCCGGGCAGATCGAGTGGGCAGTGGTCCAGCCCTGGGCACTGCTCACAGTGCCGCCGGTTATTCCGGTATTCCAGGATCTTCGGCAGACTGCTTTGCAGGACTGTGTTCGGCAGGCCGGGATGTTTTTGCATGAATTCGGCGACGATCGGGTCCTGCAGGAGCTCCTGCTGCATCTGCTGGTTTTTCTGCTGTAGCTTCAGCAGCCGGGCGAATCGTTCTTCCGGACTTGATAGGGTCATAGGCTTCTCCTTTCTGTCGACTTTAAAAAACTATAATCTATTTTAATTCGGAGAAGTTTTGGTCCTGATTATTAATTTGCTTATATACTTCATAGATAGGATATTCTTTTAACATATCCCAAATTTCCTTTTTCATTTTTGTTATTGCAAAATTCATATCATCTACATTTCCTAATAAGGCAGCTACAGCAAAATGAACATCTGGATGATCATGTATAGAGACAGTTTTCACTTCCATAAGATAGTTTTTATCCTCTTTAGACAATTGATCTAATCGGTATCGAATTTGCAAGATATTGAGGTTTGTTGAGGTGTCATTAGCCTTATCGATATCATCAATCAGTTTAGACTTCAGATTATAATTTGGGTGTTTAGCATAAATATAAAGAGCATTCTGAAGCCACTCTTTGTCTTGGGTTTGGTCATACATATCAATGCAATTTAGAGCAAGCTTTAAATTCAGATCTGTACTAAGTTCATTGTTAAAAGGGTTAGAATAGTCAATTGATTTTCGGAAATCAGAATGGTGTATATTCAGACATCCTACCATACTTTCAATTCCTAATGGCCCAAATACAGATAATGGAGTTTGCTGATTATCTTCATTCCATATCTCGTATCCATCTTTTATTCTGTTTTCTGAGAAAGCGTTCTCTACGCGAGGAACAGATCCAACACTATCAATAACACCTATGAATTGCTCGCCAACTTTTAATCTAGTATAAATGTGTCCTTTCTTATTTCTATCAATACTCTTATCCAAACTTTTATCCATAAGATCGTAGTTTTTATTAATAATAATATCTATCATCATTTGCAAACTTCTATATATTTTCTGTACATCATTATCATAAATTAGTGTATTTAACGGAATATTCATTTGGATAAAACATTCTTTTGCTTCTTCCGCAATTTTTAAGCAGTTATGAAGCTGTTCTTTAAGCTCTTCAAACTCTTTTACAACTGCATTCTCAGAAACTATACTTTGAAATTCTTTACCATTGATCCATAGTGAATGCCCAGAAAAAAAGTCGATGATGAGGGGTAAAGTTTGCAATTGATCATGCAAACTTTTAAATGATATAAATTTATATGAAAAATTTTTTCTTTTTGTATTTCGGAATGTCATCGAAAATATATTTCCAATAACAAGTGTAGATTCCTGTTCTGAAATAATCACTTCTGCAGGTAAATCCACACTTTTCGTATTAGCAGATTTAAAAATAAACTTCTCTTGTGTCGTTAGTTCTTTGATGCGAGCACTTGTGAGTGGAACAGTTGAACCCATTTCTGTTGTTCCATAAAATTGAAATTGATGTTGAAACATATTATTGGCGCTGGTACTTTTTTCGTCAAATGTAAGGCTACTAACTTCAACCATATTAATATTTAATGGTGTAGCAAAAAGAGATGTATCATTTACTAATATTTCTGGTTGATACTTCTTATGTCGTAAAGATTCCCTACAAATTGTTTCTAATCTAGTATCATCTAACGGCCAAAAATCTATTTTAATAGTTTGTTGTTTTCCCATTCGTTGTAAAATTTGTTGTATATCCATTGTTGTAAGTGCATTATAATATACTTTTTCTTTGGCTATTCCATCAATGATAACTACGAAAAATAAAACCCCATGTTCTTTCTTGTACATATTCAAATCTTTTTTATCAACAGGGTGAGTAATTTTGCCATCTACAATAGGTTTTACTGAAGTGGATTTTACTTGTAACCGAACTGTTCCTTCATGTGTTTCTTTATTCCAATTTTTAGAATTATATACCTCAATAGTTCCATCAAAAGACATATTTTTATCATTAAATGCAATTAGTGGCTCCATATTCTGGCTAGGATGACGTAGCACTGCATTCATAACTGCTAGTACTCCGCGATATTCAACATAGGGAGGATGTTCATTTCTCTCTTTCAATTAGCATCAACTCACTTTCTATATTTTTAAATATTTTAGAGATTCTACCCAGCCACTAATTTTCTGAAGCAGCATTCGGGCAAACCGTTCTTTCGTACTTGATGCTTCTTCTCTCTGTGAGTTCTGCATCAAACCGCTATTATATCGATTCAGAGTCCCTTTCTTTCATCTGCAGACGCTGATGATAGTCTTCACGCAAAATCGTACTGATCCGGTTATCTATACAGTATAACGGGTACTCCTCAACCTCGCTGATCCAAAGAAGCGCCGGCACTTTGACTTCTCTGCTTGGCGCGCTGCCTGGATATCTGCAGGTAGTTTACTCCAGATCTGTTGCTCCGGAATCAGGTCATAAGCAGGCATCATCGCCGGTTCACTTTCCTTGCCCACAAAAATGGTGTACGCCCGGTACAACATCTCGGTAATGGGCAAGTCCCAGGTCTCCGGGAAGAACGGACAAACCAGATCGAACATGGTAACCACGCTCAATCGATGCGATCTCTGCAGCGCATCGATCTTTTCGGTATACATATAAAGCAGCAGCTCAACGGCCGGTATAAAGGTTCAGTACCGGTCAGTGATATAATCCTCTACTCGTCGATGCTCATCTGGCGGTTGGAAGAAGGAGATCATCGGCAGCGTACCACGCTCCCGCGAGATCCGGATCGTTTGCAGCACCTGCTCCCGGGTGATGAGCGGTCTGTCGGTTTCCTTTTCCGGATGGTTCCGATACACCAAATAACGGCAGCTTAGAATGTTTAAATTGGGTTACAAAACTGCAAAGAGCTACTTGATTATTTTATAATTCCCAATAGTTTAACCAATCAATATTTTGATTGGTTACTTGTTTAGATTGTGGAAGATTTATAGGACCTAGAGAAGTTAATTGATAAAATATAATATAAAGTCAGCCTGTTAAGAAATTTGCATAAATTACTATATACTTTCATACTAAAACCTAAAGATTCAATATTCTAAAGTATGTATGACTAGAAAGGCAGTATGAAATGAACCAACTTAGCTTTTCTTTAAAACACAATCAACTGCAGATCAACTACGGTTCTGTATCCTGTGAGAACTGTGACGAAACATACCTTTCTCTTGAAGTTGATCAAACAGCAAATGGTTTTTGGTGCGATCACTGTGATTACTTCACCTATTTTGATCCTATGCAGCAACGTCCGCAATTTCTTCTATTTTTAGAAAGCAAAGCGTCGATAAATACTATTTATAACGGTCGTTCGCAATACAAGCTAAGTAAGCGATTATCTCCACTCCGATATCCTGGTGGAAAGAGCAAGATCACTGAGCATTTATTAGCTGCAATGCGCCCGGACAAAATGAAGCGTTTAGTTAGTGTTTATGCTGGAGGCGCCAGCGCAGAATTAGCCATATTACAGACTGGTTTAGTAGAAGAGCTGCTACTGAATGATTTGGATTTTGGAATATTCTCTATCTTCTATTTGATTAAGGAACATCCAGAAGACTTAATTCAGAGAATACGGTCACAGCTGCCGTCTCATGAGGATTTTTTCAAATATCGGAAAATCATTAAGTCCGATTATTCTGGCACGGATCTGCTCGATGCAGCTTGGGCTGCTCTGATCGTTAACAGGCTAGCATATTCCGGAATTTACAATGCTAACCCGCTGGGTGGCCGTGAAGGATCTCAAAAGCAGCTGCTGTCACGGTATAATCCAGACGATCTATGCAGACGCATTCTTGAGATTCATGCGATGAGCCATAAAATTACTGTGTCTCACCAGAATGCCCTTCCCTTTATTGAAGAGCAGGCATGGTACCCGGGAAGCACCCTCTTTTTAGATCCTCCGTATTATGAAAAAGGTGCTGTGCTTTATCGGCATTTTTATAAAGAGAGCGATCATAAGGAAGTTAGCTGGCTACTCTACACTTTCTATGAGCAACATCCAGAATCAGATATCATTATCACTTATGATAATCACCCCTTTATACGTGACCTGTATAGTTCTTATGCCACACATATTCAATTAGAACGTTCTTTTAGTACCTGAATAAAGTACTCAATTGTAGACTTAGAAATTTTCATTGTATTATAGTAGCAATGCGGAATGGATCTATTCATCAGAATCATTAATAGTTTTTGGAAAAGGGCATCCTCTATAATAGAGAATGCCCTTTTTTTCTTTCGCCTTGCTTATTATCCATTCCGGATCGGGAACTGTAATTACTATAATAAAACTGAGCGCTTCACCAGCTTGTTTTGTATCAATTTGGGTAAAGTCAGACATAAACTAAATTCTACTTGTTACGAGTAACGGCTAGGTACATTAGCCGGCGCTCCTTCTCAATCGTAGTTAAAGACTTTCCTTTACTTTGGCATTCCACCAAATTAATCGCTCGTACTGGTAGGACTCTTCCGGATGACAGTCTACCACTATAAACACCAACTACAAATACGTTTGTAAAGGGCAGTAGCTTGCTTTTATAGATCGTAATAAACTTGAGCATATTATACTCCCCTTAAATTCAAAAGAATATTAAAAGCCACTGAATGGATCATATTCAATAATTTCAGTCTTAATTCTCTTAATTAGGGCGTGTTTTAAAACTAAAGATGGAAGATAAACCGATTTGGGTTTAGGATAAGAACAGAATAAATCCAAAGGTGGTTTTCACGAATATGCAAAGACGTCATGCCATTAAAGACTCGGATT
>Ga0308161_1004678_pt1 | contig 12363 bp, 9 predicted proteins | sample PhyFR2_FD_201034 | JGI IMG/M metagenome (GOLD analysis project Ga0308161, IMG submission 201034) | Phyllosphere microbial communities from UC Gill Tract Community Farm, Albany, California, United States - DLSLF.R2 | ecosystem: Host-associated > Plants > Phyllosphere > Unclassified | place: USA...
TACAATGTAACAATAGTAAGAAACAACAATGAAAGGCTGTGATAATTATTGCTACATTGCATATCCTGATACATTGGTAAATTAATTAATTGTTTTAATTTTGTGTTTATGAATTTCATTAAGAATAATCTGGCCAATGCTATTACGCTTGGGAACCTGTTTTCGGGCTGCGTGGGTGCAGTACACCTTATATCCGAAGATTATCAGACCACCGCAGTCTGTATTATTTTTTCATTGATTTTGGATTTTTTCGACGGTTTTGTAGCCAGAGCTTTAAAGTCCAATTCCAATTTGGGAACCCAGCTTGACTCTTTGGCGGATATGGTAAGTTTCGGCCTGATTCCTGGGCTTACCATGTTTAAGATCCTGGAACCGTTCGGTAATGAAATATCAGGATTGCAGCTTCCTTTTGAAATTAAATATTTTGGATTTTTAATTACACTTTTTTCCTGTTTAAGACTGGCTATTTTCAATCTTGATGAAGAGCAGAAATACTATTTCAAAGGCCTGAACACCCCCAGCAATACGATATTGATTTTTGGATTATATTACGCTTTCAGGCATGAAGAAATCTTTGTTCATTTAGTAAATAACAGCACGTTAATGCTTATTTTAACCATACTTTCATCATGGCTTCTGATTTCACCGATCAAAATGATTGCGATGAAATTCAAATCAATGAAACTTCAGGATAACTACCCTAAAATAGCTTTGCTGATTGGTGCAGTTGCTATTTTGGCCATATTTAAAACGGTTGGAATTCCTTTAGTCATTATTTATTACATCTTAATTTCCCTTATCTTTCAAAAACAATTGAAATAGGATTGATTTTATCGTGATTCCATTTTCAAATTAACACATTCTCAAATTTTCAAATTATAACAAATGAACTTAAAATTACATAAACCGCTTTGCATTTTTGATTTAGAAACAACAGGAACCAATATCGGAAAAGACCGGATTGTTGAAATCTGCATTTTAAAAGTAAATCCTGATGCTTCCCGGGAAAGCAAAACCTGGAGGGTAAATCCGGAAATGCCTATTCCTAAAGAATGCAGTGAAATCCATGGAATTTATGATGAAGATGTAAAAAATGCTCCTACATTCAGAGAAATTGCTCCTAAAGTAATGGAAATGATTACAGGAGCGGATTTGGGCGGTTTCAACTCCAACAGGTTTGATGTTCCCCTATTAGCTGAAGAGTTGCTTCGTGCAGATTTTGATTTTGATTTGAATAAATTCAAACTTGTGGATGCACAAACCATCTTCTTTAAAAAAGAGCCCCGGAATTTAGGAGCTGCCTATCAGTTTTACTGTGGAAAAACGCTTGAAAATGCTCATTCTGCTGAAGCTGATGTCATGGCAACTTTTGAAGTACTGGATGCACAGGTCGGAAAATATGATGATGTCCCGAACGAAATTGCAGATCTTAGCAGTTTTTCGTCACAGAATAAATTTGCAGATCTTGCAGGAATGATTCATTTCAATGAAAACGGAGAGGAAATTTTTGCTTTCGGAAAATATAAAGGACAAACGGTGAAATCTGTTTTCCAGAAAGATCTTGGATACTACGGATGGCTTCAAAATGCTGACTTTCCGTTATACACGAAAAAAGTATTTACAAAAATTCAGTTATCAAGCAGATTTTAAGGATGAGCGAACTAGCTTAGTTCAAATTAGTAGATACTCAGAATAAGATTATAGAGCAACTTTTGAAAAAATAATTTCCAAAAAAATAAAAGACTCCGCTAAGATATTGTAGCGGAGTCGGTTTTTAAAATCAATTTAGAAATTATAGCTAAGTGCCACACCTGCACCTGCATTTTCCAGCTTAAAGTAAGGCCGGAAAGCTGTTTCTTTACCATTTTCCGTATCTATGGCTTTGTTCAGGTTCTTCTTTGAAGAAATAGCAAAAGGTATGGCTATGGCAACCAAACCTGCTCCAATCCCTACCATGCTCCAGCCTTCATTTTTGGTTTTTTCTGTACGGGCTACTCCATACTGGTCTACACTCACCAGCTTTTCGCCGCCGTCTAATACTTTTATCAGCCCGTATCCCATACAGCCACCGCCTATTGCCCCGAAAATCTGCGATACGGTACTGTTGGTTCTGTACTTTTTGTAATACATCAAAGCCTGTTCATTTTGAAACACTTCTTTGTACTGAGAAGCCTTATAGGCCTGCCCGTCTTTTACAAGCTTATTTTTGGATAAGCTTACTTGTGAAAATGCTAATTGAGACATTGCCACAAGACTTACTAAAATTGTTTTTTTCATAGTTGTGTCATGTTACTATTTTTTTATAAGCTCATTTAGTGAACTCCATAGAATGACTTTTAAATCTCATTGAGAAATACTTATCATTTTATGATGCTTACAATCATATTTTCAGGATATTTAATTTTAATGATTTTTGAATCGTCAACAGAACCTTTTTCAAAAAATAATATTTTATATCTACCGCTATCAGATTTATTACAGTTCAGTTCAAATTCTTTCATGTATATTTCCTTAGGAGCAAGTTCTACTATTTTTGAAATGTAATTTCTTTGCATTGTTGAATCTACGTCTATAATTCTTTTTTTCTTTGAATTATCTATAAAACTTGTATATATCTTATCTATTACAATCTGTTTAATATATGGTTTTATGATAACATTCTTATCAGTATCCACTCTTTTTTCTTCTAATATTTCGAAAATAAGTTTAGGAGGTATAAGATAAATATTTTTATCACTAGAATTATAATAAGAAAATATTAGTCTATTACCCTTATTAATAAATATATCCACATTTAGATTCTCATTATAGTCTATCTTACTTATATTTTCTGTAGTAAGACTTATATTACATGCAGAAACTTGTTCTTTTTTTCCCTCCGAGCAAGAAATCATACTCAAAAACAGAATTAATATAATATTTTTCATGTTTAAAATTAATAATTATGGAGTTACTACACCCATTTTTCTATTAAAAACAGGTAAGAGGAAATTTCTTAAAATGTTAAACTCTCTAATGTTATTACCACTTATAACATTATCTATTGCTTTTATTATGAAATCATTATCAATTCCAATTGCTGGATTGGAAGGAAAGTTATTAATTGCTGATATGTAGTTTTCCAAGTCATAAATTACAGCATGGCCTAAAGTTTTTAATGCGGAATTGTATCCGTTAGTAAACAATTTCTTATCATGTAACATTTTAATATAACGATTACCAGCATACATAGCATAGGAATGTCCAGTTTCGTGTAACATCGTTGTATATAGTAACTCTTTTGAGGCAAATGCAGCTTTTGAATAATGGATAATAGAAACACCTGTAAAAAAATTAGGTGGTGGTGTATAAGCATACGCTTTTCCGTCGGGTGTATCAAAGAAACCATCAGACGTTAGATCATAATCACCTGAACCAATTACATCCTTACTCACTCGATATTTTTGATGGAGAGTGCTAGGATCAAAACTTTCGTTTCTCATCTTTTTTAGAGTTTCGTTTGAGTATTCCTGTGCTTCTCCAATTGGTGTACTTTCTGCTCTTTTATAACTAAACTCTCTTTCCATGCCTGCATATTTCACCAAATAATTTATTGTATAACTTACAGCGCCCATTGCCGCTCCAACTATTCCTCCTGTATAAAAACCTTTAGCAAAATTTCTACCATTTACCAAGGCGTCTACAGTTCCACCTATGGCACCCTGTATGCTCCCCATGACTACGGCACCTCTAACTCCCGTAGCGGCAAAGGTAGAAGAAAATCCTCCGGAAATAGCCCCTGTGACAGCACCTACCAGCAAACTTTTACCAAAGCCTCCCCAAGTCCAGTTATTGGTTATCAAAGATTTTATCGTATAAATCCCGGCAGATATTACCGCACCTACAATGGCACCATAAATTACAGGAACTATGTACGATAAAAAGAAACCTGCTGCCCATATTTCCCCAGTCGGGTCATTAAACATGAGTGGGTTATTCATTACATAACCGTACTTGTTGTAGTTTTGGGTATTGGCAGGATCCTGTATATTTTCGTCTGCATTCAGGAATCTTCTTAACAACGGATCATACAGCCTTCCGTTCATGTGGATAAGCTCTACCTCGTGCAGATGCTCGTGGGAAGTATAGCCACGGTCTATTAGCATGGCTTTGTTTGCCAAAAACTCTTCTAATGCCTGACCTTTTAGTATGCCTCCTTCTTTTACTTGCAGATGGGTAAAGATTCCCCATGCATCAAAATGTCTGCGTTCTTCGGCATTGCCTTCTTCATCGCTTATGGCAAGGATGCTACCCAGGTAATCTTTATGCAGGAATTTATAACCTTTGTCTTCATTAAAATCTTTAATATAGATTATGCTGCTTTCATACGGAGAGCCGCCGATGTACAGGATATGCTTTTCTTTTCCGCTCTTTTGGTCAAGAATAATCTCTGCATCACCTCCCTCATTATAATATTTGGCGAATCTGGCTTCTTTCTCTTTCACAAAATTTCCTCCGTAGTACATGATCTGTCTACTTTCAGACAATCCGTAGCCGAAAGCATAATCGCCACGGGTACCGTCTATTTTTACCGGATCGTTGTTTTCGTTGTAGGTAACTTTCTGAAGCACCCTGCTCTGCCCGTTGAGGTCATAATTCTGTATTCCTTCTGCATTCAGCTTCATTTGCGTAACCCGGTACGGATTTCCGCCAATACTGAACCCTATTTCTCCCAGCTGGTCGTTGTATCGTATTCTTCCTTTCTCATCATATTCGTTAAAAGACAATTGCCCTATTTTAGGATTCGTCCAGTTAACCAGCCTGTTATTATCATCATATTCGAAAATTTCGTCGATGTCGAAATTCTTGTGGTAACGATGGTTCAGCTCATTCTTTATGGCATTAAAGCTGTAATCCAATGTCAGCAAATCCGCACTTCCTGAAGTATGAGACACGTGGGACAAGAATCCAAAGCTGTCATACTGATTGCTGATCTGGGTATTTCCCAGCGATGCTGCCAGCACCTGCCCTTTGGCATTGGTTTCCTGCAATTGGTAAAGGGTTTTCCCGTTGTTGGCGTCGGTTAAGGTTTTCAGGTCTCCGTTCCAGCTGCTGTAGTTATTCTGTACGGTTACTTCCGTTGTATTACCTGAAGATTCCAAGCCTTGATGAAACTGCGAAACCCTGCCCACTGCATCATACTGTATATCATCTTTAAAGAATGTTTTTCCCTCAAACTGTTCTGTATGTGCAACAAGCCTTCCGTTTGGAGCATAAGTAAAGTTCTGCGCAAAATACCTGCCATTGGCATCGCCATATTTTTGGGCAATCTGCCCGTAAGCATTGTATTCAAAGTCATAATTTTTTTGAGTAGAAACTCCATCGTTAGAAATTTCTCTTACGTGTACAGGCAACCCGTTGGATGCATACGTATATTCTTTATATCCTTTCGGGCTTATCTCTTTCTTAATGGCACCAAGGCCCGTATATTCATAGTTGTACAGACCGTTAGCAGGATCATGAAAGCTCATTTTCCTTCCCCAATCATCGTACCCTGTAACTACTGTGTTATCCCCGTATTTTGCTTTTATCTGCTGCCCTGCTGCATTGTAAGAAAATACAATAGTTCCTCCTTTGTCGGTAGCGCTTATTACATTTCCTAAAGCATCTGTTGTTTTGCTGGTGGTTCTGTTATAACCGTTCAGCTCTTTTACAGTTGTGGTATAGCCAGAGATAGTGGTTTGTATCTTTTTACCGTTAAAAGAAGTCGCCGTTACTTTAGCAGGGTACACCGTATCGTCATAAGCAATAGTATTCCATTGAGATGCAGACTGCCCTTCAAAATAAGGTTCGGATTCTTTCAGTTTTCTTCCCAGCACATCATAATGTATTTCTGCGGAAATATATTTCCCCTGTACAAATGCTTTAGTGGTTGTTTTATAGTTCTGTCCCAGCGTATTGGTATATACGATCTTCACATCTCCATCTGGCAAAAACTCTGATACTTTCGTACCTGCATTACCGGAGAGCCTTTCGTAAGCATAGGAAGTTGTACCCGCGAGCGTACTGTTAGAGGAAAGCAGCTTGCCCCAATGGTCATAGGTATTGGTAAGCATATTCCCGAAAGGGTCTTTTTGGGTAAGTACCTGCCCCCAGTTGTTATACGTAAACAAAGTTTCCATTCCCAGATTATCCGTTTTTTTGTTCACAAAACGCCCTTTGTCTTCATATTGAGATTTTTCTGTAATGCTTTGGGCATCTACAGAATTGGTACTTGCTTTTTGGGTAATGTTTCCAAAATCATCATAGGAAAAGGTGTCTAAGACATAGTCTGTATTATTCTTATTCCATTTCTTAACTGTTTTCAGCAGATTATTATCATAGGTATACTCTTCTTTGACAGATTGAGTGTCTCCGTACGCTGTAACCTGTTCTATTTTGGAGAGCGGCCGCCCAGTAAAATAATTGCTTCCAACTCCTGCCAGATTATGGAGATATTCATAAGTCGTCGTATTGATGGCATACCCGTTATTGATATTAGATACTGTTTGTGATGGAAGATAATAACTACCATAAGAAATAGTGCTTACCGCGAGAGTATTGGTGATAAAATCTTTTGTCTTTGTAGTTTTAGGAATAATAGCCGTTACTACTTTTGGCTTATCGGCATCCGGTACTGTAGTTACGACCTGTCCGTTTACAAGCTTATCCGTCTGGTAAGTGGTTCCTTTATAAGAAAGAAGCTGAGTGTTATTTTCTGAAATATCTGCCGGGAATATTTTGCTTTCATCATTGGTTCTTATGGACCATTCTTTTACGGGAACACTTTCATTTTGCGGATCTGTTTCTACACCAGACCATATTTTTGTATTCTCAAAGCCATCTGCGTACCAAGAAGAGCGTACCGACCGGCTAAACCCTAACATTCCTCTTCCCTGCAAATGCCCGGTCATACCCCTGTATCGGAAATCCTGTTTTCTGCCTGTCTGCTGTAACTGAACTACAGCATAAGACTGGTCTGCCCGCTGCATAGAAAAGAAAGGATAGTATTCTTTCTTTTCCTTTTTATAATAATTAGAATTTGTATCCGGATTCAGTTCTGCATAAGTAACAGAAGTAGTAAGCCCAGCCTGAGAAATCGATTTTATGCGGCCCAATTCTGCGATGGGAGTAGGTGCTTTAATTTTAAGCAAAACATCTTTTCTAAATAGGAAAACATTATAATAATTATTATTTGATCTGATTGTGTTGGTAATAGGCTGATATATGGAGAGATCATCATAAGGCTGGGTTAAGGTGTAAGTTCCCGGTGAAGGAAAAGAATAAATATTTTCAAAATCGAAATTAATACTTCCATCCGTCATATTGGTGCCATTAGAAGTAATTGAATTGACGGTAACACCAATTGACCTGTAATTGCTTCCAGATGAATTTGAATACGAATACACTTGTACTATATCTGATTTCCCATCAGAATTAAGGTCTGATATCGAATAAAATGTTTTGCTGAATTGTAACCAGTATCCGTTATTTGTAGTGGAAACATTTTTATATACTAAGAAATCATTTCTTCGGAAGCTGTTAAATCCTGTTCCCGTACCTATGTAAAACCTCCAATCATCTTTTCCCGTTTTTCCTTCAGTAAGAGGCAAAGTGAAATCCAGTTTTGAATCACCATTAAAATCACCAAAAAGTACCGGAAAACCCGTTCCTTTGGTTTCAGCTAAATTGCCTGTGAATTTTATTTTTTTAAGGTATTCGGTAGCTGATATTTTTGCAAATTCAAATACCGTATAAGAAGTATTTGAAATATTAATTATATCAACTTTTCCATCACCGTCTGCATCCAAATATTTCTGATCGGTATATTGACTGTCGTTAATTCCTGAATCAAGAGTATAGGAATACAATGGATTGTTAGCATTTTTCAAATCAACTATAAAATTTCCCACTAATTGGGTATATTGTTGAAATCCGTAACATGGCCCTCCGTCATCTATTCCTACTCCAATTACAGGTGTTGTGCCATTGCAGGGCATCTCAACCCATTCCCCTACCCTTTTATTAATCGTTACAAATACATCCGAAATACCATCTCCATTAATATCCCCTTCGTTGAATGAAGCCATTTGTATACTGCAACTGTTATTACCCTGATTTATACAGCTAGAATCAGCATATACCAGTTTTTCAAATACTTTGACAAAATTATTTGCTCTGAAAATATACCCTACAACTTTCCCGGATTCATATTGAACAATTCCGTTTCCATTGTAGATTTGTCCTTCTTCATCAAGCATTGTGGTTACTACTTTTGCCTCCGTGTTAAAAACCTTATTGGTAGAAACCTCAGTATAATTATCGTTAAATGCACCTAGTTTTACCGTACCATTAGACATTATGAAATCTATGTATGAATCTCCGTTAAAGTCACCCGTCAGTTTCACGTCTTCTAATGTTGAAGATCCAAAGTTTGCTCCGGCAATACTGGTTCCTATTCTGTCAGGATATGTAAAGGTCACAGGATTTGCAGCTTCATTATTCGCATTATATTCGGTAATCTTATTCAGAAACTGGTAATTGGTACCATTACTTGTATATTCAACCAGATACTTTCTAAATTGTGAGCCGTTTGTATTTACGATAATACCTGATAAAATTTTATCTTGTATAAATCTTAATCCCTGAATATAGGCCTGTTCTTTTAAATTTCTTTCCGTATAAGTAAATTCGACCGAATTATAGTGCGGTTTATTAAGGAACTCATTTCCTCCCCAAAAGATAGAGGATATTCTAAGTGTCCCTGGAAAGTTGAAGCCTCCCGAGTGTGCTGTATATTCGTAATTGTATGAGATATAATTCCCCTGCGCATCCCTCCATTTTACAATATTGTATTCTGAAGGCGATGTTACCATAACATTATTTCTGGTACCGGCTTTATAAACTCCATACCAAGCCTGCGAGCCATCTTCAAATGTCACTTCAAATTCTGCGGGTCCTGCCAATTGCCCATTAACATGATATGTTCCTAAAGACTTTATTTTGATATTAGAAAATTTTTCTGTTACATAGGTAGCACCATCTTGTCCGTAAGCAGCAGGGCTATTGGGTGCAAGAATAAGCCTCTGCCCGTTAAAGCTGTAAGAATCCGAATAATCCAGCTGAATTGCTTTAATGTCTCCGTCCCGTTCAATGCTTTTTCCTGTTCTGGTGATGGAGGTAATGCCTGAGACTGTCCACCCATATCCTGCAATACCATTGCTGGAATTACTTAAATACATAAGACTGATATTAGGAGAAACACTTTTCACCCCCGGAGGAAGAGTAATAGGAAGCGTATATTGAAGCTGCCCTCCGGCATTTACTTCTATTTTCCCTTGTGTATCATGGAAACTATTCTGCCCATATAGATTGTAAAACCCTAATAGGACAGTAAGGAATATAATAATTTTTTTCATAATGTGCTTCTAATTTTTTGTTACTGTTCTAGTATAAACACTACCGTCTGAGAGATAGAATTTGAGATAATATACCCCATAAGGATAACTTTCCATGCGGAAAATATAGGAGGTATTATTAAGTGTTCTTACATCTACAAAACTCAGAATCTTAAAGCTATTATAAGGCAGAAGTTCTATTTTCGTAATATAGTCATTCACCTCCTTATCCCATAATACAGTTAAATCTGTTTTTACAGGGACAGGAGCTGCACGTACACTATTTGCGACTTTTTGAGCAATAGTTTTGGGCTGAGATGCCTGTTGTTGTGTTTTAGAAAATAAATCTGAATTAGAATTTTTGCAGCCGTCACATATTCCCCGGAATACCTGGTTGCCAGCTTCATCATATTCAAAAATTACGCTTTGTGCGTACAAGCTGCTTCCAAAGAAAAGGAAGAGTACAGCATTCGAAATACTTTTTTTCATGTTGGTCATTTGAGTTTGAAATTTATTTTGCAGGATAAATTTTATCCTGGATTAGCAATATTTTTGCGGCCAAATATGCAAATAAAATTTTAGGATACACTGCCTTGTTTTGTAATAATTTTATTACAACATTGTCTAATATTTTATTATTTTAGCTAAAAAAATAGTAAGAAATTTTGTATAAAATTGCCTAAAATCAAATGCAAATATTTATTGAGACATTAGAGGAATTTATAATTAGTAAATGTTATTTTTAGATGAGCGAACTGGTACAATTCAAATTCTACGAAACGGCACTTCAGGCTAACAGGGATAAGCAGATCCTGGCGGAAAGCGGTATCAACAGCTTTATTGCGAACGAACAGCTAATCCAGTCGGACTGGCTTTTGTCGCAGGCAGTTGGCGGAATTCAGCTGCAGGTTTTTGAAGAAGATCTTGAGAAAGCGCACAAGGCTTTGGAAAATTATAAGGAAAATGAACAGTTTTCCCTGGAAGTAGAGCATACGATTTCAGATCCTGAATTTGATTTTATTTGTCCGAAATGCGGATCTAACCATATTTACAGGGATGACAGCGCTACAAGTTTTTTTGGAATTTCGATCTTAACGAGCCATAAGTTTGTGTGTTATTATTGCGGAAATGAGTTTATACACTGATAAGAATTCAACGCAAAGCTGCAAGATTTTTTTAATTTATTGTGGATATCTTTCGTTCGCAAAGGCGTTTGACTATGTCGAATCTTCGATTTCACTCAGCAAATCAGCAGGGACTTTGTTTGTTACTTTAAAAAAAGTATATCAAAATAAGATTTACCATTCCCCTCCTCTGGCGGATGGCGAAAATTCGAAGAATTTTTGACGGGTTGGTTTTTAAATAGTAAATTATGAATTTTCTTCGCAAGTGAATACTGTGAATGATAAAATTCGTTATTGATTCGCAGAAATTGACGATTCACTCTCCTAGCCCCGATTGCAACGGCATCCTTTTTGGCTGCGGGCGGAGCAAAGCGGAGCCAGTAGCCAAAAAGATACAGTGGAAAGCGGGAAAAAGCTCTTAAAAAAAGAAAGGAAGTTGGAAGATGGAGGAAGGAAATTTACTATCATTGAAAAATAAAATTAATTAAATAATGTGAGATGAAATTGCTTCATCGCATGAGCTTCTCGCAATGACAAAATAAAAAGTTATGAAAATAATCTGTATAGGAAGAAATTACAGCGAACATGCAAAAGAACTTGGAAATGAAATCCCGGAAAGGCCGGTCATTTTCATGAAACCTGATACGGCTGTTCTGAAAGGAAATGATTTTTATATTCCGGAATTTTCAAATGATGTTCATTATGAACTGGAAGTAGTGGTGAAAATTTCAAAAGGAGGAAAATACATCCAAAAAGAAACGGCTCATAAACATTATGAGGAAATCGGTTTAGGAATTGATTTTACAGCGAGGGATCTGCAAAGCGAGTTAAAGTCAAAAGGCCTTCCGTGGGAGCTTGCCAAAGGGTTTGACGGCTCTGCAGTGGTTGGAAATTTCTTTAAGAAAGAGGAATTTAATCTTGAATCTTTGAATTTTTCATTGTTAAAGAACAACGAGAAAGTTCAGGACGGAAATACGAAAGACATGATGTTTACGATTGATGATATTGTCACTTTCGTATCACAGTATTTTACTTTAAGAGTGGGCGACCTTATTTTCACGGGCACTCCGAAAGGCGTGGGAAAAGTTGATGAAAATGATATTCTGGAAGCCTATCTTGAGGATAAAAAAGTGATTGATATCAGAATATTGTAGATAATTTAACGCTGTTTTCTGCCATATTTTTCTTAACTTTAGTAGACAAAATTAAAAGGTTATGGTAAATATTGTATTGCCCGTAGATTTTGGGGACAAAACAGAGCAGCTTGTAGAAGGTGCGATAAAATTTGCAAAGCAAATCAACGGAAGAATTTTTCTGATCCACGTAGCACCGTCGGATATTGGTTTTGCTATCGGTGATATGGGATTCCAGTATTTCCCGGAAGTTGAGGAAAACGAGATCAGAGAGGAACTGGTGCAGCTAAATAAAATCCAGCAAAGGATTCTGGCTCATAATGTAGAGTGTGAACACATCCTGAAACAGGGTATTGCCAAAGATATTATCCTGGAACATGCCGTGGATAAAAAAGCGGACTTTATCGTAATGGGCTCCCACGGAAGAAGCGGAATTTACGATGTTTTTGTAGGAAGTTTAACCAAAGGGATCACCAAAGATTCAAACATTCCCGTACTGGTACTGCCTGTTCACGAATAAAGAATAATTTTAATCGTTAGTAATAAAAAAGCCGACCAAACAGAATTTGATCGGCTTTTTACTATATAACCAATTAATTAACCTTCTTTTTTATAGATGTTCGGATCATAGTAAGGGAACTTACCTTCCGTTGGAGAATAGTAGTCTTTGTCTTTATTGTTACCAAGGGT
>Ga0308161_1004680_pt1 | contig 12362 bp, 11 predicted proteins | sample PhyFR2_FD_201034 | JGI IMG/M metagenome (GOLD analysis project Ga0308161, IMG submission 201034) | Phyllosphere microbial communities from UC Gill Tract Community Farm, Albany, California, United States - DLSLF.R2 | ecosystem: Host-associated > Plants > Phyllosphere > Unclassified | place: USA...
TCATCAGGCTGCTGCTCGCCGGCGGCGTTGCCATCGTCACGCTGATTGCAGCGGTGTCGATGGTGCTGGCGATGAGCCGGCGCCACGGCGGACACGAACGCGCCTGAGCCTGGACGCAGCAATAAAAAAAACGCCCCTTGGGGCGTTTTTTTTATTGACCGTCGCCTTCGCTCGCGCAACGGCACGCGGAAGGCAGGTCAGTGCGCGCCGCGGTGCGCCCAGCCCGTGGTGCGCTTTTCCACCACCGAGAACAATTCATACATCGTCATCGCCATTGCGCCGATCACTACCAGGCCGGCAAAGGCCAGCGGCATGCGCATCGACGAGCCGGCCGACACGAGCAGATAGCCGATGCCTTCGTTGGACGCCGTCATTTCCGACACCGTGGTGCCGACGAAGGCCAGCGTGATCGCCACCTTCAGCGACGCGAAGAAATACGGCAGCGAGCGCGGCAGGCCGACCTTGAGCAGCACATCCAGCCGGCGCGCGCCCAGCACCCGCAGCACATCCTCCATCTCCGGCTCCAGCGTCGCCAGACCAGTGGCGATATTGACCATGATCGGGAAGAAGGAAATCAGGAAGGCGGTCAGGATGGCCGGGCCGGCGCCGATGCCGAACCACACCACCAGGATGGGCACGAAGGCCGCCTTGGGCAGCGCATTGAACGCCGTCATCAGCGGGTAGGCCGCCGAATACAGGAAAGGCGACGAGCCGACGATCATGCCCAGCACCACGCCCACCACCACGGCAATCGCGAAGCCCGCCATCGTGACCCAGAAGGTGCGCCAGGCATGCAGCGCTATGGCGCCGGCGAATTCCACCAGCGACTGCACGATCGCGGCCGGGCTGGGGAAGATGAATTCCGACACATCGAACAGGCTGCAGATGGCCTGCCAGACGATCAGCACCAGCGCCAGCAGCAGCCACGGCGCGCTCTTTTGCAACAGGGATTTCTTCATCGTCATTCCTTTCAGGCAGTGCGCACGCGGCCGATATGCTCGCGCAGCTCATGCACCAGCGCGCTGAAGGCCTCGGTATAGGTCAGCTCCAGGTCGCGCGGGCCGGGCAGCGGGTTTTCGCGACGGGCGACGATGCGTCCCGGGCGGCGGCTCATCACGTAGATGGTGTCGGCCAGGAAGGCGGCTTCCCGCAGGTCGTGCGTGACCAGGATCACATTGAATTTCTGCGCCGCCTGCAGGTCGCGCAGGATGCACCACAGCTCTTCGCGGGTGAAGGCGTCGAGCGCGCCGAACGGCTCGTCGAGCAGCAGCATCTTGGGCTCATGGATCAGCGCGCGGCAGATCGAGGCGCGCTGCTGCATGCCGCCGGACAGCTGCCACGGGTACTGCCGCGCGTAGCCGTCGAGGCCGACCGCCTTCAGCAGCTTCAGCGCGCGTTCCTCATATTCGGCGCGATGCTGGCGGAAGCGGCTGCGGTGCGGCTCGACGATTTCCAGCGGCAGCAGCACATTGTCCAGCGTGGTGCGCCATGGCAGCAGGGTCGGCGCCTGGAAGGCCATGCCGACGATCTTCAACGGGCCGGTGACGGGCACGCCATCGATGGTGACGCTGCCGCGGGTCGGCGCCTTCAGGCCGGTGGCCAGCTTCATGAAGGTCGATTTGCCGCAGCCGGACGGGCCGACGATGGCGATGAATTCGCCCTGGCGGGTGGTAAGGGAAATATCTTCCACGGCGAAGTCGCCGCTGTCGTTGTAGGCGAGGAAGACGTTCTTGAAATTGACGAAGGTGGCGGACATGACGGCTCGGATACGCCCTCGCCGGAATCGGCGAGGGCCGGTGGCAACGGATGAGAACTTGCTTGCGGCTTATTTCGGGAAGACGTTGAGCTCTGCCTTCGACGGCAGGAAGGACGCATTCCAGACCGCGTTCGGATCGACCCGGGTCTTGGTGCCATAGGCGTCCGACACCTGCGACGCCATCAGCGACAGGCGCGGCGCCGACACCTGGCCATAGCCTTCCGCCCTTGCATTGGGCGTGGCGATCGAACTGGCGATGGCAAGCTTCAGGCGGCGCGCTTCCAGCTTTTCATCCACCAGCGCATCGCGCGCCTTGATCGCGGCGACCGCCGCATCCGGATTGGCCATCACATCCTTCGACGCCTTGGCGAAGGCGCGCAGGAAGGCCCTGATCGCTTCCGGGTTCTGCTTGACCAGGTTGTCGGAGGCGATGATGGCATTGCCGTACAGTTTCACGCCATGGTTCGGATAGGACAGCACCACGATGTCCTCGTCCTTCACGCCACGCGCATTCAAGTTAAGCAGCGAGGTGAAGTAAAAGCCGGTGATGGCATCGATGTCGCCGCGCGCCAGCATGGTTTCGCGCAGCTGCGGGTCCATGCTGACCCAGGTCGCCTTGCTCACGTCCAGGCCATTGGCCTTGGCGAAGATCGGGTAGGCGCGGCGGCCGGCGTCGAACACCGGCGCGCCCAGCTTCTTGCCGCCGAGGTCGGCCGGGCTCCTGATGCCGGACTTCTTCAGGGCCATCACAGCGGCCGGCGTATCGTTGTAGACCATCATCACCGCCACCGGCTTGGATGGCGCGGTCGGGTTGTTGGCGCTGAACTCCATCAGCGCGGCCATGTCGGCAAAGCCCATGTCATAGCTGCCCGACGCCACCCGGTTGACCGCATTGCCGGAGCCATTGCCGGCATCGATGGTGACATCCAGCTTTTCCTGCGCGAAGTAGCCCTTGCTCTTGGCGACCAGGAACAGCGCGGACGGTCCTTCGAAGCGCCAGTCGAGCTGGAACTTGATCTTGGTCTCTTGCGCGGTGGCGGCGACCGACGCGGCGCACAGTATCAGTGCGGCGCTCAAATGAAATGGCTTGAAACGGGGCATGGTTGTCCTATTCATGTTGCATGACTCAAAATGGTGCGCACCTGATTCGAGCAGTGCATCATCGAATCCGCGTCTTTCCATCAATCAGCAATATCCATACCCGTTCGATGTATTCCATATGGTGCAAAAACCGCGTGGCAGGAAACTTGCAACAGCGCCTGCTTCGGCGCTTGCCCTTTGATAACGGCTTATTTCATGACCCAGGCTTCCCAGACATCCCTACTGATCTCCAACGCCCACAGCATCCTGACCGGCCGCGCCGACGACGGCGGCCGCGCGGCCGGCCCCGATATCCGCATCGTCGAGGGCCGCATCCAGGCCATCGGCAAGCTGACCGCCCTGCCCGGCGAACGCGTGCTCGACGCGACCGACTGCGTGGTCTACCCGGCCTGGGTGAATACCCATCACCACCTGTTCCAGTCGCTGCTCAAGGGCGACCCCGGCGGCCTGAATCTGTCCCTGACCGAATGGCTGGCCGCCACGCCCTACCGCTACCGCGCCAGTTTCGACGAGAAGCTGTTCCGGCTGGCGGCGCGCATAGGCCTGGTGGAGCTGGCGCGCTCCGGTTGCGCCACTGTGGCTGATCATCATTATCTGTATTACCCCGGCATGCCCTATGACAGCTCGGCCATCCTGTTCGAGGAAGCCGAGGCGCTGGGCCTGCGCTTCGTGCTGTGCCGCGGCGGCGCCACCCAGACCCGCCAGCTGGAAGCCGACCTGCCGAGCGCATTGCGGCCCGAGTCGCTGCAGGCCTATCAGGACGACGTGGCGCGGCTGGCTGCGCGCTATCACGATGCCGCGCCGGACGCGATGCGGCGCATCGTGATGGCCCCCACCACGCCGCTGTATTCGGTGCAGCCGGCCGAGCTGCGCGAACTGGCCGCCTTTGGCCGCAGCCTGGGCCTGCGCCTGCACAGCCACCTGTCGGAGACGGTGGAATACCAGCAGGCCGCGCGCGGCAAGTTCGGCTGCTCGCCGGTGGCATTCGTCGCCGAGCATGACTGGCTGGGGCCGGATGTCTGGTACGCCCACCTGGTCAAGCTCGATGCGGAGGAAATCGCATTGCTGGGCCAGACCGGCACCGGCATAGCCCACTGCCCGCAAAGCAATGGCCGCCTGGGCAGCGGCATCGCGCCGGTGCGCCAGCTGGAAGCGGCCGGTGTGACGGTGTCGATCGGCGTCGACGGCGCCGCATCGAATGAAGCAGCCGACATGATCTCGGAAACCCATGCGGCCTGGCTGATGCAGCGCGCCCGCGGCGGACAGGACGCCCTGCCCGGCTATGCCGGCGGCACGTCCGAGGGCGGCGCCGACGCCGCCAGCATCGAGGACGTGGTGCGCTGGGGCAGCACCGGCGGCGCCCGCGTACTCGGCATCGACGGACTGCAGGGCATCGCGGTGGGCGGCTGCGCCGACATCGCCGTCTATGCACTGGACGACCCGCGCTACTTCGGCCTGCATGACCCGGCCATCGGGCCGGTGGCCTGCGGCGGACGGCCGCACCTGAAGTGGCTGCTGGTCCAGGGTCGCGCGGTGGTGGACAACGACAGCCTGCCAGGCGTGGATCTGGTGCAGCTGGGGCGCGAAGCGCGAGCGGCGGTGAAGGCGCTGCTGGCGTAGGCCTGATCCGGCAGGCGACTCTGCCGGGATCCGGCAATTCGGCTAGGGCGCCTCAAGCAGCGGCCGCGCCCGCAGATAATCCGCCGGCGTATCCACATCCCACAATGCCGGCATCTCGATCCAGTCCAGACCAATGCGCCAGCCATTTTCCCGCAGCCGCTCACGCGTTTGCGCCATCACCTGCGCGGTGCTCCACGCCATCTCGCTAAAACAGCGTTCCTCCAGCCCGCCACGGCGCGCACCGACCAGCACATAGCCGCCGTCCTCGGCTGGCGTGAACACCATGCGCGCCGTATCCAGCGCCAATGCTGCCGACTGCAACGCTTCGACATCGAAAGCCGGGCAGTCGGTGCCGATCAGCAGCGCCTTGCGATGCGTGGCAAGAACGGTCTGCAGGCAGTGCGCCATGCGCAGGCCAAGATCGCCGTCCGACTGCGGCAGGCAGGGCACACCGAAATTGCTGGCGCATTCACGTAGAAAGGGATGCGCGATATCACCGGCGCACCAGAGGGAAACCTGCGCGTCCGGCAGCGCGCAGGCCGTGCCCAGCGTGCGCCAGGTCATCTGCCGCTGCACGCGGGCCGCGCCCTCCGCGCCCAGCAGGGGAATCAGCCGGGTCTTGGCCGTGCCCGGCGCCGGCGCGCGGGTGAAGATGGCGATATGCAGATCGTTCATGCCTGCTTGCGGTAGCCGTACTGCTGCGCCAGCCGCCGCGGGTCCGCACCCAGGAAGTAAGCCAGGCGCAGCCGCCACATCAGCCATATCGTGCGCCAGATGCCATGCTTTTCCCATCGGCGCGACGAGGTCAGCACCCGCTGGCGCAGACAGGCGGGCCGGGCCAGCCGCCGCGCGCGCTTGCAGAAGGCGATGTCCTCCATCAGCGCGATCTGGGGGAAACCGCCGGCCTGCAGATAGAAGGCGCGGCGCATGAAAAGCGCCTGGTCGCCGGTGGCGATCGACGTCAGCCTGGAACGCCAATTCATCATGGCTGCAATCACCCGGAACATCGGATGCGCGCCGTCCAGGGCCACATCGAAGCGGCCCCACGGCCGGCTGCGCAATGCCGCCCCGATCAGCTCATCAACGTCGGGCGGCAGCAGCGTATCGGCATGCAGGAACAGCAGCGCATCGCCGGCCGCCGCCAGCGCGCCGGCATGCATCTGGCTGGCCCGTCCGCGCGGCGCCGTGATGAGCTGGTCCGCATGCGGACCAGCCAGCGCCAGGGTGGCATCGCTGCTGCCGCCATCGACCACCACCAGCTGCGCGCCGCGCGCGCGCAGGGGCGCCAGGCGCAACAGCAGCGGCTCGATGCCGGCTGCTTCATTCAGCACCGGGATGATGATGGACAGGCGCATCGTCTGTTTCCTCCCCGTCAGCCGCGCTGCCACGCATGGAAGCGCTGCACCCAGCCCAGCAGCTTCTCGGGCGCATGGGCGCGCTTCCAGTTGCCGGCGGCATACTTGTTGGCTTCGGCCAGGGTGGGATAGATATGGATGGTGCCCAGCAGCTTGTTCATGCCCAAGCCATGCTTCATCGCCAGCACGAATTCGGCGATCAGGTCGCCGGCATGTTCTCCGACGATGGTGGCGCCCAGTATCCTGTCCTTGCCGGGCACGGTCAGCACCTTGACCCAGCCATGGGCGACGCCATCGGCGATGGCGCGGTCGAGATCATCGATGCCGTAGCGCGTGACTTCGAAGTCGATACCCTTCTCCTTCGCCTCCTGTTCGTTCAGGCCGACCCGCGCCACCTCGGGTTCGATGAACGTGGCCCAGGGAATCACCGAGTAGTCGGCGCGGAAGCGCCGGAAGCGGCCGAACAGGCCATTGACCGCGGCATACCAGGCCTGATGCGCGGCCACATGGGTGAACTGGTAAGGCCCGGCGACGTCGCCGGCGGCGAGGATGTTGGGATACAGCGTCTGCAGGTAGTCGTCGGTCTCGACGGTGCGCGCGGCCGTCACCGGGATGCCCAGTTCCTCCAGGCCATAGCCGGCGGTATTGGCCACGCGGCCGAGCGCGCAGATCACCACGTCGAAGCCGATGCGCAGCTCGCCGCCGGCATGGCGGGCGACCAGCATCTTCTCCCCGCCCTCGGCCAGGAAACGTTCGGCCTTGTGCCCGGTCAGCACCCGTATGCCTTCGGCACGAAAGCGATTGGCTACCAGCTCGGACACATCGGCGTCTTCGCGCGCCATCAGGCGTTCGGCCATTTCAACCTGCGTCACTTCCGACCCCAGCCGGGCAAAGGCCTGCGCCAGTTCGCAGCCTATCGGCCCGCCGCCCAGCACCAGCAGGCGGCGCGGCAGTTCGTTCAGTTCCCACAGCGTGTCCGACGTCAGGCAGCCGACCTGGTCCAGGCCGGGGATGGGCGGCACGAACGGACGGGCGCCGGCGGCAATCACGATGCTGCGCGTGGTGAGGCGCCGCGTCGCGCCGTCCGCCTGCCTCACCTCGACTTCGAATGGCGAGACGATGCGCGCTTCGCCGATCACGGGCTCCACCCCCAGCCCGGTATAGCGCTCGACCGAGTCATGCGGCTCGATGTCCGCGATCACCCGCCGCACCCGCGCCATCACTGCGGCGAAATCGACACGGGCATCGGCGCCGGCCAGGCCGTAGTCGCCGGCATGCCGGATCTGCGACATCAGGCGGGCGCTCTTGATCAATGCCTTGGACGGCACGCAGCCGGTGTTCAGGCAGTCGCCGCCCATGCGGTGCTTTTCCACCAGCGCGACTTTGGCCTTGACCGCGCTGGCGATATAGGCCGACACCAGCCCGGCCGAGCCGGCGCCGATCACCACCATGTTGTAGTCGACGCGGCGCGGCCTTGGCCAGCGGGCATACACGCGGCGCGCCTTGTACGCCGAGATTGCCTTCTTCGCAAGCAGCGGGAAGATGCCCAGCAGCGTAAATGAGAGCAGCAGTCCGGGCGACAGGATGCCGCGCAGCGAGGAGAGCTGCGCCAGCTGTGTGCCGGCGTTCACATAGACCGCGGTGCCGGCCAGCATGCCGATCTGGCTGACCCAGTAGAAGGTGCGCGCCGGCAGCGCGGTCAGGCCCATCAGCAGGTTGATCAGGAAGAACGGAAACAGCGGCACCAGGCGCAGCGTGAACAGGTAGAAGGCGCCGTCGCGGGCAATGCCCTGGTCGATGGCCTTTGCGCGCTCGCCGAAGCGGCGCTTGACGACGTCGCGCAGCAGGAAGCGCGACGCGAGAAAGGCCAGCGTGGCGCCGATAGTGGAGGCGAAGGAGACGATCAAGAGGCCCAGCCAGAAGCCGAACACTGCCCCCGCGCCCAGGGTCAGGATGGCCGCGCCGGGAATCGACAGCGCGGTGGCCGCGGTATAGATGGCAAAGAACAGCGCGGCGCTGCGCCCCGGATGCAGCGCGGCATAGGCCGTCAGCGCTTCCTGCCGCGCCTTCAGCGCTTCCAGGCTCAGGTAGCGGCCCAGGTCAAAGGCAAAGAAGGCGGCGATCGCGGCGGCGACCAGCAGGAGCAGCAACAGGCGTCTGGTTTTCATCGGGGTCCGGGTGAAGTTGGCGGCCTGCCCTGCTGCGGCAGGGCGGTGTGGCTCATCGGTAGGCATCGCGCGGAGTGTACGCGGGTCCCTGCTCGATGCGCCGGAAATAGGAAAGATGGGCCGGCGAGCCAGGTGGCCAGTCGGCCAGGAAACGGGCGCGCCAGCTTTCATGGTCGTAGCGCACCGCCAGCGCGGCCACATGCAGCATGCGGCCCGCCACCGGCCAGGCCGCTTCATGCAGCACGGGCAGCGAGGCCGGCGCCGGCGTTGAGGCGATGCGGCTGATCACGCCGTGCGGCGCGCCCTCGAAGTTGGGCATGCCGGCCGCGCCGTTGTTGATCACGGCATGCGTGCGGCCGCCGGCATCGAAGCGGCGCAATGCCGGCAGGCAGGTATGGCTGCTTGCGAAGACGTCAATGCCGGACTGGCTGAACTGGCGCAGCAGCGCCTCGCGCTGGCCGCGATCGTCGAGGCTGGACTGCGCAAAGCCCCAGCCGGCCAGCGCCTGCGCATCGCCATGCACGATGCCGATGCGCGCGCCCGCAACAAGCGCCACGGCGTGCATGGGCAAGGCGCCCATCAGAAGGCGCTGATGCGGATGGCGCATCGCGGTAGCGCGCAGGCGCAGCAGGATCTGGTTGGAGCGTTCGACCTCGTCGTCGCCGACATCGTCCGGATAGCCGCAGCCGCAGCCAAAGCCCGCGTCATCGGCGGCCAGCTCGGTTTCGACGTTGCCGCGCAGCGCGATATGGCGCAGCACCCGGCGCTGGATGTCGGCGAATGCGGCATCGCTGGCGTCGAACCAGTGGAAGTCGCCATTGAAGGCCAGTGTTGGCGGCGCCTGCGCCTGCCCTGCTTCCAGCGCCGCCATCGCCTCGACTGCATCCAGCGCCTCGGGGTTGCCGTACAGGCCGCCGATTACGTACAGCGTGTCGCAGGCGAAGTCCGGCGCGCGCCGGAACACGCCGGCGCCATAGCCATAACTGGCCGGGCAGCTGCGGCCCGCGACACTGGCGAATTCGTCCGGCGCGTTCACGCCAGCGCGCCGCCGCAGCTGCTGCCGGCGCCGGCGGTGCAGGCCCAGCAATGGTCCGCCACCGCCACCCGCTTGCCCTGCAGGCCGCCTTCGAGCATGTCGGCCAGGTGCATGCGGCGGCTGCCGTCATGCCGCATCGGCATGCCCAGCATCTGGTTGAAGTCGCAGTCGTACAGGTAGCCCTGGTAGTCCACCGACACCAGCGAGCGGCACATCACCTGCTTCAGATTGGCGTCCTGGTGGGACTCGCGCAGCAGTTGCATGTAGCCGTTGAACTGGCCCTTGGACAGCAGCATGCTGCCGAAGCGCTGGATCGGCATGTTGGTGATGGTGAAGAGCTGGTTGAAGCGGATGCCGAACTGCTCGCCGAGGAAGCGGTCGTAATCGGCTTTCAGGCGCGCCTGCGGCGGCGGCAGCGACGGGCCCTGCGGGTTGTAGACCAGGTGCAGCTGCAGCGCCGGGTTGATGCCATAGCCCAGCGTATTGAGCAGCTGCAGCATGCGGATGCTGGTTTCGAAGGTGCCGCGTCCGCGCTGGCGGTCGACATTGTCTTCCAGGTAGCAGGGCAGCGAGGCCACGATCTGCACCTGCTGGTCGGCCAGGAAGCGAGCCGTATCTTCGTAGCCCGGCTCGTCGAGGATGGTCAGGTTGCAGCGGTCCATCACCGTCACGCCGAGCGCGCGCGCCGACTCGACCAGGTAGCGGAAATGCGGATTCATCTCCGGCGCGCCGCCGGTCAGGTCGAGCGTGGCGATGCCGCCGCGGCGCAGCACGTCCAGCACCTGCTCCACGGTGGCGCGGTCCATCTGCTCGGTGCGGTTGGGGCCGGCGTTGACGTGGCAATGCACGCAGGTCTGGTTGCAGGTGTAGCCCAGGTTGACCTGGAGCGTGTCCGGCTGCCGGCGCTGGATGGCGGGGAAGTCGGTATCGACCAGCAGGGGAAAGGTAGCGCGCATGGAAAGTTGTCCGGAGAAAAACGAGTGCAAAGCATAAACCGAAACCGGCTTGCACGTTGCCGGCCCGGCGGCGGATAAGCTCAGTGACGCAGCGCCAGTTCGGCCCTGACCCGCCGGCTGACCCGGTCGAACACGGTGACCAGCAGCACGATGGCCAGCAGCAGCGTCGCCAGCCGTCCCCACTGGAACAGCGAGACCGCTTCCGACACCAGCAGCCCGAGGCCGCCGACGCCGATCAGGCCCAGCACGGTGGAGTCGCGCACGTTGAATTCCCAGATATACAGGTGAATCGCCAGCGCCTGCGGCAGCATGGTGCGCGGCAGCGCATGGACCAGCGTTTGCAGCGGCGTCATGCCGAGCACCAGGCCGGCGTCGATCAGGCGCCGGTCGATGGTCTCGATCGCATCCGCATACAGCTTGCCGTAGCTGCCGAAGGAATGAAAGGCGATCGCCAGGATGCCGGCCATCGGTCCGAGCCCGATGATGCCCACCAGCAGCAGGCCGAACACCAATGCATGGATCGCCCGCGCCGCATCCAGCAGCAGCCGCGCCGGCGCCGCAAGCCAGCGCGGCGCCAGCATGTTGCGGGCAGCCAGCACGCCGAACGGCAGCGCGGCCAGCGCGGCGGCCAGCGAGCCGAGCGTGGCCACCTTGATCGTAGTCCATACCGCTTCCAGCAGGCCCAGCAGATAAGCCCGTTCCAGCGCCCGCCTGTCCTCGGTGCGCACCACCTGCCCGGCGTCATCGCGGTAGACGAACGCACGCTCGCCCAGCCAGGCGTCGACCAGGCTGGGCCGCGACAGTTCGTGCAGCGTGCGCGTCAGGTTTTGCCACGGCTTGCGGCCGAACTGGAAGTCGCCGGCGCGTACGAAGCTGGCCACGCTGGCAGCGATGAGCAGACCGTACAGCAGCGCGAACAGCCACAAGCGCGCCGGACGGCGGCTGGCCAGGGTCATGGGCGCGGCTGCAGCTTGCCGGTGGCCAGGCCGGCGTCGCGGATCGGCTTGTACAGCGCATCGTCGCTGGCCACGAAACCGGTGTAATGCGCCGGCAGCAGCCCGGGGCTGGCCTTCGCCGCCGCGCCGGCCTGTTCCAGCGCCGCCTTCAGCCTGTCCACCAGGGCCTTGTCGCGCGCCAGGTCGGCGCTGACGGCAAAGGCGTCATTGGGCAGCGGCGCCGAGGTCCAGATGATCTTGCTGTCGGCGGCCCTGATCAGGCCCTGCTCGATCATGGCGTTGCGGTTGCGGTCGTAGTCCGCGCCGGCATCGAGTTCGCCGCGGGTCACTTGTGTTTCGATCGCCTGATGCCTGGTGTAGACCACCTTGCCGAAGAACTTCTCCGGGTCCGGGATGCCCATGGTCAGGAACTGGTAGGTCGGGATCAGGTAGCCCGAGGTGGAGCCCTTGTCGCCGAAGGCGAAGTGCTTGCCCTTGAGGTCGGCCAGGGTCTGGATGCCGCTGTCGGGCCGCGTCACGATCAGCGCATGGTAGGTTGGCTTGCCGTCGTAGAGGATGGTAGCCACCGCCTGCGCGCCGGCATTGCGGTTGGCCAGCACATACCCCCACGGCCCCAGCAGCGCGATGTCGGTCTCGCCGCTGGCCAGTGACTTGGCCAGTCCTTCCCAGCTATCCACGGTACGCAGCTGCACCTTACGGCCCAGCTTCGTTGCCAGGTAGTCGGCCAGCGGCCGGTAGGTGGCGTCATTCTTTTCCCTGTCCGGCTGGAACAGGCCGACGCCGAAGCGCAGCGTATCGTCGGCCAGCGCGGGGAGCGACGATGCCAGCAGCATGACAAGAACAGCGCGGCGCAGTGTGGACAGGGACATGGAGTAGCTCCATCAGGTCGGTGGGCGGGAGGCGGCATTGTAATCGTGATGGAGGTATGCCGTACTGGGTCTTGCCGGAGTCGGGAGGAAACAAGGCTATTGGCGGTGATTGCCGCTGTCTTTGACGCACGCGCAGCGACAGTTGCAGTTGCAGTTGCTTTTGACGTAGCAGTTGCTTTTGACGTAGCAGTTGCTTTTGACGTAGCAGTTGCTTTTGACGTAGCAGTTGCTTTTGACGTAGCAGTTGCTTCTGCGGTTGCCGTTGCTTTTGAAGTGGCAGTGAAATCCCGTTGAGCGCGCCGTGTCAGCGGTGCGCGGAGCGGGAAAAGGTGCGGCGTCTGTCTGAGCCAAGCGCAGCTTGGCGAGTTTAGCCGCGCCCCGCTCCGGGTACCGCTGGCACGGGGACCCTCGCGCAGCGAGGGCGCGATCACCGGGTCGCCTTTTTTTGGTTACTTTTTTTGGCGAAGTGTATAGACCGGGGACATAGGTTACACATGTGCCGGGACATGGGTAACAGATTTAATCGTGCTTTTCGGCATTGCGCA
>Ga0308161_1004682_pt1 | contig 12356 bp, 11 predicted proteins | sample PhyFR2_FD_201034 | JGI IMG/M metagenome (GOLD analysis project Ga0308161, IMG submission 201034) | Phyllosphere microbial communities from UC Gill Tract Community Farm, Albany, California, United States - DLSLF.R2 | ecosystem: Host-associated > Plants > Phyllosphere > Unclassified | place: USA...
CCGCGCCCGCACCGCCTGCACCGCTTCCTGGTCCACCGCGGCGCCATGCCGGTGGCCGTCGAGCTGCATCTTCAGCACATCCTTGGCGGCGAAGAAGGCGTCCACATGGGCCGGGCTGATCGCCATTTCGCCGCGCCGCAGCCGGTCCAGCAGCGACTCCAGCACATGGGTCACCTCGGTCATGTCGGTCTGGCCGAAGGTGGCGGCGCCGCCCTTGATGGAATGGGCGGTACGGAAGATGGCGGCCAGCTGCTCCATGTCCGGCGCGGCGGTATCAAGCGCCAGCAGCAGGCGTTCCATCTCGGCCAGCAGCTCCTCGGCCTCTTCAAAAAACACCAGGAAGAACTGGCTGATATCGATGCTCATGCTGCAACCCTCATGCAATGAACCAATGGACAATGCGGCTTGGCGCCATGGTCAACCGATGACCTTGCGCACCACTTCGGTCAGGCGATTCGGATCGAAGGGCTTGACCAGCCAGCCGGTGGCGCCGGCGGTGCGGCCCTTGTTCTTCATCTCGTCGCTGGACTCGGTGGTCAGCATCAGGATCGGCACCCGGCTGTATGCCGGCAGCGCGCGCAGCGAACGGATCAGGGTCAGGCCGTCCATGTTCGGCATGTTCTGATCGGTCAGCACCAGATCGAAGTGCTTCTGCTTCGCCTTGTCCAGGCCGTCGCGGCCATCGACCGCTTCGGTGACCTGATAGCCCGCGGCCTTCAGGGTGAATACCAGCATCTGACGCAGTGAGCCCGAGTCGTCCACTGCCAGGATTGTCTTCGCCATCGTGATTCTCGCTTCGCTTGTTGTCTTGTTCAGTATCTTGTTGCTCGTTTGGCTGGCTGTCCGGACTCAGAACAGCGTGATGTCGCCGCTTTCCATGTGATGCTGCTCGACGCTGCGCATGAGCTGGCCGTCGAGCTCGCGGCTCTGCATGGCCAGCGTTTCGCGCAGCCGCCCCATCTGCGCCAGGTCGCCGGCGGCCAGCTCGCGCGCGCCGGCTGCCATGCCGGCCAGGATGCTGCGCAGGCCGGCAACACGGCGGCCCGCATGGGTGATCAGCTGGCTGGTCATGTCCTCGAACTGCAGGGCCGTGACCATCGCCCGGACCTGCTGCTCGATGTCGGCGCCGGCCGCATGCAGGCGCGCGCAGTCGGCCGCACCTGCGCCGCGCTGCAGCGCCTGCGCGGCGTCGCCCTGCTCGGCCACCGCCGCGTGCAGCGCGCTGAAGCCGGCCGAGAGGCGCTCTATCGCTTCGGTCAGCAGCAGCCGGGTCTGCGCCAGGTCGGCCTGGACTTCCTCGAGATGCGACATGCCTTCCGTGCTGACATCCGTCAGCAGGCGGCCGAGCTCGCGTACTTCGGCATCCTGAATCGTCATTGAACGTCCACCTTGGTTTGCCACATCAGACACCTAATACTTGATCGCGCCGCCAGCTTCCCGCCGCGCCGTGACCGATGCCGCGGCCGCGCTTGCCTGCGCCGCCACCGTCGCGGCGTTTGGCGGCGTGGCCGGTGCGGGTGCTGGTGCCGGCGCCGGTGCTGGCGCCGGCGCTGCAACGGGGGCAGGAATTGGTGCGGGTGCTTGTGCAGGTGCAGGTGCAGGTGCAGGTGCAGGCGCGGGCATGCCGGCCGTAACCAACGCACCTGCCGGCACCGGCGCCGGTCCCGGGGCGGCCGGCGCGATGCCGGCGCCCTGGTGCAGCGCTGGCTCGGCCTGCTTTTCCTCGCTGATATTGAGGGCGCTGCCGCCGTCGCGGGCGGCGCTTTCCTCGGCCTTCTTGTTCATCACGATGATGGAGATGCGGCGGTTGATCGGGTTCAGCGGATTCTGCTGGTCCATCAGCACCGCGGACGACAGGCCCACCACCCGCACCACCTTGCCGTCTTCCATGCCGCCGGCGATCAGCTCGCGGCGCGAGGCGTTGGCCCGGTCGGCCGACAATTCCCAGTTGCTGTAGCCCTTGTCGCCAGTGGAATACGGCGTGGCGTCGGTGTGGCCGGACAGGCTGATCTTGTTGGGCATGTCGTTGAGCACCCGGCCGATCTCGCGCAGGATCTCGCGGGTATAGGGCTGCAGCTCGGCCTTGGCGCTGGCAAACATCGGGCGGTTCTGGGCATCGACGATCTGGATGCGCAGGCCTTCGGTGGTGATGTCCATCAGCAGCTGCTTCTTGAACTGCTTGAGCGTCTGATTGGCCTCGATGGCGGCCTCGATGCGCGACTTCAGTCCCTTGAGCTTGTCGGCTTCGATGCGCTCCAGTTCCTGCTGCATGCCCTTCAGGTCATAGCTTTTCTTGGCCGGCGGGTCTTCGCCCTTCTTGACCTGGCCTTCCTTGCGGGTCAGGTCGCGGCCGCCGCCCTGGATCACGCTGGAACTGTCGCCGGCGCCCGAGCCGCCGGCCATGGCGACCTTCAGCGGCGTCGAGAAATATTCCGCGATGCCCTGCAGGTCGCCCTTGGCAGTGGAGCCGAGCAGCCACATCAGCAGGAAGAAGGCCATCATCGCGGTGACGAAGTCGGCATACGCGATCTTCCAGGCGCCGCCATGATGGCCGCCAGCCACTTTCTTGATGCGCTTGACTACGATGGGGCGCAGGTTGTCGTCAGCCATATTCCGGGTTTTCCGCTTCTATCCTTATTTCGACTTGGCCTGCTTGATGTGCTCTTCCAGTTCCTTGAACGACGGACGCTCGGTGGAGAACAGCACCTTGCGGCCGAACTCGATCGCCAGCGCCGGCGCATAGCCGTTCAGGCTGGCCAGCAGGGTCACTTTCACGCACTGGTACATCTTGGTCGACTCGGTCAGCTTCTGCTCCAGGAGGCCGGCCAGCGGGCCGACGAAGCCGTAGGCCAGCAGGATGCCGAGGAAGGTGCCGACCAGCGCATGCGCGATCAGGATGCCCAGTTCAGCCGGCGGCAGGCCCACCGATTCCATCGTATGCACCACGCCCATCACCGCCGCCACGATGCCGAAGGCCGGCAGGCCGTCGCCCAGCTTGGCGATGCAGTGGGCCGGCACTTCGCCTTCGTGGTGATGGGTCTCGATCTCGTTGTCCATCAGGTTTTCGATCTGGAAGGCGTCCATGTTCCCCGACACCATCAGGCGCAGGTAGTCGGTGATGAACTCGATCATGTGATGGTCGGCCAGGATGCCGGGATACTTGGTGAAGATCGGGCTTTCCTCGGGCGCGTCGACGTCGCCCTCGATCGACATCAGGCCTTCCTTCCTGACCTTGTTCAGGATCTCCGACAGCAGCGCCATCAGCTCCAGGTACAGGGTCTTGGTGTAGCGCGAACCCTTGAACACGCTGGGCAAGGCCTTGAAGGTCGCCTTGATGGCCTTGGAATCATTGCCGACGAAGAAGGCGCCCACCGCGGCGCCGCCGATCATCAGCACTTCCAGCGGCTGCCAGAGCGCGGCAAGATGGCCGCCGGCCATGGCGAAGCCGCCGAATACCGAGGCCATCACGACTACATAACCAATCAGGACTAACACGTCTTTTCACACTCCGCTTGTTGCGCGCCGCGCCTGCCGCGAGACGGCGTTCGATTTATCAGGGAAACAACCGGAGGCGCCTTCCGTCGTCGCAACAGTCGATCCGGGACGCCTCTGCATGCGGTAACGGCATGGGCGCGAAAAACTTGAGAAGAGGAAATATTGTGATTGTCTTTTTACATGGTCCAGCCATACAGCAACGGTCCGCCCGGACGGGTTGGCCTCTTGATCTGCGGCGCCGCGCCCGGCACGATGAACTCATGCGACAGCAAGAGCGTACCCGGCCGCATCTCGGCGCGCGCCTTGGACCACAGCTGCGGCATTGCCGCCGGCGACAGATAGGCAAACACGACGTCGTAATCGGCAAAGTCGAGCGCCTGGTAGTCGCCGCGCAGGAAGCGGCATCTGGCGCCGGCACGCTTGCGCAAGCGGCTCGCCAGCCAGGGCAGCGGCGCCAGTTCGATGCCTTCGACCTGGCAGTCGGGACGGCGCGCCGCGATATCCAGCACCAGCCCGCCCAAGCCGCTGCCGATGTCGATGATGCGCAAAGGCCGCTTTGGCAGTTCCATTGCCACCGCATCCCAGGCCGCGCTGCCCGACGCATAGAACGGCACCTGAGTGCGGAAGGTCGACCAGTACAGCGCCAGCATGGCAAGGAAGATGGCCAGGAACAGCCAGGGCGGCAATTGCAGCGCCTGCAGCGCCAGCGCCGCCGGCAGGAAGAGGAAATGCATCAGGTGCCACCATGGCGCCTGCCCGCGCCAGCGCGACAGCATCGCGGCCAGCGCGCCCTGCAGGAAGGCGGCGGCAAGCGGCGCAAGCGCAATGCCCGAGCGGCCCAGCAGCAGCCATCCCAGGCCGGCCAGGCCGAGCGCCGCGAACTGGATCAGGAGCGCCTGCACCGACGGCAGGCGCAGCAGGCGTCGCGACTGCGGCTGGGGCGCGGAGGAAACAGCCATCAGGCCATGCCGGTCAGGCGGCGGCCAGCGCGTCGTCGCGCGCCTTCTTGGTCTTGCCGGCGCGCGAAGGCATGTGGCACAGGCCGCAGGCATAGCCGTGGTTGAGGTCGAAGCTGTGGGTGACGAAGTCGCCGCCGCATTCGCAGCATTTGGCAGTGGTCAGCATCTGGCTGTCGAAGAAGCGCACCAGGGTCCAGGCGCGGGTCAGCGACAGCAGCGGCTCCTCGCCCGGCTGCGCCGGCATCTGCTCAAGATAAAGCTGGTAGGCCTTCATCACCGCCTCGATGCCGGAAAGCCCGGCATGCTGGGTCATGTAGCGGTGGATGTTGATGAACAGCGAGGAATGGATGTTGGGCTGCCAGGTGATGAACCAGTCGGTGGAAAACGGCAGCATGCCCTTGGGCGGCGATACGCCCTTCAGTTCCTTGTAGAGCTTCAGCAGCCGCTCGCGCGACAGCGAGGTTTCCAGTTCCAGCAACTGCAGCCGGGCGCCCAGCTTGATCAGTTCGATCGCCAGACCGATTTCCTTTGCTTCCGATACCAGACTCTTGTTTGCCATGTCCTCGTCTCCTGAAAGTGGGCGTCGTTGCGATCAGTTGATTTCTTCGACCGGCTGGCCTGCCATCAGGATGGCGGCGTGGGTCTGGGACAGCGAACGATCCTTGCTGTGCGAGGTCAGCATGCCGAGGATGGCGGTGTCGTCGAAGCGGAAGCGGGCCAGCATCAGGTTGGCGCTGGCCAGCTTGAGCAGCTGCGCATTGCTCAGGGTTTCGAGCAGCGAGGCGATTTCGGCGCTGATGCCAAGACGGTAGATGGCGCAAGCCTTGTCGGCGCGGATCATCTGCTGCGCCAGCATCAGGTAGTTCAGATTTGCGTCGCGAATCTCAGCCATCATGTCATTGGTATTCATTGCCGTTCTCCTGTCCGTTTTGCCGGTTGCCCGGTTGCTTTGCCGATGGACGAAGTATGTGCGCAATGATTCCTATGGGAAATAAGCTGAAATCTGTATTTCTAGTGAGAACTATTCTGGCGAGGCTGTAGGTTTTTGTCTTACAAGACGCCAGCGCCACCCTCCCCGCACCGGGGAAACGGTGCAGGGAACGGCGTCTTGCAAGGGAGAAAGTGCGGGAACGGCCCCAAGGCGGGTTGTCAGTATCGGCTGCAACGGACGGGCGATTCGCTTTCTTTCTGTTGTTTTTGTGCTGCTGTGTTGCTCTTGTAGCCATTTACGGCAGCGGTTTGGCCAAATTTAGGGTCCGCGTGAAAATTTTTTCAATTTTTTTTGCGGGGCCCTTCGGCCTTGGCTACAGAGAGAGTAACGGCGGCGCAGGCAGGGAATTTAGGGGCAATGTGAATATTTTTTAACGCCCTTCCCGGTCACCCTCAAGCCTAGCCCTGCGGCAGGTCCAGCCTGAAGATCGAGCCCTCGCCCGGCGCGCTGTGGACGCTGATCTTCCCGCCATGCGCTTCGACCAGCTGGCGGGTGATGTACAGGCCCAGCCCCAGGCCGTCGGCCGACTTGCCGCCGCCGCCGCGCTCGAACTGCTGGAAGATGCGCTGCTGGTCCTGCTCCGAGATGCCGATGCCGTGGTCGCGCACTTCGATGCGTGCGCCTTCCGGCGTGGCGCTCAGGCCCACCTCGACCGGCTTGCCGCCGCCATAGCGCAGGGCATTGGTCAGCAGATTGACGACCACCTGCTCGATGCGGAATTCATCCCACCGGCCCTCCACCGGCTGCGGCGCATGCAGCGTGATGCAGCTGCCCACGGCCAGGGCCTGCTGTTCAAGGTCGTCGATCACGCGTCGCAGCAGGCCGGCCAGCTCGACCTGCGCCGGCCGCACCGACAGCGTGCCGCTGCGGATGCGCGAGACATCCAGCATGTCGTCGATCAGCCGCACCATGTTGCGTATCTGCCTGTCGTCGCGCGCCACCATCTTGCCGAGCTGCTCCGGCGTGAAGGCGGCCAGATTGCCGCGCTCGATCTGCATCCTGCGCAACTGGGTTTCGAGGAACAGCGTGTTCAGGGGCGTGCGCAGCTCATGCGCCACCACCGACATGAAGTCGTCGCGCATCTTGACGGCGCGCTCCAGGTCCAGCTGGGCCGCATTGAGCTTTTCCAGCAACGCCTGCTGCTCGCGCCGGCTCTGCTCCAGGGCTTCCACCTGGCGCCCCATCGCGCTGCGCTGTCGGTACATGTCGACGAACACCGCAACCTTGCTCCTGACCGCATAGCCGTCCAGCGGCTTGTGCAGGAAATCGACCGCGCCCGCCTCGTAGCCCTTGAACGCATGATTGAGTTCACGCCCGGCGGCGCTGACGAAGACGATCGGGATACGCCGCGTGCGGCCGGTGCTGCGCATCAGCTCGGCCAGCTCGAAGCCGTTCATGCCGGGCATCTGCACGTCCAGGATGGCCAGCGCAAATTCATGCTCCAGCAGCAGGGTCAGCGCCGCTTCGCCGGAGGCGGCCGGGTACACCACCAGGTCGTCGCGCCGGATCAGCGCTTCGAGCGCGATCAGGTTTTCCGGCAGATCATCGACGATCAGGATATTGGCGCTCTCAAAGGTGTCCATCAGTGCTTGTCCAGTTCAAGTAGCAGCGCATGGATGCCGGCCAGTCCGAGGACATGATCGGGCGTGCGGCGGGCGATGGCGGCCTGCGGCATGGTCGAGACCGCCGCTTCGTCCGGGTCCTGCACGATGGTCAGGCCGCCCTGCTCGCCGATGCGGGCCAGGCCGTCGGCGCCGTCATCGTTGGCGCCGGTCAGGAGGATGCCGGCCAGCCGCTGGCCCCAGACGTCGGCCGCGGACTCCATCATCACGTCGATCGACGGCCGCGAATAATGCACCGGCGGGTCGCAGCTGAGCGACAGGCTCAGGTCGTGCTCGACCAGCACATGGTAGCCGCCGGGCGCCACATACAGCGTGCCGGGCTGGATCTGCTCCTTGTCGGCGGCTTCCCGCACCGGCAGGTTCATGCGCGCGCCCAGCACTTCGGCAAGGCGGCTGTCGCCATGGCTGGGCAGGTGCAGCACCGCCAGCAGCGGCAGGCGGTAGCCGGAAGGCAGCTGCGTCAGGATGGCCAGCAGCGCCTCCAGGCCACCGGCGGACGCGCCGATCACCACGGCGTCGATGCCGCGCCCTGCCAGGTCGAATGCCGGGGTCGCCATTGCCGCGCCGCTCACAGCTTGCGGTACAGGCGCTCGCGCCTGTCCAGGGTTTCGAAACGCTCCTTGCAGGCGGAAAAATCCATGCTCTCCTTGGCGCCCAGCCCGAGAAAGCCGCGGTGGCACAGCGATGCATGGAACAGTCCCAGCGCCCGGTCCTGCAGCTTGCGGTTGAAATAGATCAGCACATTGCGGCAGGACACGAGGTGGGTCTCGGAAAACACGTTGTCGGTCGCCAGGCTGTGGTCGGCGAAGGTCACGTTGGCCGACAGGGAGCGGTCGAGCAGCGCCGCGTCGTAAGCGGCTGTGTAATAGTCCGACAGCTGGCGCTTGCCGCCCGACCTCTGGTAATTGTCGGCATAGCGCTCCATCGCCGCCAGCGGAAAGATGCCGCGCCGCGCCTTCTCCAGCGATGCCGGGTTGATGTCGGTGCCGTAGATCAGCGAGCGCTCCAGCAGGCCTTCCTCGTGCAGCAGGATGGCCAGCGAATAGACTTCCTCGCCGGTGCTGCAGCCCGCCACCCAGACCTTGATCGACGGATAGGTCTGCAGCAGCGGCACCACGTCGCGGCGCAGCGCGAGGTAGTAGGACGGGTCGCGGAACATCTCCGAGACCGGAATCGTCAGGAACTGCAGCAGTTCGTGGAATACCGCCGGCTCGTGCAGCACCCGCGACTGCAGCGCCGAGATGGTGCTGCAGCCGAATTCAGGCAACGCATGCAGCACGCGGCGCTTGTGGGAAGCCCCGGAATAGTCGCGGAAGTCGTGGCCATAGCGCAGATAGATCGCCTCGGCCAGCAGCTTCAGTTCGATTTCGGTGGCGTCGCGCTTCATGACGGCAGTCGCTCCAGGTTGGGCAGCCACACCCGCAGCAGCGAGAACAGCCGGTCCAGGTCGATCGGCTTGGCGAGGTAGTCGCTGGCGCCGGCCCTGAGGCACTGCTCATGGTCGTCGCGCATGGCCTTGGCGGTGACGGCGATGATGGGCAGCTTGGCGAAGCGGGCATCGGTACGGATGCGGCGCGTCGCTTCCAGCCCGTCCATCACCGGCATCATCACATCCATCAGCACCAGGTCGACGTCCGGCGCGGCATCGAGCTTGGCGATGGCCTCCTCGCCGTTGCGGGCGATCTCCACCGCCAGCCCCTTTTGCTCCAGCGCGCTGGTCAGCGCAAAGATGTTGCGCACGTCGTCGTCGACCAGCAGGATGCGCCGTCCCTGGAACACATGGTCGCGGCTGCGCGCCGACTTCAGCATCGCCTGGCGTTCCACCGACAGTTCCGACTCCACCTTGTGCAGGAACAGCGTGACTTCATCGAGCAGCCGTTCCGGCGAACGGGCGCCCTTGATGATGATGGAGCGCGAATACTTCAGCAGGTCGGCCTCTTCCTCGCGCGTGAGATTGCGGCCGGTGTAGACGATCACGGGCGGGAATGGCTGCAGGCCCTGCTCCGACATGCGCCGCAGCAGCTCGCGGCCCTGCATGTCGGGCAGCTTCAGGTCAATGATCATGCAGTCGAACTGGATCTGCACCAGCCGGGCCAGCGCCTCGGCGCCGGTGGCCACCGCGGTGATCTCCACGTCCTCGTCGCTGATCAGGTGGGTCACGCTGTCGCGCTGGCGCGCATCGTCCTCCACCAGCAGGATGCGCTTCATCTTGCGGGTATAGCGCTCTTCCAGCCGCTGGAACACTTCCCGCAGTTCCTCGCGCGAGGCCGGCTTCTGCGCATAGCCGATCGCGCCCATGTGCAGCGCCGCCTCGCTGCGGTCCTCGGACGACACCACATGCACCGGGATGTGGCGGGTGGCCGGGTCTTCCTTCAATTGCTGCAGCAGCGACAGGCCGGGCCGGTCGGGCAGGCGCATGTCGAGCAGCACGGCGCTGGGCAGGAATTGCCGCGCCAGCTGCAGCCCTTCGTCCGCGCCCTGCGCCACCAGGCAGCGATAGCCCATTTCGCGGGCGAGGTCGTACAGGATGCCGGCAAAGGCCGGCTCGTCCTCCACCACCAGCACGGCGCGGCGCTCGTCGGGCGCGGCGGCGCGGTCATCCGGGAAGGGTTGTGCGGGCAGCGCGGCAACCGACTGCGACGGTGCGGCCGCCGGTGCGGGCGCGGGCGCCGCGGGCCGCATGCGCTCGACCTTGGGCGACGCAACGGCGGGTACGGGCCGCGGCGCCTGGGCGGCCTGCGGCTCAGCCTGCTCCGGCTGCGCGATACGCCGCGGCAGCGTCAGCGTAAAGGTGCTGCCCTGTCCCGGCGCGCTGCTGACGGCAATCTCCCCGCCCAGCAGGCCAGCCAGTTCGCGCGAGATCGACAGCCCCAGGCCGGTGCCGCCATAGCGCCTACTGGTGCCGCCGTCGGCCTGGCGGAAGGCCTCGAAGATGGCATCCTGCTGCTCGGGCGCGATGCCGATGCCCGAGTCCTTCACCGCGAACACGATGCGTTCGCCCGGCAGCGTCGACAGCGCCAGGGTGACGCTGCCATGCTCGGTGAACTTGATCGCGTTCGACAGCAGGTTCTTCAGGATCTGTTCCAGCCGCATGCGGTCGGTATAGAGCGGCGTGGCGCCGACATCCTGCTGCTGCACGCGGAAGGCCAGGCGCTTTTCCTCGGCCAGCGGCAGGAAGGTGCGTTCAAGGCTGCTGACCAGTTCGTCCACCGTGATCGCTTCCGGCTGCAGCGACATCTGGCCCGCCTCCACCTTGGAGATATCGAGGATGTCATTGATCAGGGACAGCAAGTCGTTGCCGGAGGCATAGATCGACTCGGCGAACTTGATCTGCTCGGCATTGAGATTGCCTGCCTTGTTCTCCGAGAGCAGCTTGGCCAGGATCAGCGAACTGTTCAACGGCGTGCGCAGTTCATGCGACATATTGGCCAGGAATTCAGACTTGTAGCGGCTGGCCCGCTGCAAGTCATCGGCACGCGCTTCCAGCGCTTCCTGCGCCTGCTGCAGCGCATGGTTCTTCTGGTCCAGCGACACTGCCTGCTCGTTCAGGCGCACATTGGTCTGTTCCAGCTCGGCCTGCTGGTTTTCCAGGCTGGCCTGCGATTCCCGCAGCAGCCGCGACTGCTCTTCCAGGCCTTCGTTGGCGGTGCGCAGTTCTTCCTGCTGCACCTGCAGTTCCTCGTTGAGCTGCTGGGTATCGGCCAGCGCCGCCTGCAGCCGCTGGCGGTACAGCGCGGCCTCGATTGCGGCGCCTACTGCCGGCGCGATGAGTTCGAGCAATTCAAGATCGCGCGTCTCGACCTGCCGCGCAAAACCCAGTTCCATCACGCCATTGACCACGCCGCCTTCCTGGATCGGCGCCAGCAGCAGCGTCACCGGCGAGCCGCTGCCCAGGCCGGAGCTGATCTTCAGATAGTCCTCGGGCACGCTGTCGAGCCGTATCACCCGCTTGGCCAATGCCGCCTGCCCCACCAGGCCCTCGCCAGCCCCAATGAGCTGCGGCGCCGCTTCGCTTTCCTTTGAAAAACCGTAGGAAGCGCTGCGACGCAGGGCATTGCCCGGCTCGCGCACGTACAGCGCGCCGACCGACATGCCGAGATATTCAGCCAGGAAATCGAGCACGCCCCGCGCCAGCGGCGCCACCGCCGGCTGCCCGACGATGCGTTCGGCCAGCCGTGTCTGTCCGGCGCGCAGCCAGGCCTGATGTTCCAGCAGCCGGCCATGTTCGCCCTGGTGCGCCAGCGCGGCGTTATAGCTTTCCGACAGCCGCAGCAGTTCGCGCCGGCCGAACAGGGCCAGCCCGCCCGCCAGCAGCAGCGACAGCACCAGATACACCGTCACGGTAATGGCGGTCACCCGCCGCGCCTCCTCGCCGCGCGCCTGGCGCCGCTCTTCCTCGATCTTCAGGAAGGCATCGAACTCGCGCCGCAACTGGTCGAACTCCTGCTTGCCGCGTCCGCTCATGACCAGGCGCAGCCAGTCCCCGTTGGCGCGGCGCTGGCTCAGCACTTCCTCGACGAACACGGTCCACTGGGCATGCAGCGACTTGATCAGCCTGACACGCTCCACCTGTTGCCCATCCTCGGCAACGAGCTGTTCCAGCGCCTCAAGCTGCACCTGCATGCGCGGCTTGCCGAGGCGGTAGGGTTCCAGAAAGCTTTCATTGCCGGACAGCAGAAAGCCGCGCATCCCGGTCTCCTGATCCACCGCCAGCTTCGCCGCCGCATGGGTCTCGGCAATGATGCGATCGCTGCGCTCGACCTGGTTCATGGTCGACAGCAGATAGGCAATCAACGCAACGAAGCCCAGCACGCTGATCACACCGACGATCAGCGGGAGCGCTATGTTGCGATACAGAATGCGACGAAAACCATGCGGATCGACCGCGGGGACAGCAGACATCGTTGCCTTTTGGGTGCGGATGAAAGCCGGAAGTTTACCTGAAAGGCTTGTTTTTCAAGGCTGCAACAGCAGGGGAAATTGTCCAGTTCGACATGGAGGTGGGTGGTGGGGAGCGGCGCATCTTGCAGAGGAAGGCGGAAGTTGCGGGTGGATCTGCGGGCGGGGGACAATCGCTGTTGAATTGGCCGTTGCGGTTGCTGTTGTCTTTGACGTACGCGCAGCGACCGTTGCAGTTGCCGTTGCCGTTGCCGTTGCCGTTGCCGTTGCAGTTACCGTTGCCGTTGCCGTTGCCGTTGCCGTTGCCGTTGCCGTTGCCGTTGCCGTTGCCGTTGCCGTTGCCGTTGCCGTTGCCGTTGCCGTTGCCGTTGCCGTTGCCGTTGCCGTTGC
>Ga0308161_1004687_pt1 | contig 12352 bp, 12 predicted proteins | sample PhyFR2_FD_201034 | JGI IMG/M metagenome (GOLD analysis project Ga0308161, IMG submission 201034) | Phyllosphere microbial communities from UC Gill Tract Community Farm, Albany, California, United States - DLSLF.R2 | ecosystem: Host-associated > Plants > Phyllosphere > Unclassified | place: USA...
CTGACGCGCTTCCTGCAGCGCATGACGCGCAGCAGCGCGCTGATCGAGGAAATCGTCAACGACACGCTGCTGGTGGTCTGGCGCAAGGCCGCCACCTTCGACGGCAGCAGCAAGGTCTCGACCTGGGTGTTTGCGATTGCCTACCGGCGCGCCTGCAAGGCTTTACAGGCGCTGGATGAACCGGTCGAGGCGAGCCCCGAGGAACGCGAAGGACCGGACAGCGACCGCCCCGAATGGCAGCTGGACAGGCAGCGCCTGGCGGAAGCCGTCGACGCCGCCCTTGCCGCATTGCCGCTGGCGCAACGCGTTGCGTTCCAGCTCACCTTTTATCATGACATGACCTATACCGAGATTGCGGAAATCATGGAGTGCCCCGTGAATACGATCAAGACCCGCATGTTCCATACACGTAAGCGGCTGGCTGTGCTGCTCGAACACCAGCTGGAAGGCCGCGCATGAACGCCGTCAACCACGCCCATGAAGAAGCCCAGGAACTCCTGCCCTGGCTGGCGAACGGCAGCCTGACGGGCACCGAACTGGAGCGCGTGCAGGCCCACCTGCAAACCTGTGCCGATTGCCGCACCGAGCTCGCCCTGCTGCACACGCTGCGCGCCGCCGGTCCTGGCGATGTCCCCATTGGCGACCCGGAAGCCGCGCTGGGGCGCCTGCTGCCGCAGCTGGACGAACCCGTTTCGGCGCCGTCCCTGGCCGCGGCGCCGGCCGGCTCGGCGCCGGTCCTGCCGGGCTGGCGCGCACGCCTTGCCGCCAACGACCGCAGCTGGCTGCGCGCGGCGGTGGCCCTGCAATTGTGTGTCATCGCTTTCCTTGGCGCGATGCTGGCCCGTCCTTCGGCCGGCCCGGATGCGCAGGGCGGCGCGTACCGCCTGCTGGGCGCCGGCGAGGGCGCACGCAGCAGCCTGGTCGTGAGCTTCCGCCCCGACACGCCCGAGCGCGAGCTGCGCCGGATCGTGCTGGCCGGCGGCGCGCGCGTGGTCGGCGGACCGACGGCGACCGGCGCCTGGCTGCTCGACACCGGGGACGCGCCCGATGCGGTCCTGGCCCGCTTGCGCGCCGAGCCGGCCGTGACGCTGGCGGAATCGCTCGGCGGGGAAAGCCGGCCATGAAACGTCTGCTGGTCCTGATGCTCGGCCTGGCCATGATGCTGGGCGCGCTGGCGGAGGAAACGCCTGCCGCCGACCCCACGCAGCGCCAGGTACTGGTCATGCTGCGGGTGCCGCCCCAGCACTACCGCCCCGACGGCGCCTATGGCGGCAGCTACACCGACGACGGCGGACGTGTCGCAAGGCGCCGCCTGGCCCAGGAGCTGGCCGCCGCCCATGGCCTGCGGGTGCGCGACAACTGGTCGATGCCGGCCATCGGCATCGACTGCTTCCTGATGGAGGAGACGGACGACACCCCGCTCGCGCAGGTGCTGGACGCGCTCGCGCACGATGCGCGCGTGGCCTGGGCCCAGCCGATCGCCGACTATCGCGCCCTCGGCAGCGCCGATCCGCTCTATCCGATCCAGCCGGCGGCAAGCGACTGGCACCTGGCCGAACTGCACCGCGTCAGCACCGGCCGCAACGTGAGCGTGGCGGTGATCGACAGCGGCGTCGACGCGGCCCATCCGGACCTGGCCGGCCAGCTGGCCCTGCGCCGCAACTTCGTCGACGACGTGCCGGATGCCGCCGAGGCGCACGGCACCGCGGTCGCCGGCGTCATCGCCGCCCGCACCGGCAATGGCGTCGGTATCGCCGGCGTGGCGCCGGGCGCCAGGATCATGGCTTTGCGCGCCTGCTGGGAGACCAACCGGCAGCCGGCCCGCTGCAACAGCTTCACGCTGGGGAAGGCGATCAACTATGCGCTGGAAAACGGCGCCCATATCATCAACCTGAGCCTGGGCGGGCCGCCGGACCGGCTGTTGCAAAGCCTGCTCGAGGCGGCGCTGGCGCGCGGCGTCATCGTGGTCGGCGCGGCCGACCCGCAGCGCCCCGACGGCGGGTTTCCGGCTTCGTACCCGGGCGTGATCGCGGTCGCGCGCGGCGGCGAGGGGCGCCAGGCGGCAAACACCATGCTGTATGCGCCGGGGACCGATATTCCGAGCTGCGTACCGGGGACCAGGTGGGGCATGGTGTCCGGCTCGTCGTATGCGGCGGCCCACGTCGCCGGCCTGAGCGCGCTGTTGGCGCAGCTGCAGCCGCGCGCGGACGCGCCGGCGCTCCGGCGCATGCTCGGCGGCGGCGCGGCCGTGCCGGCAACTGGTAACATAGACGCATGCGCCGCTGTCCAGCGGGCGGCTGATGCCTGCGTTTGCCAATGTACCTCGACCCCCGCCAAGACCATTTCCGTTTTACGTTAGCAGGCTTGCTGCTGTTGTGCAGTGCCGGGACGGCGCGTTGCCAGACCAGCGCCAACCTGACCCTGGTGTCGGCGTACACGGCGCGCGGCGTCGCCCTCGATCCGCATCCGGCCCTGCAGCTGCGGGTCGAACACGATCTCGACGCCGGCTGGTACGCCGGCGGCTTCGCTTCTCCCGCAAGGCTGGATGGCAGGAGCCAGGACCAGTTGGTCGCGTACGGCGGCCGCGCGCAGCGGCTCACGTCCACGCTGACCTGGGATGCGGGCTTCAGCCACAGCACCTTTTTGCGCGGCGCCGACTTCAGTTACAGCGAGTTCTATGCTGGCCTCACGTTCGGGCGTTCCAGCGCGCGCCTGTTCTATTCCCCCGCCTATTACGGCGAAGGGCGCGCTGTCTACCTCGACCTCAGCACGGCCTACCCGCTCGGCGAGCGTGTAATCCTGGCCCTTCACGCAGGGCTGCTGCATCCGTTCGGGGCGTACCGCGACGAGGCGCGCGATGCCGGCGACGTCCGCATTTCGCTGGCCACCACGGTCAACGCCGTGCGCCTGCAGGCCGGCTGGCAGGGCAAGTGGCACCCTTACCGATTGGGTACGGCATCGGCATCGCCACCCGCGCTGACGGCCAGCGCCGGCATCGATTTCTAGAAAATTTTTCTTCAGCGTTTGAACCGTCGAGCCGACCCCGGGTATTAACGGGCAGGCGATAACGGACTGGCCACCTTTTGCGGCCGGCGCCTTCCACGACTGGAGATAAGAATGAAAAACTGGATCACGGCCTGCTGCGTAGGCTTGCTTCTTTCGGCACCATCGGCGTTCGCGGCCGATTCCGCAGGCTGCGAGGGCGGCGGCTTCACCGTACTCGGGAAAAGCGGCTCGCAAACGGCGAGCGTTGCGCCGGGCAGCGTCGGATCGGTGTTCCGGGTACAGGGACGGTATGTGCAGTTCGACGTCGACGCCGCCACCTTCGGCGTCCTGAACTACACGATGACCGGCGCGCCGAATGCGCTCGACATCACCGGCGGCAGGGCGACCCCGGTATTCGAAAGCAAAATGCCGGACCACCGCGGCCTGGCCCTGAGCAGCAATGTGAGCGTCGAGTTGAGCAGCTCCGCCGACGTCGTGCTGACCCGCACCGGCCCGGGCCTCACCATGAAGATCCAGGCCAAGGACTGCGCCAACGGCGGCGTGTTCCAGATGGAAGTCGCACGCGCCGACGATACCAAGACCGTGTTCACGCACAAGCTGGCGGAAAGCGCGTTCTACTTCGATAACCGGAATTTCCGCAACCGCGAGGGCGATACGGTGGCGTACAAGGACACGACCATCAAGGTCGGCGCCCGCGTCAATTTCGGCAACGACTATTCGCGCAAATTCGTCGGCCGCGACAGCCCGCAATTTGCCGACCGCATCGCCGAGCCGGCATGCACCAACAACATCGTGACGCGCACCGGCGGCATCAGCAAGGTCCTGCATTGCGGCGGCGTGTCGCAGTGGGCGGTGGCCAGCGGCGGGCGCATGGGGCAGGTGATGGGCGAGGACGCCACCGAGGTCGCGCCGCCGGCCACGGTCTGCACGCACCAGTGCCAGGCCCAGAACCGCACGCGCGGCGGCGCCACCGTGCTGGGTGCGCCGTTCCCGGTTGCCGAGGCCGATCGCCTCAAGCCGCGCTATCCGCAATAAGACGCCGATGCCGCCATGAGGACAAGCGCTGCCGGCTTCTGCGCGGCAGCGCTTGTTCGACGTGGTCTAATATCGCGTATCCATCAGCCATGCGCGCCACCATGTTCCGTTTTCTCGAAGTCCGCCCTGCCACTCCCGCTTTCTTCCTCAGCTTCCTGTTGGCCGTGCCGCTTGGCAGTCATGCCGCGCAATCCGAACAGGACATCCAGGTCAAGGTGAGCAGGCACGGCGATATCGTCACCGTCCATGCGCAGTTTTCGGCGCCGGTCAGCGCCCGGCAGGCCTATGCCGTCATGACGGACTATGACCATATGACGCAATTCCTGACCGACCTGGACGAAAGCCGCATTCTCGAGCGTGCAAAAGACAGCCTGCTGGTCCGGCAGTCGGGCAAGGTACGCTTCGGCTGGTTCAGCGTCCCGTTCGACTATGTGCGACGTGTCGAGCTTTATCCGAATGTCAGACTCGTCTCGCACGTCGTTTCGGGCAGCGTCAAGAAAGGCGATGTCACGACAACCTTGAACGAGTCGAATGGACAAACCGTCGTCACCTACGACAGTGAAGCGGCCATGGGCTATTGGCTGCCGTTCGGGATCGGCAATACCGCCATCGCATCGCATATTCAACAGGATCTGGAAAGCATGCGTGCGGAAATGCTCCGCCGCAAACAGTCTCCCGGTGCGGCCAAGGGCGAATAGGCGCGCCGGCTCAATTCTTCCTCACCGAGTAATCGGGCGCTTCCGTTTCCCCTTTTTCGACCATCGCCAGGATGCTTTGCAGGCTGGCGCGCTGGGGCTCGTCCTTGGCCGATGCCAGCAGGCTGCGCAGGATTGCCGCATGCGCCGCCTGCTGGGCCAGCGCCGGGGGCACGGCGATATCCGGCTTCACGCCGACATGTTCCCAGCTTGTCTTCGTAATGGGATTGATCGACTGTCCCACCGGGATCACGGCGACGATGCCGCGGCCGACGCTGAACGGACGAGGGGGATTGGCGGCGCCGGCCGTGGTTTCGCCCACCACTGTGCCGCGTTTCTGCGTCTGGAAATCGTAGGCGCATTCCTCGGCGGCCGAGAAGGTGCGGGGTGAGACCAGCACGTACACGGGCTTGTCGTAACGCTGCCCGACGGCGCCCACTGTCCAGGTCTGTTCCGTCGAATTGGATCCGCGGAAGACCATGTCGTTCAGGTGGCGCACGTCGCCCTGCGGGAAAAAATGGCTCATCAGATAAGCCACGCTTTCGGAACTCCCACCCTTGTTACTGCGCAGGTCGAGGATCAGGGCATCCGTACCATCCATCAGCGCCATGGCCGCCGTATAGGCCGATCCGACGAACGGGCTCGGTCCGAAACGCGTCAGCTTGATGTAGCCGACATTGCCGGGAAGCCGCTCGACCTTGTCGATGCCGAAGCCGCTGCGCGCCACCTGCTCACGCCATGCTTCGATCTCCGCACGGCTGGGCCGGGCCTCGTCGCCGGTCGGTTCGCGGAAATTGTCGTCATGCCTGGCGCTGAAATGGCCGTCGTTGCCGAGCACACGCAAATCCCTCGTCAGTGCGGCGCTGAACGCATCCGCCGTCGTGGCCGAGGCATAAGCACCTTCGGCATTCTTCTTCACGATGGCGGCGCCGAGACGCTCGCCCACGGCCGGCATGACGTAATTCGCCTTTAATTTCACCGCCAGTGTCTGCACGACGGCGTCACGGTCGGCTGCGGTGAACGCGGCGCCCTCGGCCGCCCATGCGCTTACCGACGACAGGGCGCCCATGACGATGCTGGCGATCACAGTCTTTTTACCTGGCATGCTGCTCTCCTGAGTTGACGACGAAATCGGCAGCCTGCATGACGGCAGGCTGAGAGGCTGTCGGCGCTGCGGCCGGAAACCAGCGCGCACGCAGGCGCATGAAGGGCGTCTCGACCAGCCGGTACAGCAGCCAGCCGCCGAACACCCCGGCCGCCATCACCGCGACGATGGTCAGCGGCGCTTCCGCATCGATGCCGCGTCCTTCCAGTACCGGGTGCAGCGCCATGAACACCGGCTTGTGCACCAGGTAGACCGCATACGACCACAGCGCCAGGCTGGCCGCGCCAGGCACCCGCACACGATTCAACAGCGACGATGGGCTGAGCGCGGACAGGGTCAGCAGGGCAAAGCCGATGGCCACCAGCGAGAAGCCGAAGGTCGAGGTCAGGAAGAGATTGGGCGCGTCGTAGCGCACGCCGTACAGCACCGCGCCCGACACCGTCAGACCGGCCACCAGCAGGGCATTCCCGCGCTGCAGGATGCGTCCGAACAGCGCCGGGTGGAAGTTCTTCAGCATGGCGATGGCGACGCCCGGCAGCAGCTCGTCGGCGCGGCACCAGGTCGAGTAGTAGGCCGGCGCCGAGAAGGCTTCCTGGCCGTGCATGAAGTTGAAACCGCGCGTGGCGATGCCGGCGGCGATGCTTGCCACCAGCGCACACCACAGCAGGCGCGACGAGCGTCGTGTGCCCACCAGTACCAGCACCGCCAACGGCAGCACCAGGTAGAACTGCTCCTCGATGCATAGCGACCAGGAGTGGGTGAAGGTCTCGCCGTAGCGCTGGCCGAAGTTCTGGGTGAACGTCAGGAAGCGCCAGGCCGGCGCCATGGTCTTGCCCCAGATGACGCTGTGCGGCAGCAGCAGGTAGACCGCTAGCACCACGTAGTAGTTGGGCAGGGTGCGCAGCAGGCGGCGCGCGAAGAAGGTCTTCAGCGACAAGGGTTCACCGCGCGCCGCCGGCGCCAGCAGCTGGTTGCCGATCAGGTAGCCGCTCAGGACGAAGAACAGGTCGACCCCGGCCCAGCCGACGTCGCCGACAAAGCCGAAGATGGAGCCCTGGGCCACGAAGCCGTTGTAGTGGGTCAGCAGCACCAGGACGATGGCGAGGGCGCGCAGGGTGTCCAGGCCCTTGAGCCTGGGCGGTTGAATTGCAGTGTGCATCAGGCGCTTTTCTTGTTGAGGTAATCGAGTGCCTCCGCGAGCGCCGGCATGTAGGTGCGGCTGGCGCGCAGCAGGCTGCCGTCGCGCAGGCGCAGCAGGGCGTCGCGGTTGGTGAGGGAGCGCAGCTCGGCGATCTGGTCGAGCCGCACGATGGTCGAGCGGTGCACGCGCTGGAACACGCGCGGGTCGAGCTGGGTGGCCAAAGTGTGCAGGCGTTCGCGCACCAGCCAGGTCTTGCCGGCGGCGTGCAGGGTCGCATAGTCGCCGTCGGCTTCGATGCGTTCGACCTCGGCGGCCGGGACCAGCACCGTGCGCGTGCCGCTGCGGACCGCGAAGCTGCGCAGCCATTGCGCCGGCGGCACCGCGGCATTCGCCTCGCGGCGGTAGGGGAAGGCGTGCAGCGCGCGGTCGAGGGCTTCGTCGAGGCGCTCGTCGTCGACCGGTTTGAGCAGGTAATCGAGGGCGGCCAGCTCGAAGGCCTGCACCGCGTAGTTGTCGTAGGCGGTCAGCAGGATCGCCATCGGACGCTGCCCGCGCGGCAGTCCGGCCAGCACCTCGATGCCGCTGCGGCCCGGCATCTCGACGTCGATGAACACCAGGTCAGGGCGCTGCGCGGCGATGCCCTCGAAGGCGCTGTCGCCGTCGCCGTATTCCGCGACCAGTTCGAACTCGCTGCGCGCCGCCAGACGCACCTTGACCGCCAGCCGCGCCAGCGGTTCGTCGTCGACGATCGCCACGCGGATGCGCATGCCGCTCATGACACGCCGTCCACGAGGCGCAGCGGCAGGGTGATGCGCACGCCGAAGCGGCCGTCCTCGCCCCAGCCGGCGTCGACCTGCTGGGCATCGCCGTACAGGTGGCGCAGGCGCTGCGCCACGTTGGCCAGGCCGATGCCGCCGGTACTCGCCTGCAGCGGCTGGCGGCCGTCGTTGCGCACGTCCAGCAGCAGGCGCAGCCCCGCACGTTCGACGCGGATGTCGAGCCGGCCCGGTTCGGCCAGGGGCGCGATGCCGTGGCGGATCGCGTTCTCGACCAGCGGCTGCAGCATCAGGTAGGGCACCGCGCTGTCGAGCAGGTCGGGACCGGCCTTCATCGTCAGGCGCAGGCGCTCGCCCAGGCGCGCCTTCTCGATGTCGAGGTAGGCGTCGAGCAGCGCCAGTTCCTCGGCCAGCGTATGTTCGTGGCGGCCGTCGTGCGCGAGGGTGGCGCGCAGGAAGTCGGACACGCAGGCCAGCATGCGGTTGGCTTCGCGGTTGGATTGGCTTGCCACCAGCGCCGAGATCGCGTTCAGGGAATTGAACAGGAAGTGCGGATTGATCTGCAGGCGCAGCGCGCGCAGTTCGGCCTCGCGCGCCGCGGCCTGCGCTTGCGCGAGGCGCAGGCTGGCCTGCTGCAGCGACAGGTAGTACACGGCCACGGCGTGCATGGCGCAGAAAGAGGTCAGGGCCAGCCAGCAGCTGTCCAGGCCGCGGAACAGATCGCGCCACTGGTAGCCGCTTTCCAGCCCGAGTTCGATGGCCAGGCGCTGGCCGAGCAGGGCATTGAGGACCGACATCGCATAGGTCGCGACCAGCAGCAGCAGCACCGTCGGCAGCCAGTGCCAATCGCGGCGCCAACCTGCGCGCTGCAGCAGCGCCAGCGGCATCAGCCACGCCAGGCAGGCGATGAAGAACAGCGTACGGAAGGCGGTGGCATGCGCATGACCGAATGCAGGCAGCCCGAGGATGGTCATGCAGGCGCACACCGGCAAGGCGGCGAGCACGGGAACGAGCAGGGGAGTTTCGACTTTCACGCCGCGGCTTCCGGATACTGACAATCTTGCAATTTTACCGCCTCATTTGCCCATCGAATACAGCATCGCGCCGATTTTCCAGCCGTCTTCGTCGCGCACCATCTGCCAGGTCTCGCTGCCGCGGTTGGTGACCTTGCCGTCCTGGAGAAAATCGAAATCGAAGTACACCGAGCCGACCGCGCCATTGGTATCGATGCGCACGTTGTAGAAGCGTTCCTCGACCGGCTTGGGACTGCCCTGGACGAACTCGATGAACTGCTTGCGGGAGCCAGCGAACACCTTGTGCGCCTTCGGGTGGCGCGGCTTGACCTCGGCCCAGGTCTTGTCGTCGGCGACCGTCAGCCAGCTGTCATGGTCCTTCAGGAACAGGGCATCGAGCGTCTTGCCGTCGCGGGCGATGATGGCGGCCTTGAACTGTTCGACGACCTGGTTGATGGCGGCGACGTCGGCCGCGTGGGGATTGTCGGCAGCCTGCGCCGGGCCGGCCAGGCAGGCGGCGATCAGCACGGAAGAGAGGAAAGCGCGCATGGGACCTCCTGTGATGGAAAGTCCCCAACATAAGCAAGCCCGGGCCGGCGGTCCATCTTCCTGCGCCGACCCGTGCACGCGATGCGGTGAACGGTGAGCCGCAGGTGCTGAACGCTAGCGCAGCACCTGCGACGTGTCCACGATGCGCACATCGTGCATCTGGTTCAGGTAAGCCTCCAGATAGGGTTTATGCGAGGCGCCGACAATGACCAGCGTGCGGCTGCCCGGCTGCAGCCCGATGGCTTCGCGGATGTTCGCGGCCATGCGCAGGTTGCGCGTTTCCCAGTAGGCGACGTAGCCGCGGCCGAACTGCTGCGGGGAAGGTTCTTCGAGCGCCGCGCCGAAGTCGCTGTCGTAGATGAGCTTACCCTGCGACCGGTCGTTCATGGCCCGGTACATCCTCAGGATGCCTTCGGGCGTGCCTACCCCTGCATGCTCTTCCTCCTCCATCTTCCTGCGCATGGCCGTGGCGGGATTGTCCCAGGCTTTGCCGATGGCTTCGCCGGCGGCCTTCGGGTCGGCGTCGGGCGCGTCCGCGGTGTGGTCGTCCATGCCGACCACGCGTTCGAGGCCCAGCGCGGCTGCCAGCGGCGCGGCGATCAGCGTGTCCTCGTTGCGTGCGCCGCGCCCGAAGCGCTTGCCTTCGAGCGCGGCGACGAGGGTGGCGTCGAGGCCGTCGCCGGCATGCCGCTCCGCTTCCGGCAGGCGCAGCCACTGCACCAGCGCCGATGCCGGCTCGCCGCCGGCCAGGAACACGGCAGCCAGACGCCGGCGCTGCGATGGCGCCGGATTCGCGGGCCAGCTTGCCAGCAGGCGCTCGATTTCAGCCGTCGCGGCCGGCACGTCGAGGCCGGTGGTGGCGCGTGCCGGCGCCGGGTCCCACCCGCAATACGATTCGATCGTGTCCTTGTAGCGCTGCGGGTACTGGCGCACGAAGGCGCACTGGGTGCCGGACAGCGCTTCGATGGCGATGATGCGGGGCTTCCAGGCCAGCAGGCGCGCGTGCAGCAGTGCGAGGCTGGCCGGCTGAAACGCGGCCGGCAGATACCGCAGGTGGGCCGTGCCCAGCACCAGCACTTCGTTCGGCTTGCCCTTCGCCGGTCCTTTCAGTTTGCTGGGGTCGAAGATGGTCGCGGATTCCTGTGCCTGCGCAGCGGCGGCGCACAGCAGGGCGGCGGCCAGGGCGGATACGGCGGCGAGGCCGGTGATTCGGTGCAGCATGCGATGGTTTCCTTTCATACGAGGTTGCGGTGGCGGTTCCACACATGGCCGCTCCATGCGGCAGCCAGTGCCACGCCCAGCCAGGTGAGCACCGACGCACCGGTGGCCGTGCCGTGGAAACCTACCACGTCGGCCAGCGCCACATTGTTGACCTGGACGCCGATGAACAGCCCGAGCAGGAACAGCACCAGGAAGGTGCGCCCGGTGCCGCTGGTGCGGCCCAGCAAGCTGGCCAGGGCGGCGAGGGCGGCCACGCCGGCCAGCAGGGCGCCGGCGCGCAGCGGTTCGGCGCCGGCCAGGCGCAGCATCGCCACGCCGGTGAACATCAGGCCGAGCAGCAGCGATGCCGCCAGCTGGCGCCAGTAATGGCGGGCGTTCCCGCCGGGGAGAGCCGTGCCGAGGACGCCACAGCCGGCGTCCTTGTCACGCGTGGGCAGGTCGCTCACCAGCACGCCCCAGACGGCGACGCAGCCCAGCGCCAGCGGCGCCAGCAGGTGCCGGTCGAGCGCCAGCGCCAGGACCTGGGCTGCGAGCAGCAGCGCCACCGTGGACGGCGCCGCCGCCAGCGTCAGGGCGACGTCTGCCAGGGCCTGGCCGGCGATGCCGGGCAGGCGCGCGGCGAGCGAGAACAGCGGGTGCGCCAGCCGCGACAGCGGGCGCAGCCAGCCGTCGATCACCGCCAGCGGCGAGCGTCGGGCACGGCTGCGCGCCGGTTTCACGCGGTCCGGCGAATAGCGGTGGAACAGGCGCACCGCCAGCAGCAGCGGCAGGCAGGCCAGCAGGGCGGTGAAGCAGCGGATCGCCGCTACACCCGCAGGCCAGGTCCAGGAAGGCAGCGTCAGGACGGCCTTGTGCGGATCGAAATCGGCGATCCCGACCATCATGTGGTGGATGTCGAAGTAGCCCGAGAGGACCGTGATGATGGCGCTCATGCCGGTGAAATCGACCGGAATCGGAAAGGGCGGTCCCTGGCTCTCGGTCACCGCCGGCAGCATCGCCATCTGGCCGACCCAGAGGAAGAAATACAGCAGGTCGCCGCGCTTGCCCAGCAGCGGCGCCCAGCTGTCGAACAGGATCGCGCAGCTGGCGGTGAACAGCACCATTGGCCCCAGCACCAGCACATAGGTCTGCAGGTAGACCAGCGGTTCGATCCAGCCTTCGCCGCGCACGGCGTGGCAAACCAGCACGGTGGCCATGAAGGCGCCGACCAGTGCGCACAGGTAGAGCACGCCGCCGCACCAGCGGCCCAGCACGCACAAGGCATTGCCGGCCCGGCTGGCGCCGATCACACCACCGAGGCCGCTGCGCAGGTCTTCGCCCACGCGTCCGCGCAGCAGGTAAAACCCGGCCAGTGCGAACAGCAGCGTGGCTTGCGAGGCGCTGCCCAGCGCCAGCGCAGAACTCGTGTAGCGCACGCGGGCGCCGGCCGCCGCGATCAGGGTCTGGCCGCCGGCCGGGTCGGAGATCACCAGCCAGCTGATCGCCACCACGGCCAGCAGCGTCACCAGCGTCGACAACCGGCGCAGGCGCAGCCGCGCTTCCAGCACCGCCAGGGTTCGGACCGCATGCCAGTCGATCTGTACTTTCATGCCGCTTCCTTCACGGCATAGCGCTGCGCCATCAGCGCCTCCTCCAGGCTCGGTTCCGAAGGCTGGGCGCCGATGCAGGGCAGGCTCGGATGCGCGATGCGCAGCGCCATCCGTCCGTCCTGGCGCAGCGCCTGCAGCACGTGGGTGCTGCCGCGCAGGCGCTCGTATTCGTCATGGTCGACATTCGCCGACCACACCTGGCCGCGCGCGCGGCCGAGGATG
>Ga0308161_1004695_pt1 | contig 12340 bp, 9 predicted proteins | sample PhyFR2_FD_201034 | JGI IMG/M metagenome (GOLD analysis project Ga0308161, IMG submission 201034) | Phyllosphere microbial communities from UC Gill Tract Community Farm, Albany, California, United States - DLSLF.R2 | ecosystem: Host-associated > Plants > Phyllosphere > Unclassified | place: USA...
AGCCGACAAGCCATTTAGATACCTATACACAGATCGCACTCGAAAAAGCGATTGCAGATTATAAAGGTGCTATTATTATGATTTCGCATGATTTCTATTCGGTTGTGAATGGTATGGATTATGTGTTGATTATTGAAGATAAAACGGTTAAAAAAATGAGTATGGAAGAATTCAAACAAATGATTTACGATAGCCATTTTGATAAAGGCTATTTGGAAGCGGAAAAAAATAAAAAAGCAGTTGAAATGAAAATAGAATTGGCGTTAAAAGATACCAATTTTGAACTGGCTAAACGTTTGGCAGATGAACTAGAAGAATTAATTAAGTTGGTTTAACGGATAGCGATATGATTAGAGTGAATAAGCTCTAGTTCCAAAATGAACTAAGATAATAGCATAGCCTCTATATAGCAAAAAGACACTGGTGCATCACATCGCAGTGTCTTTTTGCTATATACATTTAGTTATAGCTTTAATGCCATTTTTTCGGTATATATTCGATCATACAGAGTATAGTAGAGTAAGTATATTGCGATTGTTTTCATACAGAAAAGCAGACTGCATCCGTAGAAGATCGAACATTCTTTTTTAAGAAAAGAGGGATATACCAATGAACATCTATTGTCAGGGGATTTTTAAGCAGATGGATATGGCTGTCGATTCTGTGATTAAGCTAATGAACACATTGAGTAATGAAGATCTGAACATTAGACCCACCGCAGAGAAAATGTCGATCGGCGAATTGCTTGCGCATATGTCTGTACTTTGCAAAGCGGACTTTCTGATCGGGAAAGGTGTCTCTGAGGAAGAGATAGACCTTTTTTACGAAGAAGCAGAACCTGCACCTAATCTGAATGCGATCGCAGAGGCGTTATTGCATCATTATGATTTTCTCAAAGAAGGGATAGCACAGCTGGAAGAAGTAGAACTTTTGCAACAAACTACAGCATTCTGGGGTGGGACGCATTCCCGTTATGAATGGCTTTTGGATACCCAAGCACATTTCTACCATCATCGTGGACAGTTGCATGCAATGCTAGTGCATGTGTTGAAGCGGGAGCCGAATGTGCAGTTGTTTGAATAAAATAAGGTTTTGTATATTTACCAATATCCTTAGATTAATTCATTGTACTTACTTCCAGACCGTGACATTTAAAAACATGATCAGGATTATTTTTGACTTCGTGTTCCTGAAGATCGTACATCGCTAGTTTGTAGTTGATTTCTTCTAAATGTTTTAGTTCTTTTTCAATATGCTTTTGTATTTCTAATTTATGATCTTTCAACATGTCTTGTCTTTCTACAAAAGTGATATTCCCCGCTTCAAAAAGCTCTTTATATTCTTTTATTTTAGCAATAGACATTCCAGTTTCTCGAAGGCAACGAATAAAAGAAAGCCAGTCTATATTTTGTTCAGTGTAGATTCGTCTTCCTTTTTCATCACGAGATATGTTTGGTAGTATGCCCTGATCTTCATAAAAGCGCAGTGTTTTTGCAGATATATTTACATTTTCGACTACATAATTCATAGAATACGTCATATTATTTGCCTCCACCTTTAGTTACAGTTACTGTAACCCAATCATAGCACGAAAATGAATTAGAAAACTAAAATAGTTATTATAGCGCTATAAAAAATTATCCTTTACTTGCCCTTAGGACAACCTAATACAATAAGTATTGTTCAGAAAATAAAAGATAAAGAGGGCTAACCATATGAATAAAAAATATAGCAAGTTATTTGATTCCTTTACTTTTAAAAGTGGAGTGACTATCAAGAATAGAGTGGTTATGGCACCAATGACCACATGGGCAAGTAATGAGGATCTTACTGTTTCGGATGAAGAAATTAGTTATTATCAACAACGGGTAAATGGTGTTGGACTTGTGATTACAGGATGTACGCATGTGACGCCGAATGGACAAGGATTTACACATGAGTTTGCTGGATACAGTGATGAATTTATTCCTAGTTTGCGTCAATTAGCGAACGCTGCTAAAAGTGGAGGAGCCCCTACGATCTTACAGATTTTCCATGCAGGCAATAAAGCTTTACCTGGATTGGATGTGGTTAGCTCGAGTGAATCGCTACCTGAGGTAACGGCTCTTGGATCAACAGTAGCAGCAAGAGAACTATCACACGAAGAAATTCTTGAGATGATTCAAGCATTTGGAGATACTACAAGAAGAGCGATTGAAGCGGGATACGATGGTGTTGAGATTCACGGAGCACATGGATTTTTAATTCAAAATTTTTGGTCACCTTCGACTAACCAACGGACAGATCAATGGGGAGGTACGCTTGAGAAACGGTTGCGTTTTCCATTGGCTATTATTGAAGAAATTAAATCTGTTATTGCAAAGCATGCTACCAAGCCGTTCATGCTAGGATATCGCTTATCACCAGAAGAATCATCTAAATCAGATGGATTGCGTATGCAAGATACGTATGAATTAATCGATTTTCTGGTAGAACAAGATCTGGATTATATCCATGCTTCGTTAGATCATTTGTCTTCCAAGCCAGTAGATGCTCAAGATGATAAAACAAGACTTGAATTGATTCTCGAAAAAGCAAATGGTAGAGTACCTGTATTAGCAGCAGGTTCTGTCACAACAGCAGATCAAGCTCTTGAAAATATAGAATTAGGCTTGCCACTGATTGCTCTCGGACGCGCAATAATCATGAATCCAGATTGGGTTGAAAAAGTAGAAGCAGGACGTGAATCCGAAATTACTTCCGAACTCGATTCGTCCCAAGTACAACTTCCTGAAAAACTTTGGAATATTATTCATGGTATGCCCGGTTGGTTTAATGTTCGTTCATAACGTAAGATAAATATAACAAGTATATGAAAAAGAGAACTTTCTTAGGTGAGTTCTCTTTTTTATTGTTTACTGAGATACATAAATTTGACTACGATTGGAGAAAATAATAGGGGATAATGAGGATTTAGTAGAGATTGATCCTGTAAATGAAGTAAATGAATAAATACGAATGAGCGAATAAAAAATAAGTAAAATCCATATTTCTCTATGTTTTCCGATTAGATACCTCCTCAACGGGTAAAAAATAACAAAAGGAAGAGGAGGAATATAATACTTAATATGAAATCAAAAGGGAAAATGATTACAGTTGCTTTATTACTCGCTTTACCTCTATCTACAGCTACAGGAACGATCCAATCGTTAACTTTAGGACAGACGGCTGTTGCAGCTACATCTTCTACAACTGCTACTACATCGAAGCTTACAGACTCTTTGAAGGGTGGCTATACCGTAGCAGCTACCAAGCTAGATGTACCTTGGTCTATACAGTTCTCTGGCAATACCGTCTATATCACACAACGTGGTGGAGGCATTGTCCAGATTAAGAACGGTAAGCAAACGGTACAAAAAGTGCAGACCAAAAAGCCACTTCGTGTTGTAGGTGAAGCAGGGCTGACAGGCTTCGTACTCGATCCTAAATTTACTACAAATAAAATGGCTTATATTTATCATGCGTATGAGAAAAATGGTGAAGGATTCAACCGAATTGTCAAAGTGAAGTTAGTCGGCAATGTTTGGAAAGAACAAAGCAAGCTAGTGGAAGGCATTCTCGGCGGACGTATTCATGAAGGTGGACGTTTAGCGTTTGGCCCAGACGGTATGTTGTATAGTACAGCCGGTGAGACAAATCGCAGAGAGCTTTCTCAAGATCTGAAAAGCTTGGGTGGCAAAATTCTGCGTATGACACCTACAGGTAAAATCCCTAAAGACAATCCGATCAAAAATTCATATGTCTATGCTTATGGACTACGTAACTCGCAAGGGATTGCATGGACATCTGACGGCAAATTATATGCATCCGATCATGGCCCAAGTGGCGCTCCCATCCCGGGCGGTGGCACAGATCGCACAGGTCTGGATGAAATGAATCTCATTAAGCCCGGTTCTAACTATGGCTGGCCTAAAATTATGGGTAACGAAACCGCACCAAATATGGTTTCTCCGCTCTATGTCGCTAGTTCCAAAGCGATCGCTCCATCCGGTATCGCTACAACACCAGATGATACGATACTTGTTGCGACACTGGCAGGTAAGAGTCTGAAAGAATTTGACCCTGTTTCCAAAAAAATGACTGATATCTTAACAGATGTGGGACGTGTCCGTGATGTAGCGGTACACAACGGTAAGATTTATGTGATCACCAACAACACCGCAGGCGGAACACCAGAGAAGAATGATGATCGCTTGCTGATTTTAAAATAAACCATAAAAAGAAGCGATTAGGGTAGATTATCTTGCTCTGATCGCTTCTTTTTCATTTTATTTAGGTGAAGTGTTATGATGAAATTCAATACAATCTGAAAGGAGCACCTATGAAGAGCACAAAATTAATTATGGTTGAAGGTCTTATGGGTGCAGGCAAAACGTCTACCGCTTCTTTTATTCAAAAGTACTTGGAGCAACAGCATATACAAGCGAGTGTATTTCTTGAAGGCGATCTGGATCATCCTGTGGATTTTGAAAGTGTAGCTTGTCTAAATGAGGACGAATATCGCTCGTTATTACAACAGTTTGAACATGACAAAGAGTGTATTCAGCAAATGGTTCACTCGCAAGAATCCAATTATTTTTTCTTTTATCAAAAAGCAAAACAGATATTAAACGATGCATTTCCAGATGATCTATATACATATATAGCAACTTACGATATTTACGAATTACCATTAGCCAGACATTGTGAATTGCTTTTACAGAGTTGGAAAGACTTTGTAGATCGTGTAGCTGATAAGGATGAAGTGGTTGTTTTGGAGTGTTGTTTTTTTCAAAATCCAATGTGTATGTTATTAGCTAAAAGTAATGCCGATCAGGCAGTCATTACGCAGTATATTCTTGAGCTTGCTGATATCATTAAACCGCTTCAACCTGTGCTTATTTATCTATATCAAGAAGATATCAGTACAACACTACATCGAGTGAGTGCAGAACGATCCTCTGAATGGTTAGACTTTGTCATCCGGTATTATACAGAACAAGAATATGGCAAAGCCTATCAACTAAGTGGGGTAGAGGGACTTATAAAATGTCTGCAAGTGCGAAGAAGATTGGAATTAGAGATTTTGGAGCAGTTACATATAGACAAAGTGCTCATCGATAACTCAGAACTGAATAGGGAACAAACAGAGCAAGAACTTATCGATTATTTGAATAAATAATGATAAAAAATAATGAAGTCACTTTTATTCGTATAATTCAACGAGTTTATTCAATATCACAAATAAAAAAGAGATTCTCCTAAATCCAAAGTGTAGGAGAACCTCTTTTTTATATTGAATGACTTTATTCTACATAAAATAATCACTACACCGTAACACCACTTCCATGATACCGTCCCTTCGGCACGACCAATGGCGAACCTGAGATGGGATCTTCGATCACGGTACAATCCAATCCGAAAATCTCTTTCACCCGTTCACTGGTGACCACTTCCGCAGGAGAACCTTCTGCAACCAGCTTGCCCGTATGGAGAGCAAAGATATGATCTGCATATCGTGCCGACAAGTTGATATCATGAAGTACCATCACAATCGTAGTGCCATGCTTGCGATTCAGATCAGTCAACAGATCGAGAATCTCTACTTGATACGTGATATCTAGAAACGTGGTCGGTTCATCCAGAAATAAAATATCCGTTTGTTGTGCGAGTGCCATCGCAATCCAGACCCGTTGACGTTGTCCGCCAGACAGCTCGTCGATATTATGATTAGCGAATTGCGTAATATCCATAATCGTCATCGCTTCTGCAACAGCTTCATAATCTTTTTTGCTCCAGCTTCCGAACATCTTCTGATGAGGGAACCGTCCTCTACCGACTAGATCAGCAACCGAGATGCCTTCTGGCACGATAGGAGACTGGGGAAGCAGTCCGATAATGCGGGCTAAGGCTTTGGCAGGGAATTTACTTATCGGCTTACTATCCAGTGTTACGTGACCGGAAGTAGGTTTGATCAATCGAGCTAATGTTTTGAGTAGCGTCGATTTACCGCAACCATTTGAACCGATGATCACACTGATTTGGTGACTCGGTATCGTGAGGTCTACGCCGTGAATAACGGTTTTATTTTCATATCCTGCTACTAATTGTTCCGCTTGAAAAAGATGTGTCGGCTTCATTATAGTTCCCCCTTTTGATTCATTCGGATCAGCAAGAAGATCAGATAAGGCGCTCCGAGTAATGATACCTACGGGGAATCTGTACTCAAACGCAAATTGTCCGATCAGATCGGCAGCTAGCACTAGATTCACACCGACCAATCCTGCGGGCATAATATTAGACGAACCTACGCCTACTAATCTTTTGGCAATTGGCCCCGCTAGAAAGCAGACAAAAGCAATCGGCCCTGTAGTCGCTGTCGCAATCGCCACCATACAGACCGAGCTCACAATCAGCACAATCCGCGTGCGATCCGTGTTCACACCTAATGAGAAAGCAGATTGCTCTCCCAATTCTAAGATGCTCAAGTGCTTGCTAAGTCCAATAATTAGCGGTGAACAGATCAGCACAATAATGATTAGTGGCGGTAATTCACGCATCTGCGAACCGTTCAGACTACCTGTTAACCACCGAAGGGCTGAAGGAATATCTTGTTGAGCACTGATCAATAACAGATAAGAAATCACTGCATCCAGCATTGCCTGAATACCGATACCAATCAGAATTAAGCGTCCAATCGAAAAGACTTTGCCTCTAGATAATACATAAATAAAAATAACGGTAATCAGCCCTGCAACCACAGAAGCAATCGAGATCACTGCATTACTAGCATGCAGAATCACAATACAAAAAACAGCTGCTGCGCTTGCACCTGATGTAATCCCGATCACATTTGGATTCGCAAGTGGATTACGCAATATCGTCTGAAAAGTATAGCCAGCTACGCCAAAAGCAAAGCCTGCAAACAGTCCTGCTAACATACGTGGTAAGCGAATCGTACTGACTGCAAAGGATACACCTTTAATCTTTTCCCCTGATAGAGCACGAATAACATCACCCAGTGGATAGATGGTATTGCCTAGTACAAGCATCGCGCAACATAGACCAACAGCAATGATAGCAAGCAGACTGGTCACAATGAGCCAGCGGCGATGGCGTTGACGTCTGCCTGCTTGGATAAATTCAATCGCAGCTTGGCTCATAATGAACGCACTTTCGAGCGCATCGCTACTACGATTAAGATAGGAGCCCCTATAAAGGCAGTGACGATTCCCACTTCAAGCTCACCCGGATTACTGATCAGTCTGCCGCCGACATCAGATACCGTCAAAATAATAGCGCCTGTGATCGCAGACATGGGAATCACAAACCGCAAATCGGCTCCCAGAATCAGCCGTATCACGTGAGTAGCAAGTAGACCAACAAATCCTATCGGGCCAGCAAGTGCAGTCGCTGCTCCACATAATAAAACTCCTGCCAAAGCGGCGATCAATCGTAGGGTGCCCGTACGTACACCAAGACCTGTAGCCACATCATCACCAAGTGCTAACGCATTTAGTGCAGGTGCAGTGATAAAGCCAATCAATAAGCCGACCGCCAAAAACGGGATAAAGGTAGCTATCGCACTCCAATTTGCAGAGCCGACGCTACCTACTTGCCAGAATCTAAATTGATCCATCACATACGAGCGAGGAATCATAATCGCTGTTACGAGTGAAGATAGAGCCGCACTGGTTGCTGCCCCGGCTAAGACCAGCTTGATCGGTGTAGCTCCGCCACGACCCATCGAACCAATCCCGAATACAAATACCGCGGTGATCGCTGCTCCAGCCAGAGCTAACCAGATATACTGATTAGCATGACTGATATTAAGAAAAGCGATCCCAAAAACCACAAACAAGGACGCCCCTGTATTCACTCCTAATATACTGGGATCAGCAATCGGATTACGGGTGACTGCTTGCATCAATGCACCGGATACGCCAAGAGCTGCTCCACAACATAAGCTGAACACTGTGCGAGAAATGCGTTTACGTACAATATTAGCGCCGTAACTATCGACATTCGGATAAAATAACCCGTCTATTAATTCGTGCCATCCTATTGATCTTGAACCCAAGACCAGGGAGGCAATAGCAGTGAATCCGAGCAAGATCAAGCAAATGATCAGCACCCATACGAAGTTTTTAGGCATATGTGAGTGTAAGTGTTTCTCATTTGAAAGAGTTGAACTATCCATTTACTTTATCAGCAGCAGCACCGATTAATTTCAAATATTCATCGATGGTGTATGAAATCGAAAGTGGATTAGGTGTTCCAGCAGCTACCAAAGGAGTATCGCTTGTGATAAACGCTACTGAACCTCTTTGAATTGCAGGAATTTTACCAAGCAATGGATCTGCTTTGACGGCTTGATACAATTTGTCATCGCCATATCCGATTAAGATATCGGCATCATTTAATACTTCTGCATTTTCAGCACTCAAGTTTAAAGAATAGCTTTTTGGATCTTTGATTTCTTTTGTGATACTTGCGGGAGCATCCATGCCTAATTCTTTTAAGAACGATACACGAGAATCAGCAGGCGTATAAATATGAAGTTTGGACATATCCGTATCGGAGAAATTCACCCATACGACTGTTTTACCTTTAATTTGCGGATAAGCACTTAGCTTGTCATTGACTAATTTTTCGGTATCTTTGATCAATTGTTCGCCTTGCGCTTTCATACCCATTCCTGTCGCATTGAGCAATACTTGTTCACGCCAAGTGGTTGCCCAAGGAGCTGTTGGATAAGCGACAACAGGAGCAATCTGACTGAGTGTATCGTAATCTTCTTGCGTAATACCAGAGTATGCTGCAAGAATAACATCTGGATTAGAATCGGAAATCGCTTCAAAATCTAGACCATCGGTATCTTGGAAAACGTTCGGATTCTTCACACCAAGCTCATCTAGCTTTTTGGCTGTCCATGGCAAAAGTCCACTACCATCTTGAACTCCAAAGTTCGCTGCTGAAAAGCCGACAGGGACCACACCTAGAGCCAATGCTACATCTTGGTTCGCCCATTGTACTGTAGCTACACGTTCAGGTTTGCTTTCGATCACAGCCTCGCCTAGAGCATGCTTGATCACGATTGGATACTCTGTTGTATCTGCTGGTGTAGCGGCTGCCTCTGTATTCGTTGTTTCTGTTGGAGCTGGAGTTGGAGTTGTTGTAGAAGCCGCTTGGTTGTTGGAACAACCAACGAGAGCAACAATCGACATGATTAAGATCAGTACCGCGGTAAAAGATAATTTCTGTCTAGTATTCATAGTGATCCCCTTTCGTACCCGAACATGATTGTTAATGGTACTTAGTCTCTGATTTTGGTGTTGATTATCTTAAATGAGTAAACTCAAATGAAATATAAGCATATGTAATACATGATAATGATTATCAACCTCAATAATATAGCGTTTTATCTCTAGTAGTGTCAATGAAAAAGTGGCAATTTAATAAGGAAATTCATCATATTTCTTCACTTTTCGCTAAAGTATGTAAGCATTGTTATAATAAACTTTTTTACATCATAAGCAGGTAGTGGTTTACAATATATTTATAGATATTTCAATGAAATCGTAGATGATTAATCTCAAGAAAGCAGGATATTATAAAATGACAGAACAGCACCAACAACGTTACCGTTTTAGTGAAGCACCGATATGGAGTCTGCAACGCAAATATTACGAGGATGCAGGCTTAGAAGCATGGAGAAATGATCAAGTTCCTCAATACATTACAAGTAATCCTGCTACAGCGATTGCTTATGCTGAAATGATTTTTGCTTTTTTACAAGATCAGATGAATCAAGGATTAGGTGCAGAACCTGTCTATATTGTCGAACTGGGAGCAGGAGCAGGTCGTCTGGCTTACCATGTCTTATATGAATTGCAGAAGTTAAAAGAATACGCAGGCATTGATGTACCAGAGTATCACTATGTCATGACAGATCTGGCAATGAATAATGTGATCGGCTGGAGAGAACACTCTGCATTACAGCCATTTATCGAGCAAGGGATTCTTGATTTTGCTCAATTTGATGCCGTGCAAAGTGATTCGCTTCATTTAACCGTATTGGGAAAAGTCATTCAACAAGGTGATCTTACACAACCGCTCCTGATTATTGCAAATTACTTCTTCGATGCGATTCCGCAGGAATTGATCTACGTGGACGAAGGCAGTATTTATGAAGCTGATGTGTATATTGAATATTCCAAAACAGGTGCTGAATTTGAAGCACTGACTACTTCTCAACAACTCAATCATATTCATTTGAGTTATGAATATCGCAAAGCACCGGAGTATGAGCAAGATGATTATATCTATCGTGATCTAATTGCGATCTATCAAGAACGTCTGGAAGATGCACATATCTTATTTCCCAAAGTGGGACTAGAATGTCTGGATCGCCTGGATACTTTATCTCAATCAGGCTTTATGTTGCTGACCGCAGATAAAGGCGATCATTTGATCGAAAATTGGGAATTTGCAGAACCGCCTGAATTGGTGTTGCATGGTAGCTTTTCTTTAATAGCGAATTACCATGCTGTCCAGTATGTGTTCGAGCAAAAAGGAGCAGAGATTCTATTTGTTCCACATCATTACAACAACATCAATGTGGGTTGTATCTTACATGTAGCACAGCCCAAAACATATACGAATACACGATTAGCTTATCGCCGTTCAGTCGAACGCTTTGGCCCCGACGATTTCTTTAGTCTAAAAATGTGGATTGATCGTCATCTGGATGAGTTAGGGATGCAACAAATTTTAAGCTTTTGGCGCTTAGGTGGATATGATGCGGAGTTCTTTATTCAGACGACCAAGCAAATTTCTGCATTATTACCAGAAGCCAATGATGAGGAAAAGCAAGATCTATGGATGGGAATTCAGAAAATGTGGTCAGCATTCTATGTGATGCCACAACGATATGATCTGGCACTGGATGCCGGTCTGATTTTATTTGAAATGGATATGTTCGAGGAAGCGAAGCAGTATCTAGAAATATCGGTTGCTCAAGAGCAAGAGGAAGTCGTGTCGACCGTATATTACTGTCTGGCGATTGCGTGTCTGGAACTGGATCTAATGGATCAAGCCGAAGAGTACTTGAAGCAACTACTTGTTCTTGAACCGGATCATGAAGAAGCATTGGCATTAATGTCGGTATTGATGGCGGAAGAATAATTACGAATCTAACCCGTTATAGAGCTACAACAAGAAGAAGCATTGAAGAGTGTTTTAATCTCTTTGATGCTTCTTTTATTTGTCTATAAACAGACAATGTTATGTATTATGTCGAACTTGTACGTACATATTTTAAAGGTTTGAGTAATTGTCTAAAATTATTATGATTTATGTATATTTTAACTTATATAAGTCGTTAAATGATCCAAAAAGGCTTGAATAAAGCATTTAATTAAGGATGTATATTTTATTTTTACTATAAAAAGAGTGTCTATATCACTTCTCATAGAAGACAAAGAGATATTTTTTATCTTTTTTTGATTTAAAAAGGGATCTTACATTGACAAATGTACGTACAAAAAATATACTGTAACTGTTACAAAAAGAAAACGCATTCTTTTTAAAAAGAATATTGGAGATTACCATACTTATAGATAATGTAGCGACTTTATTTTGAAATATATGCTTAATCTGTACGACTAACGTATCAACACCAAACTGCACTATAGAGAGGGGACTACATGAGCATGAGTTATGTGGATATGAAAGAAGCGATTATGAACGGAGAGACTTCGCTCGGGATTGAATTTGGCTCCACACGGATCAAAGCGGTCTTGATCAATAAGCAATTTGAGACCATCGCATCGGGAAGTTATGAATGGGAGAATTTGTTGAAAGACGGATTCTGGACATACGATCAAGCGGATATTATTACAGGGATGCAGACAGCTTATCGTGAAATGAAGCAAGAAGTAGAGCGTCAATATGGAATCACGCTACAGACAGTAGGTTCGATTGGATTCTCTGCCATGATGCACGGCTATGTAGCCCTGGATCAACAAGGCGAATTACTGGTTCCTTTCCGCACATGGCGTAATGCGACAACAGGTGTAGCCGCCAAAGCATTAACTGAACTGTTCCAATTCAATATTCCAGAACGTTGGAGTATCGCCCATCTGTACCAAGCGATTCTGAATCAAGAAAGTCATGTACCTCAGATTGCATCGTTAACGACATTAGCAGGATACATACACTGGTTGTTAACAGGCAATCAAGCGGTGGGAATCGGCGATGCGTCCGGTATTTTCCCGATTGAAGAGTCTGCTCATAATTACCATCCATCCATGTTGGCTCA
>Ga0308161_1004696_pt1 | contig 12334 bp, 9 predicted proteins | sample PhyFR2_FD_201034 | JGI IMG/M metagenome (GOLD analysis project Ga0308161, IMG submission 201034) | Phyllosphere microbial communities from UC Gill Tract Community Farm, Albany, California, United States - DLSLF.R2 | ecosystem: Host-associated > Plants > Phyllosphere > Unclassified | place: USA...
ACCGACGAACGCGACATCCGCCGGCGGACAGCCGGGGAAGGAGCTGATGGTCAGCTGCCATCCCTCCGCGCGGGCGATGGGGAACACCGCCGCCTGCCACTGCTCCGCGTGAGAGTCCCCGACCAGCCACACACGGGGCCCTGCTCCGCCATTCGAGAAATCGCACTCGCGCGTGGTCTGACGGCCGTCGACCACGAGCTCGTCGCCGAGCTCTCCGCATTCCGGCGCGAGGGCGAAGTACGCATCCGCCTGGGTCACGACAGGATCGAGGACCGCGGCGGACGGATCACACGGCCCAGGGTCGGCGAGTGCGGCCGATCCGACACAGGCACCACTGGACTCCTGCGCGGCCTCGGCCGTCGCAGAGCGGGACGCCGCCCCGCCCAGCAGCAGGACCGCGACGAGCGACACGACCGCCATCATCACGCCCGCGCCCGCGAAGGCGCGCCCCGTGCCGCGCCACCACCTCGCGCGCTGGGCGGGGACCTCGATCCAGCGCCGGCTGCCCCAGGCAAGGACGAGCGCGACGGCGAGGATGCCGATCCTCGACCACAGAGATAGGGGCGCGCCGATCACGAAAGGTGTCAGGACGATCAACGGCCAGTGCCACAGGTACAACGAGTACGAGACCTCTCCCAGCCATTGCACCGGCCTGGCATCGGTCAGCCGCGCCACTGCCCAGAGCGGCGCTCGACGACCGGTGCCGGCAATGATCACAGCGGCGGTCGCGAGCACGGGGAGCAGGGCCGCGACGCCGGGATACGGGGTCTGCGGCCCGAACACGAACGCGGCGACGGCGATGCCGGCAAACCCGGCGGCGGAGAGCGCCGCCGCGGCCGGAGCGTTCAAGCGACCGAGTATTCCCGCGGGCAGGAGGGCGATCGCCGCCCCGGCGGCGAACTGCCATGCGCGCGTGAACGTCACGAAGTACGCCTGCGCCGGTGATCCCGCGGTGTAGGCGACCGCCGCGACGAAGGAGAGGGCGGCGACCGTCGCCACGACGATCAGCAGCAGACGCCGGCGGCCGCTCTCTCTGCCCGCGCGCACGGCGGCCGCGGAGGCGGCGAGCACGAGCAGAGGCCAGACGAGGTAGAACTGCTCCTCGACCGACAGCGACCAGTAGTGCTGCACCGCGCTGGAGGCGGCGTTGTGAGCCGAGTAGTCGACCGAGAGCGCGGCGAGGGTCCAGTTCTCCACATAGAAGACGCTGGCCAGCGCCTGCACCGCGTTGTCGGTCCACCGGGTGAAGGGCAGCAGCAGCCAGACGCCGAGAAGAGTCACGAACACGACGGTGAGCGCCGCGGGCAGCAGACGCCTGATGCGGCGTGCGTAGAACGCCGCGAGACGCACCCGCCCCGTGCTCTCCGTCTCGGAGAGCAGGTGGCCGGTGATGAGGAATCCGGATATGACGAAGAAGACGTCGACGCCCACGTATCCGCCGGGGACGCGATCGGGCCAGAGGTGATTGAGCACCACCAGCCCGATCGCGACAGCCCGCAGAGCCTGGATGTCGGTGCGGAATCTGCGCGTGCGCGCAGACGCTCGGGAGGTCGCGACCGCCGTGGCGGACGCGCTCACGACGCCAGGTACTCCTTGAGCTGCTCTCCGGCGTCACGCGGCGCGAAGCCTGTGGCCTCGAGCTTCGAGAGATCCAGGACGCTGTTGAGCGGCCTCGGCGCCACGGGCCGGGTCGCACCGGCGAAGTACGTCTCGGTGCTGACCCCGGACACCCGCGCACGATCCGCTCCGGTGAGCGCGAAGATGTCTCCCGCGAGCTCGGCCCACGTGCGAGGCTCCCCCGCTCCACTGACGTTGTACGTGCCGTACGGCGCGCGCGTGCGGAGGAGATGCGCGATCGCGCGGGCGATCTCCGAGGCGAAGGTGAGGCGCCCGCGCTGGTCGTCCACGACGTTCGGGTCGATCCCCCGCTCGGCGAGCGATGCCATCGTCCTGACGAAGTTCTTGCCGTCGCCGATGACCCACGAGGTGCGCAGGATGTAGTGGCGCGGGGCCGTCGCCACGGCGAGATCCCCCGCCGCCTTCGACTGCCCGTACACTCCGAGCGGGCAGAGCGCGTCGTCCTCGAGATAGGGGCGGGTCGAAGTGCCGTCGAACACGTAGTCGCTCGAGACATGCACCAGCGTGACACCGTACTCGGCGGCGATCGCGGCCAGACGCGCCGGTCCCGAGGCGTTGGCCGCCCATGCGTCGCGGCGCCCCTCCGCGGTCTCGGCGAGATCGACGGCCGTGTACGCGCCCGCGTTCACGATCGCGTCGTAGTCCCGCCACCGCCGCGCGGTACGGAGCCCGCCATCGCCGAGGTCGAACTCCGCGCGGGTGGTCCATTCGATGTGGTCGGCCGCACCGAACTCGTCGCGCAGCGCGCGCCCGAGCTGTCCGCCGGAGCCCACCACGAGGATCTTCTTCGCACTGATCGGGGTGACATCCGCAAGACGCGGGTGCGCGAGGTCCTTCTCCGAGATCTCGACGTCCGCGAGATCGATCGGCCAGGCGATCGCGGCGGTCTCGTCGGCGAGGTTGAGGAAGGAGTACGACGCCTCCGGCGACCAGTGGTCGTTCACGAGATACGTGTAGGCGGTGTCGGGCTCGAGCGTCTGGTAGGAGTTGCCCACTCCGCGCGGCACGAAGATCGCCTTCGAGGGGTCGATCTCGGCCGTGAAGACCGCGCCGAACGTCGGGCCCTCCCGGAGATCGACCCAGGCCCCGAAGATCCGCCCGGTGGCGACCGAGACCCACTTGTCCCAGGGCTCCGCGTGGATCCCGCGGGTGGTGCCGACCGCGTCGTTGAACGAGATGTTGTTCTGCACGGGGCCGAAGTCGTCGAGGCCGAGTGCGGTCATCTTCTCGCGCTGCCAGTTCTCCTTGAACCAGCCGCGCGAGTCGCCGTGCACCGGGAGGTCGAACACGACGAGCCCGGGGATCCCGGTCTCCACGATGCCCAGCTTCTTGCCGAACTCGATCTCACCCACGTCGGTCACTGTCCCTTCGACGCGTAGAAGGCCTCGGTCGCATCCTTCGCAGGAGCCCACCATGCCTCGTTGTCGCGATACCACTGGATGGTCGCGGCGAGTCCCGACTCGAAGTCGGCGAACTCCGGTGCCCAGCCGAGCTCCGTGCGCAGCTTGGTGGAGTCGATCGCGTAGCGGAGGTCGTGCCCCGCGCGATCGGTGACGTGGTCGTAGGCGTCGCGCGGCTGACCCATCTCCTCGAGGATCAGCTCGACGACATCCTTGTTGTTGCGCTCGCCGTCCGCACCGATGAGGTACGTGTCGCCGATCCGGCCCTTCTCGAGGATCGTGAGCACCGCCGACGAGTGGTCGTTGGCGTGGATCCAGTCACGGACGTTCTCTCCCGCGCCGTAGAGCTTGGGGCGGATGCCACGGATCACATTGGTGATCTGACGCGGGATGAACTTCTCGACGTGCTGGTAAGGCCCGTAGTTGTTCGAGCAGTTCGAGATCGTCGCCTGCACGCCGAACGAGCGCACCCAGGCGCGCACGAGCAGATCGCTGCCGGCCTTCGTCGACGAGTACGGTGACGACGGGTTGTACGGAGTCTGCTCGGTGAAGCGCTCGGGGTCGTCGAGTTCGAGATCGCCGTACACCTCGTCGGTCGAGATGTGGTGGAAGCGGGTCTCGTGCTTCCGCGCCGCCTCGAGCAGCGTGTAGGTGCCGATGATGTTCGTGTCGAGGAACGGGCGGGGGCTGTGCAGCGAGTTGTCGTTGTGCGACTCGGCAGCGTAGTGCACCACCGCGTCGGCCTCGCCGGTCAGCCGGTCGACGAGCTCGGCATCCGTGATGTCGCCCTGCACGAAGCGCACTCTGTCCTCGGGCAGTCCCGCGAGCGATGCGCGGTTGCCGGCGTAGGTGAGCGCGTCGAGCACCGTGACGGTGTGCTCGGTGTTCTCCACGGCGTAGTGGACGAAGTTGGAGCCGATGAAGCCGGCCCCTCCGGTGACGAGGATGTTCGACATCAGCGACCTCTTTCCAGGGTGTCGAGCAGGTAGGTGCCGTAGCCGGACTTCACGAGCTTCTGCGCGCGTTCGCGCAGTTCGTCGTCGTTGAGGAAGCCCTGTCGCCAGGCGACCTCCTCCGGCACGCCGATGCGCAGACCCGTGCGGCGCTCCATCGTGCGCACGTAGTCTCCGGCGTCGGACATCTGGTCGAAGGTCCCGGTGTCGAGCCAGGCCGTGCCACGGGGCAGCACCTCGACCTGGAGCGTCCCGCGCTCGAGGTAGGCGCGGTTGACGTCGGTGATCTCGTACTCGCCGCGCGCGCTCGGCTCGAGGTTGCGGGCGATCTCGACCACGTCGTTGTCGTAGAAGTAGAGACCGGGCACCGCGTAGTTGCTCTTCGGGTGCTCGGGCTTCTCCTCGAGCGAGACCGCGCGTCCGTCCGCGTCGAACTCGACGACCCCGTAGGCGCTGGGCTCGGCCACCCAGTAGGCGAACACGGCACCGCCCTCGACGTCGGTGTAGCGCTTGAGCTGCGTTCCGAGTCCCGGACCGTAGAGGAGGTTGTCTCCGAGGACCAGGGCGACCTTGTCGTCGCCGATGAAGTCGGCGCCGATCACGAAGGCCTGCGCGAGTCCGTCCGGGGAGGGCTGCTGCGCGAACGTGAGGTTCACCCCGAACTGCGAGCCGTCGCCGAGCAGACGCTCGAACTGCTCCGCGTCGTGCGGCGTGGTGATGATCAGGATGTCCCGGATCCCCGCCAGCATCAACGTCGACAGCGGGTAGTAGACCATGGGCTTGTCGTACACGGGGATGAGCTGCTTCGAGATGCCGATCGTGATCGGGTGCAGCCTGGTACCGGAACCGCCAGCGAGAATTATGCCTTTCACCCCCATATCGTGCCACATCCTGCCCGAGAGGTTGGGATCCACGGCATGTTGACTTGCGTCACACGAATCACAGTGGCACCATCTGTTACTTTGCGCCACAATAGGCAGGGTGACCCGCCCCACGTCCTCACGCCCCCGTCTGCGCGCGCTCGTCGCGAGCACCGCCGCCGTCATCTTCGCCGCCTCGCTCCTTGTGGCGAGCCCGGCCAGCGCTTCGGTGCCCGGAACGGAGACATCGGCGACGACCGGGGTGTCCGCCACCGCCGGCGTCGCACGTGCCGCATCGGCATCCCCCGTGAAGGGGCTCGTCACCGACGGGTTCCGCCCGGGGAAGATCATCTCCGACGAGGTCTTCTTCGACAGCTCGACGATGACGGCGGCCAGCATCGACTCGTTCTTCCGGTCGAAGGTGTCCTCGTGCCGCTCCGGGTACGTCTGCCTCAAGGACTACCGTCAGAACACGCCGAACCGGGCTGCCGACCAGTACTGCAACGGCTACCAGGGCAGCGGCAACGAATCCGCCGCGACGATCATCTACAAGGTCGCGCAGTCCTGCGGGATCAACCCCCAGGTCTTCATCGTCATGCTTCAGAAGGAGCAGAGCCTGATCACGCACACGTGGCCGAGTGACTGGCGATACTCGATGGCGCTGGGGCAGGGATGCCCGGACACCGCCCCCTGCGACCCGGCGTTCGCCGGTTTCTTCTACCAGATCTACGGCGCGGGTCGGCAGATGAAGATCTACACCGAGGGTCGGTACTTCACGTACTACGCCCCTGGCAAGACCTGGAACATCCTGTACAACCCGATCGCCTCATGCGGTCGCGGCCCCGTCTACGTCGAGAACGCCGCCACCGCGGCGCTCTACTACTACACGCCGTACCAGCCGAACGCCGCTGCGCTGCGTGCGGGCTACGGCGAAGGCGACGCCTGCTCCGCGTACGGGAACCGTAATTTCCACAACTACTTCACCGACTGGTTCGGCAGCACTCAAGGACCGACCTCTAATCTCGTCCGGGCCTCCGACACCGGCGCTGTGTATCTGCTGTCGGGGCGCACGAAGCACTACGTCACGAACCCGGCAGACCTCCGCGTGCTCACCACTCGAGTCGGCGCGGTGCAGACGGTCTCGCCGTCGTACATCGCCTCCCTTCCCACCGGGAACAGGTTCATCCGTCTCGTGCGTGACGCGCGCGACGGGGCTATCTATCTGCTTCAGCCGGATGGCACGAAGCACCATTTCGCCACAGAAGCTCTCATCTCCCGCTACGGCATGCGCGTGGACGACTACACGCCGCTCACCCCGCTGCTGTTGAACGCCTATCCCACCGGCATCCCGGTCGGAGACTACTTCCGGTCGGAGGACTCCCCCGATTACTACAAGTGGGAGAACGGCCAGAGGCGCCACATCGCGAACGGCCTCGCTTGGAATCTAGAGCGTGCGAAGGCAAAGGACTACGTCGCCGTCCTCCCCGCTGGCAACGCAGCCTTCCCGCCTCTCGGCCGGGCATTCCTCGCTCCGGGAACCCTCGTCAAGGAGAACTCTCGCGACGAGGTCTACATAGTCGGCAACGGCGCCGACCTCACCCACATCCCGAGCTGGGACATTGCTGCAGACGCCGGCATCACCGCTTTCGAACCCGCGGTGAATGGCACCTTCGCCGGCTACAACAAATCGACGGCTTTCGCGCCTCTGGTCTCCTGCGCGGCCAAGACTCTGGTGGTCGACGGGGGAAAGATGACCACTGTGGCGAACCCGTCCAGGAGCGGGAAGGGCACCGCGCTGCCGGCCTCCGTCTGCGCAGTGCTGCCGCGCAGCAGCACGACCATCTCGTCGGCGGTGTTCGTCAAGTCGAAGAGCGCGGACCCGATCTACTCGCTCGAGAGCGGCAGAATCCGACACGTGCAATCGGGGCAGCGACTTCTCGAGCTCAGCGGCGGAAAGTCCCCGTATACAGCGACATGGTCGAATGCGACGATCGCCGCCTTCGCCAAGGGAGCACCGTATTTGGCGCAGGGCGCATTCGTCACCTTCGCGGGACGTGGTGAGATTTATCGCCAGCGCACAGGCAACGTACTGCAGCATGTGCAGGACTACTCGACGCTGCTGCGCCTGGGCGGTGGCGTCGTACCGCCGATCCAGACTCTTCCCGAACAGTTCCGCTCATCATTCTCTTTCAGCACGCCGCTCCTGCGCGAGGGTGACCTCGTGCGCTTCGCCGACCGCGCAGACGTCTTCGTCTACTCGTCGGACGCACTGCACCACATCACCAGCGAGGAGGACCTTCTCCGCCGAGGAAGCGGTCAGCTTCCGCCGATCATCGAGATCCCGGCGGACGAGGCGGCGGACTACCCGATCGGCGACCCTGCCGAGCCCTCCCCCTGATCGACCTCTGAAGCCGGCGCATCGAATGACACAGCTGGCGAGACGTCGGCTCCGCCGCCGCAGCGCACCCGACCATCCCGGTAGACTGAACGGATTATGACGACACTGCCTGATCGAGTGCTGGTCATCGTTCCCGCATGGAACGAGGCCCGTAATGTCGGGAACACCGTCGCAGAGGTCCGCCAAGCCAGCCCGTCCTACGACGTCGTGGTAGTCGACGACGGCTCGGCTGACGACACGGCCGAGGTGGCGCGCGCCGCCGGTGCGACCGTGATCTCGCTCCCCTTCAACCTCGGGGTCGGTGGCGCGATGCGCACCGGCTTCACCTACGCGCATCGCCACGGCTACCGGCAGGTGATCCAGGTGGATGCCGACGGCCAACACAACCCGGCGGACATCGCGCGGGTTCTCGGAGGGCTGGCGCATGCGGACATCTCGATCGGCGCACGTTTCGCCGAAGTCGGCGACTACTCCGTCGGAGGGCCGCGCAAATGGGCGATGCTCTTCCTAGCCCGCACCGTGTCGCGAGTCGCCAAGACGCGGCTGACCGATGTCACGAGCGGATTCCGGGCGGCCAACGAGCGCGCCCTCGCGCAGTACATCGCGTACTACCCCGCGGAATACCTCGGAGACACCATAGATTCGCTCGTCGCGGCATGTCACTCGGGGCTCGTCGTGACCCAGGTGCCGGTCGCCATGCGCGCACGGGTGCACGGCACCCCGAGCAAGGGGCCCGTCGGAGCCTCCATCTACCTTCTGCGCTCGGTGTTTGCGCTCGCACTCGCACTGTTGCGCGGCCCCCGACGCGCTCAGGCCGTCGCTCGATCGGAGCAGCCATGATCGTCGCCGCCGGGATCGGGATGGCCGTCATCATCCTCGTGATCGTCCTGTGGATGCTGCTCGCGCGGAGACTGCGCGAGAAGTACGCCGTGATGTGGATCCTCATCGCGGTGTGCGTGCTGCTCCTGGGCCTCATGCCCGGGTTGCTCATCTGGGCGACGGCGCTGCTGGGTGTCCAAGTTCCGGCGAATCTGCTGTTCTCGCTCGCGATCGTGCTCCTGCTCGCGGTGGCACTGCATCTGTCGTGGGAGCTCTCGCACACGGAGGACGAGATGCGGCGGGTTGCAGAAGAGGCCGCACTCGCTCGCACCGAGATCGACGCGCTGAGACGACGCATCGACGACCTCGAGACCGCCCGTCATCCTGGCACCGCGCGCGGCACAGACGCTGACGCGTCCTGATCCCCGCTGAGCCGCAGCGAGACGTCGCCGGCTCAGCTGACGACGAAGCGCAGCAGGGCGCGACTGCGGCGCACATCGCCGGCGACGAGAGCGCCGAGTGTCTCGACCGCCGCGTGCAGTCGGGAGATGATGCGGCGGCGGCCGATGCGCGCGGCGCGGCTCCACCCCCGCGACGACATCGCATCCGCGAACGCGAGCGAGAACTCCCGCTCCTGCTCGAAACGGACGCCCGACGTCGCCGTCACCGAGGACACGGATGCCCGGTGACGTCGGTAGTCGAAGACGACGTCGTCGTAGACGAGGATGGAGCCACCGGAGAGCGCGATGTCCAGCAGGAGCCCGTAGTCGAGAGCGACGGCATACTCGTCGCGGAAGCCGAGCCCCCGCGCGGTGGTCGTCCGCCAGACCAGCGACGGGAAGTAGGCCCAATCCGCTCGCATCAGACTCTCGGCCATCGACTCGCCCGTCAGCACCGTGCCCGAGCGACCACCGCGGGGTCGGAGAACCGCTTTGATCCGATCGCCCAGCGGCAGGACCTGATTGCCCTCGGCGTCGATCACCCGCACTCCGGGCTGGACGATGTCCACCTGGGGATGCGCGTCCAACTGCGCGGCGATGCTCTCGACGTACGTCGGATGCAGTAGATCGTCATCGCCCAGCATGGCGAAGTGGTCGGCTCGGACCAGCTCGAGACAGCGACTGAAGTTCCGAGCGAGGCCGAGATTCTCCGGGTTGCGCACGTACTCGATCCGGGGATCTCCCAGCGCCACCAGGCGCTCGCGCATGCCCTGTTCCGGATACGCGTCGTCGACCACCACGAGTCGCCAGTTCTGATGAGTCTGAGCCAGAACGGATTCGATGGCCGGCCATGCCCGATCGATCGGGCTGTAGAACGGAAGGAGGATGTCGATCGTGATTCCCGCACTCATGGCTTCCCCCGACGATCGCGCAGACCGTCGGCGATGCCTCGTCCCGCGTCGAGGACGGGGAGTCGACGATCGCGTCGGACGCCGACGATGAGCTCCTCGGCGGCCCGACGTGCGACGGCGAAGACGACCGGAATCCGCGGCAGCCGAGCCTTGCGGGCGAAGAGAACCATGTTGCGCAGGCCGAGGCGCAGCGGATGGGCGCCGGGCTCCTGCTGTGCGGTCTCCGGCACCACGAGAGTGCGCCAACCTGCTCTCGCCAGCGACCATCCCGTGTCCACGTCTTCGAAGTAGAGGAAGTACCGCTCGTCCATGCCCCCGATCGCGTCGAGCGCGCGGAGCCGGAGCAGCAGGACCGCCCCATCCACCCAGTGCACAGCCCTCGCGTGCCGGATCTCATCGGTCCGGTGGTAGGCACGACCTCCGCGCGTGACCACACCCCCCGAGGAGAAGATGCGCTCGGGCCGCGAGACCCAGCGCAGCGTCGGAGCGACGCATCCCGCTCCCTCGTCCGCGCCCAGCGCGTCGAGAAGGGAGGCGGCGAGTGTGGGGCCGAAGACCGCATCGTGGGTGAGTACCAGGAGGTTCTCGATCCCCGCGTCTCGCGCCCGTTCCGCCGCCACATTGACCGCGACCGCGTACCCGGGGTTGTCGCCGCGGCGGATGAGGACTGGCGCGACGCCGACCCCGGCGAGAGCGGCCTCGTCGATGTCGCCTCCGTTGTCCACGACGACGATCATCTCGGGCTGCCGGGTCTGCGCGCGAAGGCGCTCGATCACCGCCGACACGAGATCCTGGCGGTGGTAGGCGATGATCACCGCGGCGTATCGGGCAGCCGACAACGCGGCGTCATTAATCTCGGACATCGACGCCTAGGCTAGCTGATATGCATGCATCCTCACCTGAGCCCGGTGTCCGTCCCACCGTGGTCAGCGTGACCAAGTACGTCCCGTACACCGGCATCGCGCACGCGGGCGGCGAGTACGCCCTCCAGCATCACCGCGCGCTCCGGACCGCGTTCGAGGTCACGGCGATCGCGCCGGCGACCGCGCTGAACCGGGAGGCGGTCGACAAGGGGGCGGCGGGGCCGTTGCTCGTCCTCTCTGGTTCGGGTCCGAGTGCGTCCGATGGTCTGAAGACGGTCGCCGACGTCGGCTCGCTGCTCCGTGGGAGCTCCGCTCATGCGTGGTTCCGACGCGCGCTGCGCCGCAGCCCCTCGGCGGCCGCTCTGCTGGCAGATGCCGACATCGTCGAGTTCCAGTGGTCCGAGATGGGCAGCCTCATCCCAATCGCGCGGGCTCGATCACCCCGCGCCCGACTGGTCGTGATCGCGCACGATGTGATCACACAACGCTGGTCTCGGGCCGCCGAGACCGCCCAGGGCGTGCTGAAGCGCTTCGCCTACACGCTTGCCTCCACGCTCAGCGCTCGTCGCGAGCGCCGCACCTTCGAGGCCGCCGACATGGTCGTCGTGTTCAGCGAGAAGGACGCCCGTCTGGTCCGCGCGCTCGCCCCTAACGCCCGCCCCGAAGTCGTCCGACCCGGCTTCGCTCTACCGACCGCATCGTCGGCACGTACGGTGGGCTCCTCCCCCACGGTCGTGTTCAGCGGCGCGATGGGGCGTCCCGACAACGACGAGGCGGCACGATGGTTCCTGCAGCGCGTCTGGCCACGGGTGCGCGCAGCGCTGCCCTCCGCGCGGTTCACGGTGGTGGGCGCCCATCCCAGCTCGGCGCTGCGACAGATCGCCGCCGAGGATCCTTCTGTCACGGTGACGGGATTCGTCGAATCGATGGATCCCCATCTCGATGAGGCCGACGTGATCGTCGTTCCTCTTCACAACGGCGCCGGGGTGAAGTTCAAGACGATCGACGCGCTGCTCCGCGGCATCCCCGTCGTGGCGACCCCCGTCGGCGCAGAGGGCATCGAGCGCGCAGACGCGATACGCCGTGTCACGGACGACCCCGACGAGTTCGCGGACGCGGTCGTCGCCGCGGCGCGGGACTCGGACCGCGCCAGGGAGTCCGAGATCCGCGACTGGGCGGCCGGGGAGTACGGCCTCGAGGCCTTCAGCGAGCGGATCGTCGCACTGTATGAGGAACTCGTCCAGGAGGGCTCCCGATGACCGATACTCCGATCGAGGCGGTCGTCATCGCCGTGATCCCGACGTTCCGCGCGCCCGAAGGTCTGCGCGGCCACGTGTCGGACGTGCTGACGCAGGTCCGTTCCGTCGTCCTCGTGGATGACGGAACCGCCTCGACTGTCGCGCTCGGTTTCGAGGACCCCCGGGTGCACGTGATCGAACTGCCTGAGAATGGCGGTATCGCGAAGGCCCTGAACGTCGGCTTCACCGCGGCTCGCGACGCGGGTGCGACGCACGTCCTCACGCTCGACCAGGACTCCTGGATTCCCGACGGATACGTCCGGCGCGCGCTCGCCGAGTTGGACTCTGCCCTCACGCGTGGCAAACGACCCGTCGGCGCGGTCCCCTCCTCCGCGGGAGGGACAGGTGTCCTCCTGGATCACGACGGCCACCCCTTCGACCCGATCCAGGCCGGTCAGCTGGTTCGTCTCGAGGCCTACGACCGTGTGGGCCCCTTCGACGAATCGCTCTTCATCGACGCGGTCGACAGCGAGTACACGCTGCGAGCATGGCGAGAAGGGTTCCGCTACGTGCTCGTTCCCGATACCGACATCGGCCACGAACTGGGGACGCTCGTCCCCCTCACTGTCTTCGGGCGCCCACTCGTCCTCGGCGGCCGGGCGCGTCATCTGCTCTACCACGCGCCTTTCCGCACCTACTACATGGTGCGCAACTCTGTCATCCTGTCCCGCCGTTTCGGGCGCGAGCGCACGATGTGGACGTGGCGCCGCACAAGGCTTCTCTCGTCGATGATCATCGGCGGACTGCTCGTGGC
>Ga0308161_1004700_pt1 | contig 12326 bp, 10 predicted proteins | sample PhyFR2_FD_201034 | JGI IMG/M metagenome (GOLD analysis project Ga0308161, IMG submission 201034) | Phyllosphere microbial communities from UC Gill Tract Community Farm, Albany, California, United States - DLSLF.R2 | ecosystem: Host-associated > Plants > Phyllosphere > Unclassified | place: USA...
GGTGCCCCCCACCTTCCAAAAAAGGAAACCCCCAACAAAATTTCGTTTGCTGGGGGTTAAAAATGCACGAATCAGACCATAACCACGGCTATTCGATACCGTATTTTTTCTCGGTTACGAATTTCGGCTCTTTCCAGTTGGGGCCTTTTTTAACAAGCATTTTGTCGCCCCATTCAATAACACCATTCTGACGTAACTGTTCGAACACCCGCCTGAATTCACCATTCCCAATTACTGCGAAATTATGGCGACTAAAGAATCGATCCATTTGGGGATAACCAAACCCATCCTCATTTCTCACCAAAAAGGCAATGACGTCAGAAATTTTTTCTTCTTTTGCCAAGCGTTCTAAATCAATCATTTTAGCATCCTCAACTCTTGTTGTTCAGCAGCGTCTAAAGCCTCCTGCGTATAGAGCAAAGCCTCGCTGTTGCCTAATTGATAATCTTCCAACGTCGCAGTATGCGTATTATTCCACACTTCCCCTTGATTATCTGGCACAGAGCCATCTCTAATACCCAAATTGCGATAACGCTCCAATTCCCTGATCTCATGTGTATAAAATCGCCTGTCAGTATCGGTGGGGGGCAGTTCTCCCTTCAAGATCTTTTCCAGGCGGCCGATCATCACTTTGTTAGCGTCCGACTCTGTAAAACGTCCAGTATGCAACTTCACCTTATCCACGCCAGCACGGTCGATGCTGGCCCCTTTCCAATCCAGATTCTGGATGGGGCCTCCAGCTTTATTGGTGTTGTATTCACGACCGCTGTATTTGCCCCTGGCGTTGGTTTCACCATAGGGCTTGCTCACCATCACATAGATGGCCTCTACACCAATCTCCGTCGCATCCGGCTGCCACAGGATAAAGTCTTGCAGATCCTGCACCACATCCGCCGGGAAGGTGGTGACCACGATGCTGTCCGCCTGCCTGATGCCGGTACCGGTATGCACTGGCGATTTGGGCCCCGGTGAGCCGTTACCGGTATGCGCCGGCGCTGCCGGCCCGGTCGGCACCGGGTTAATCAGTATCGTCCTCGCCGGCACCCCCGCCATTGCGGGCAGCGTGATTTTGTCCAGCCCCGTCAGCTCATCGCGAACGGGTCTGAATACCGGCACGCTCGGCGATACGCCGCCGACGCCCGTTCTGACGAAGTTGACGCTTTGTCTCCCGTCATCGTCAGTGGTGATAAATCCGCGCACCGGCAAATCGACCGAGGTCATGCCGGGCTGGATGGTCGCCCTGCCCGCCGCCGCCAGGCTCGCCTGGAGGGCAAACAGATTGACATCCCGCCCTGGCACCCGATCGCTCCCTGCACCGACCTCCGTCGGGTAGAAGCCGAGGGCAAAAGCCCCCAGCACCGATCCGGCGGCGACTGCGGTGCCGGCGCGTATACTGCCAACTTCGTAGGCCGCCCGCCACGACGCGCTCGCTGCCCAGCCAGCCAGTTCGCTCGTGGTCGTCATCACACCTTGCCCGACCATCGACGTCTGCAGCATCGCGGGCGCGCGGTTAAGCACCATGGCGCCTGCGGCAGCCAGTGCCGCATTGGCCGCTTTTAGCTTTTCCGGGGAGTATGCCGGTGCATCCAGAATCCCCGCTTTGGCGAACAACGCTTTTCTTGCGGCTTCCACCTTGCGGGCCTCTTCAGCCTTGCGGGCTTCTTCTGCTTTCCGCTGTTCCTCAGCGACATCCTTAAGCATCTGTTGCCACTGTTGGTAAGCACGGGTAAGCGAAGGAACTTCTACTGTGGTTTTTCGGTACCCCGTCCGACTGTCTCCTTTCCCCCCACCGTTAATCTCATACTCAATCACAACCTCAGTCATGACTTTATTGTTATTCAGCCAATAGCCCGATGGTATCTTCCCTTGAAAAACAGAGGAATAGGCACTAAACGTAACGTTGTTTTCCGCCACCGTATTGGCATCACCATTGTTACCGCTGGGCCCACGCTCGTAATCACCGAGTCGGTAGCCGGTTTCAACCTTTCCTAAATAATGCGTATTTTCATTTACTGTGCCCTCGCTGGTGGTAAATGAAGATATTAAATCCCCTTTGATTCGCGGTCGCACTGACTGGAAAGCCATCTCTACGGCGAGAGACTGCTCTCGACGCATACCCGAAAGGCTTATACTCAGCAGACCGCGGGCATCTACACTGACTAACTCAACTTTCGCCGATGGACTAATGCGCAGAGCCCGCTTTTGCAAATCCGCCAGCATGCTTTTAATCGCTGGATCATTCAGCACTGCGGTCATCTGGCGTTGGAAAGCACCCGCCTGAGAGTTGTCGTTGCCACTGTCTCGACCGCCATTGCCATTGGAGCCGCCACCGGGTTCGGGAGTATCTCCTTTTTCAGAACTCCAGTCAGTCCCATCCCCTTTTCCACCACCATAGTTAAATCCGCCCATATCTTTCTCCTTGCTCAAGGCAGGCGGAGCAAATACTGCATTATTCAGCCGCAATAATTACTCCGTTGAAAACATCGTCAATTGGCCGCAGCTCAAACATTTTGAGATGTTGAAATCCTGGCTTCCAACGCCGCCAACCGCGATTCCAACCCTTCTCGGGCCGCTCGCTCTTCCTTAAGCGCCTCAACCAGCAACGCCACCACGCCGTTGATATTGATGCCCCGCGCATCCTTCAGTACGCTGCCGTCGTTGAGCTTCAATTCGGTTTGGGTTACCGACTGCGGCAATACGCTCTCCACTTCCTGAGCGATCACCCCGGCCTCCGGCACGCCCTGTTTGAGGTAGGTGTAGCCGCCGATGCGGGCTAGTTTGTCCAATGCGCCTTCGATTTGGGTGATGTCCGTTTTCATGCGGGCATCGGAGCTGCTGTTCCAGGCGCCGTTGGTGTAGGCATGACCGTTATTCCGGAACTCATACCATCCTTGCGCCCCGCCATTGGCCACATGGAATGCAATGGCATGGTATTGGCTAATGTGTTCAATATGATAAATATCTGCGCTCAGATCCCCATTTCCCTGAAGACGCACCCCATTGGTAATACGTTCTGCTTTACCTGAAACGTCAATATTGCCGGCAGCGACAATCCAGCCATTGCCGTTACGTTTTGTCAGTTGCCCGGCAGAGAGCTCGCTGTTCGCCTTTACTTGAATTTCATTCCAGCGTCCCGCAAGGTCGCTATAAGCCAGTAATCCCGTATCTTCTTTCCCGGGGATAATCCGCGCGCCCATCATCATAGAAGAACTGACTCCGCTGGTGACGAAGCGCGTATGAATATACGGTGCGTTGTATGCCTGCCCATTTATCAGGGGAGTGGGTCCAGTGGTCACAGCCCCTATACCCGCGTCATGCGATACCATCGCACCACCGGAAATATCAACGCCGTTGCCGAGTGCAACCCTGCCGGAAGCCAGGCTGAAAGCGAAAGGACGCGAGGTGTTCCATTGTCCGCTTTGAGCTTGCCCAGCCTGAGTTGTCAGTAAGTAGAAAGCCTCGCCATCATTACGCAGCATCACACCGGTATTGCCATTTGCCAGCCGAAAACCGTTGGCCGATTTGGAGACGATTTCACCGTCGCTGACCACGCGCTGGCGCAGCGTAGACAGCGATTTCAGTTCGGCAATATCGTCGTTAACGCCGTTAATCACCTGAGCATTTTTCTTTTCTTCTGCCATGATTATTACCCTCTTACGTCCTGTTTGATGGCGGTTAACAGCGCTCATTCCCCCAGCATTCCCTGGCCACTGGGCTCACCGCACCGAAGCTGTAAAACCGGTTAAGCACACAGCAATCCTGTATGCATAACCAGCACTCTATCTCTGAGGATAACGGGATTCCCTCACCACGGGTTGTATGGTCAAGGGGACAACAATGAGGCAGGGAACGATAAGAGAACGGCGGGCGCGCTGTGCCCGCCGGGCGTATCAGAAAAGGGAATGCGGGCCGGCGCAAGCCGGCCGGGGAACGAAGGTGTTTACCGCGCCCGCTCGGCGGCCAGCGCCGCGATGCGCATGATCACCGCCACCGCTTGCTCCATGCCTTCCAGCGTCACGAACTCGTGCTTGCCGTGGTAGTTGTAGCCGCCGGTGAACAGATTCGGGCACGGCAGGCCGCGGAACGACAGCTGCGCGCCGTCGGTGCCGCCGCGGATCGGCTTCATCACCGGTTCGATGTCGCAGTCGCGCATCGCCTGCTGCGCCAGCGCAATCACGTGCGGGTGCTCCGCCACCTGTTCGCGCATGTTGTAATAGCTGTCTTCGATGCTCACTTCGATATAGCAATCGCGCGGCAGGCCTTTGCCGACCTCACGGGCGATGTCCACCATCTTGCGCTTGCGCGCCTCGAATCCTTCGCGCTCGAAGTCGCGCAGGATATAGTGCATTTCGGCGCGCTCCACGCTGCCCTTGATGCTGCTGAGGTGATAAAAGCCCTGGTAGCCTTCGGTGGTCTCCGGCGCTTCGTCCGCCGGCAGCGCCTGATGAATGCGGGTGGCCAGCGACAGCGCGTTGACCATCACGCCCTTGGCGCTGCCGGGGTGCACGCTGTTGCCGAGGATTTTGATCGTCACCGAGGCGGCGTTGAAGTTCTCGCACTCCAGCTCGCCGACGCCGCCGCCGTCCACGGTATAAGCCCATTCGGCATTGAAGGCCGCCACGTCGAACAGCTGCGCCCCCTTGCCTACCTCCTCGTCCGGGGTGAAGGCTACGCGGATGTCGCCATGCGGGATTTTGCGCGCGCGCAGGCGCACCATGGCGGTGAGGATCTCGGCGATGCCGGCCTTGTCGTCGGCGCCCAGCAGCGTTTTGCCGTCGGTGGTGATCAGGGTTTGCCCCAGCATCTGGTGCAGGATCGGGAACATCACCGGCGACAGCACTTCATCGCCGATGCCGAGCGCGATGTCGCCGCCGCGATAGTTCTCGACGATCTGCGGATTGACGTGTTTGCCGCTGAAATCCGGCGAGGTATCCAGATGGGCGATAAAACCGACCGCCGGCACCGGCCAGGCGACGTTGCCCGGCCAGGTGCCCATCACGCAACCGTGTTCGCTGAGCGACACCCGCTCGAAGCCGAGCGCGATCATTTCCTGCTGCAACGCACGCGCCAGCTTCAACTGCCCGTCGGTGCTCGGCACATGCTTTACGTTCGCTTTGGACTGGGTGTCGAAAGAGACGTAGTTGAAAAAGCGGTCAAGTAATTTGTCCATGGTAGCGGCCCCTCAGAATATCGCGTTTCATTATGCGGAACCGATCAGGATCAAATATTGCGTCAGGTCATTTTTAACCAGAATTCGCCAATATCATTAATCTTTGTGATGATTTCTGAGGGAAATAACACTGTCATCACAGGGTCATTTGTCGCTATCATGATGAAAAACGCGGCATCTGGGCCGGATCGGCTTTCAATTCCGGCATTCAGCGTCTATCATGCGCGCTCGAAAAATTTCCATTGGCGCAACTGGTTTGAGCTTCATTTGATCAGCGGGCATCCCGCAAGCTCCGGCAGTCTTTTCCAGTTGCGGTTCTATCTGCATTAGCCCACGGGATAGAGTAATACGATAAATGACTGAGACATCCTCTCGAGCACCCCTTGTTGAACTGCATGCCCTGAGCAAAGCGTTCGATGGCAAAACCATCATTGCCGATCTCGAACTGACGATTAACCACGGCGAATTCCTCACCATTCTCGGCCCCTCCGGCTGTGGCAAAACCACGGTGCTGCGCCTGATCGCCGGTCTGGAAGACGCCGATTTGGGCCGCATCGTGCTCGACGGCCAGGACATCACCGCCATTCCGGCCGAGCATCGCCACGTCAACACCGTGTTTCAGAGCTATGCGCTGTTTCCGCACATGTCGGTGTTCGACAACGTCGCCTTCGGCCTGCGCATGCAAAAGGTGCCGGCGGCGGAACTGACGCCGCGCGTCGAAGAGGCGCTGCGCATGGTGCAGCTGGATGCCTTCGCCCAGCGGCGGCCGGGCCAGCTCTCCGGCGGCCAACAGCAGCGCGTGGCCATCGCCCGCGCGGTGGTCAACAAGCCGAAGGTGCTGCTGCTGGACGAATCGCTGTCGGCACTGGACTATAAGCTGCGCAAACAGATGCAGAACGAGCTGAAGGCGCTGCAGCGCAAGCTGGGCATCACCTTCGTGTTCGTCACCCACGATCAGGAGGAAGCGCTGACCATGTCGGATCGCATCGTGGTGATGCGCGAAGGCCGCATCGAGCAGGACGGCACGCCGCGCGAGATCTACGAAGAGCCGAAGAACCTGTTCGTCGCCAGCTTTATCGGCGAGATCAACATCTTCGACGCGGTGGTTCTGCAGCGCCTCGATCCGCGGCGGGTGCGCGCCAACGTCGAAGGCCGCGAGTGCGACATCTACGCCGATCTGCCGGTGGAGCCGGGCCAAAAGCTGAAGGTGCTGCTGCGCCCGGAAGACCTGCGGGTGGAAGAAGTGAACGACAGCGCGCAGCACGACGGGCTGATCGGCTACGTGCGCGAGCGCAACTACAAAGGCATGACGCTGGAATCGGTGGTCGAGCTGGAGAGCGGTAAAACGGTGATGGTCAGCGAGTTCTTCAACGAAGACGATCCGGACGTCGATCACTCGCTCAATCAGAAGATGGCGGTGACCTGGGTTGAAAGCTGGGAGGTGGTGCTGGCCGATGAAGAAATCGCGTAAAGTCTTCCAGAATGTGGTGATCGTCGGCGTCGTCGCCTGGCTGCTGCTGTTCGTGTTCATGCCGAACCTGATGATCATCGCCACCAGCTTCCTGACCCGCGACGACGCCAATCTGGTGCAGATGGTGTTCACGCTGGACAACTACCGGCGCTTGTTCGATCCGTTGTATGCCCAGGTGCTGCTGCACTCGCTGAACATGGCGCTGATCGCCACCCTGTGCTGCCTGGCGATCGGCTACCCGTTCGCCTTTATCCTGGCGCGGTTGCCGCAGAAGGTGCGGCCGCTGCTGCTGTTTCTGCTGATCGTGCCCTTCTGGACCAATTCGCTGATCCGCATCTACGGCCTGAAGCTGTTTCTCAGCACCCGCGGCTATCTCAACGACGCGCTGCTGTGGATCGGCGTCATCGACAAGCCGCTGCGCATCATGTACACCTCGGAAGCGGTGATCCTCGGCCTGGTGTATATCCTGCTGCCGTTTATGGTGATGCCGCTCTACTCCAGCATCGAAAAGCTCGATAAGTCCTGCCTGGAGGCGGCGCGCGATCTCGGCGCCGGCAAGCTGCAGACCTTTATCCGCATCATCGTGCCGCTGACCATGCCGGGCATTATCGCCGGCTGCCTGCTGGTGGTGCTGCCGGCGATGGGGCTGTTCTTCGTCGCCGATCTGATGGGCGGCGCCAAGAATCTGCTGATCGGCAACGTGATTAAAAGCCAGTTCCTCAATATCCGCGACTGGCCGTTCGGCGCGGCCACCAGCATCTGCCTGACGCTGGTGATGGGGCTGTTGCTGCTGGTCTATTACCGGGCCGCCCGCCTGCTGAACAAGAAGGAGGATCTGGCATGATCGGACGTCTGCTACGCGGCGGCTTTATGGCGCTGGTGTACGCCTATCTGTATATCCCGATCGTCATCCTGATCGTCAACTCCTTCAACGCCTCGCGCTTCGGCATCAGTTGGCAAGGAGCCACCACCCAGTGGTACAGCACGCTGCTCAACAACGACAGCCTGCTGCAGGCCGCCGGCCATTCGCTGACTATGGCAGTGCTCTCCGCTACCTTCGCCACGCTGATCGGCTCGCTGACCGCGGTGGCGCTGTACCGCTACCGCTTCCGCGGCAAGCCGTTCGTCGGCGGCATGCTGTTCGTGGTGATGATGTCGCCGGACATCGTGATGGCCATCTCGCTGCTGGTGCTGTTCATGCTGCTGGGCATTTCGCTCGGCTTCTGGTCGCTGCTGTTCTCGCACATCACCTTCTGCCTGCCGTTCGTGGTGGTGACCGTCTACGCGCGCCTGAAAGGCTTCGACGTGAAGATGCTGGAGGCCGCGCGCGATCTCGGCGCAAGCGAGTTCACCATTCTGCGCAAGATCATCCTGCCGCTGGCGATGCCGGCGGTGGCGGCCGGCTGGCTGCTGAGCTTCACCCTGTCGATGGACGACGTGGTCGTCTCCTCCTTCGTTACCGGCCCGAGCTACGAGATCTTGCCGCTGAAGATCTATTCGATGGTGAAAGTCGGCGTCTCGCCGGAGGTCAACGCGCTGGCCACCATTTTGCTGCTGCTGTCGCTGGTGCTGGTGATCGCCAGCCAGTGGGTGATGCGCGATCGCGCGCCCAAGGCCGAATAATCCTCCCCGCCGGGCGCTGCGGCGCCCGGTTGTGATCCCCTTCACAATCGGCACCGGTTGTCACTCCCTGACCATCGGTGCCTATTTCCGCCCCGCCGATTGCAGCGGCGAAAACTTCCCCCTATAACTGAATCCAGGCAAGGTGCCTTATTTTTTTCTCGCTTCCAGGGAGTTTATTCAGCAACGTCGTCATCCATTAAAATATAAAAAGGAACTGCCATGAAAGGTATTATCGATAATATCTTAAGCAAGCTGCAGCTTTTCTCCAAAGCCATGATGGGGCCGATATTTTTCCTGCCGGTGATCGGTCTGATTCTGGCGCTCAGTTCTATTCTCACCAATGCCACACTTATCAATGAACATTCCGCCGTGTTCTCTATCGGTAAAATGATCGGCGATACCTTCTGGCCGTTATTCGGCAATCTCGGGCTGATTTTCTGCATCGGCATTACCTACGGCCTGGCCAAAGACAAAAAAAGCGAAGCGGCGCTGGTTGCGGTGATGTGCTTTATCATGTTCCTCGGCGCCAATTCGTCTTATCTGCAACTCAGCGGCCACGTCGCGGCCAAGATCAACGGCGAATATTACGGCACCGGGCAGACTGAACTGCTGGGCTTTACCGTGGTGGATATGGGCATTTTTCTCGGTCTTATCCTCGGTGTCACCATCGCCTGGGTGCACAACCGCCTGTGCAACGTCGAGCTCAACGGCGTGTTCTCGGTCTACGGCGGCGCCAAACTGGTGCTGATCGCCATGACGCCGATCATCATGCTGTACGCCGTCGCCTTCAGCTACCTGTGGCCGGCCATCTCACAGGGCCTGATCGCGCTGACCGGCTTTATGAAAAGCTCCGGCTCGCTCGGGGTTTTCGTCTACGGCTTCTTCGAAAAATTCCTCATCCCCACCGGGCTGCACCACTTTATCTGGTCGCCGTTCCAGCTCACCAGCATCGGCGGTTCAATCGTGCAGGACGGCCAGACCGTCTCCGGCTCGCAGGCAATTTTCCTGGCCTATATGCGCGACCCGAGCATCTCGCCGCTGATGAACGAAGCGCTGCGCTTCTCGCAGCAAGGGATGGTGACCATCTTCGGCCTGTCGGGCGCGGCATTGGCTTTCTATCACACAGCCAAACCGGAAAAGAAAATGCTGGCCAAGGCAATTCTGATCCCGGCCATCACCACCTCGATCCTGGTCGGCATCACCGAGCCGATAGAGTTCACCTTCCTGTTTATCTCTCCGCTGCTGTGGGTGATCCACGCCGTGTTGACCGCGCTGTCGCAGGTGGCCTGCAACCTGTTCCAGGTGCGCCCCTGGGGCGCCAGCGGGCTGGTCGAGTTCCTGGCCTACAACCTGCCGCTGCCGGTCTCCCTCACCCGTTGGCCGCTGTATGTGGTCATCGGCCTGGTGCAGTTTGCGGTGTATTACCTGGTGTTCAAAACGCTGGTGCTGAAGCTCAATCTGAAGACGCCGGGCCGCGAAGATGATCAGGACGTCAAACTCTATTCCAAACAGGATTACCGGAACCGCAAAAATAACCCGGACGAACTGAGCGGCATCATTATTCGCGCGCTGGGCGGCAAGGAAAACATTATTTCCGTCGACAACTGCTTCACCCGGCTGCGGGTGGAATTAAAGGATATGGCGCGGGTGGATGAGGCCGCGTTGAAAAGCACCGGCGCCAAAGGCGTGGTGAAGAATCGCCGTGAAGTGCAGGTGATTTACGGCGTCACGGTCGGCAAGGTCAAAAATCAGGTAGAGAAATATTTAGCGGCACTCTAACGCTTTATTAATGGGAGATATCGAATGAAATTAACCGTTCTCGGCGGCGGCGGCGTGCGTTCCCCGTTCCTCGCCAAATCCATCGCCTATAACGCCCATCGCATCGGCATTACCGAAGTGGTGTTTATGGATACCGATGAGCGCCATCTGGCGATCTACGGCGCCCTGGCGCAGGGCGTATTCCAGCGCATTCGCGGCGACATTGCTTTCAGCCTCAGCAGCGATGCGCGCCAGGCGCTGCAAGGCGCCGACTACATCATCACCACCCTGCGCATCGGCGGCGAGGAAGGCCGCATCCATGACGAGCGCATCGCGCTCAATCACCAGTTGCTTGGGCAAGAAACCACCGGCGCCGGCGGCTTCGCCATGGCGATGCGTTCGATTCCGGCGATCCTCGACTATTGCCGCCTGATCGAGCAGCTTTCCTCGCCGGACGCGGTGTTGTTCAACTTCACCAATCCTTCCGGCATGGTGACCGAGGCGATCATCAAATCCGGCTTCCAGCGCCGGGTCTACGGCATCTGCGACGCCCCCAGCGAGTTCATCCGCGAACTGGCCGAACTGCTGGACTGCCGCGAAGACCAGCTGAGCGTCGACTGCTTCGGCCTCAATCACCTTTCCTGGTTCCGCAATGCGCGCGTCAACGGCGAGCCGGTCACGGAACGGCTGCTGGCGGATCCGCGCCTGTATCGCGAAACCTGCATGAAATACTTCTCGCCGGAGCTGGTGGCGCTGTCGGACAACCTGATGCTCAACGAGTATCTCTACTATTACTACTACCGTGAGCAGGCGATCGCCGCCATCGTCGAGGGCGGCGAGACCCGCGGCGAACAAATCGCGGCGATCAACCGCCAAATGCTGTCGGCGTTGGGCGAGCTGAACATCCCCCGTCAGTTGGAGCATGCCTTCTCTGTCTACTTCAGCCATTACCTGCAGCGCGAAAATTCCTATATGCAGCGCGAGTCCAGCCAGGGCAAGGTGAAAACGCGTGAGATGCTGACGCTGCAACAGTTTATCGAACAGCCTGACAGCGGCGGCTATGCCGGGGTGGCGATCGATATTCTGGAGGCGGTCAACAGCGGCCGGCAAAAACGCGTGGTGGTATCGATGCAAAACCGCGACACGCTCGATTTTCTGCACCCGGAAGACGTGATCGAAATCAGCTGCGAATTGAGCAGCGCCGGCATTCAGCCGGTCAAAATGCGTGATATTCCCGACACCCAGAAAAACCTGATTTCGCAGGTGAAAGAGTACGAACGGCTGGCGGTGGCGGCGATCCTGACCGGTAACCGCCAGTTGGCCATCAAGGCGCTGATGGTGCACCCGCTGGTCAACTCCTACTCGCTGGCGAAAATGCTGGTGGAGGAGTACCTGCAGGCCCACCGTCAGTATGCCGGGCACTGGCGCTAAGCGATGCGGCGCGGCCGTCAGCGGCCGCGTCGTTCAAACCAGGCGGTGATCACATTCTCGAATCCCAACAGACAGTGGCCGAAAAACGGATTGGGATAGTAGATATCGTGATCGTATTTTTGCCGGTCCTCAAACAGAAAGGTCATGTCGGCCTGCTGCGCCAGCGGGCTGTCGCCGTCGCCGCAGAAGGCCGCCAACAGGATGCGGTTACGCTTCACCGCCTCGCTCCAGCTCAGCGCCGAGCCGCTGTTGCCCGACTTTGAAATCACGATCACCATATCAAAGCGAAAGCGCGTCTCACGGTCAAGAATGTCGAAATCCGGCCACAGCGACAGGTAACTGTCTACGCCCAGCGTCATAAACTTGTTGTACATATACTGCGCCACCAATTGCGAAAAACCGCTGCCGTGGATCAGGATCTTGCCGCTGTCGAGCAGATCGAGAAACTGCGCCGGCGCCGCCGGCGTAGCGCGCTCCGCCTGATAGGCCGGCGCCATCGTCAGGTTGAATTTGATGAAATAGACCAGTTCGAGATAGCCGCGAAAGCCCAGCTTTTTGGCCAGCCGCACCAGCGTCGAGGGGGAACTGTAGCAGCGTGCGGACACCGCGCGGATGCCGTCGTCGATGCAGGCGTCCGGATTATCGAGAATGCAGTGCAAAATCGTCAGATCCGTCTTGCTGAGCTCCGCCTGGCTGAAGACCTGTTTGAAATTCATCGCCGCCCTCGTTTATTAGCCAAAATTATTGTTTCGCACGCGCTTCACCGCCTGTCCAGCGCGAGACAATCAAATTGTGATGCGCTTTAAGCCGCCAAACCCCTTGATTTGCCTGCGGGATAACCGCCTTTACCCACCCCGCCCCGCCCCCTATAAT
>Ga0308161_1004701_pt1 | contig 12323 bp, 14 predicted proteins | sample PhyFR2_FD_201034 | JGI IMG/M metagenome (GOLD analysis project Ga0308161, IMG submission 201034) | Phyllosphere microbial communities from UC Gill Tract Community Farm, Albany, California, United States - DLSLF.R2 | ecosystem: Host-associated > Plants > Phyllosphere > Unclassified | place: USA...
CCTGGTTTGGAAATCTCACTGATCGCCTGCTGCAGATTGGGCTCTATTAGCTGCTCCATAGCGGTTGTCCAGTAACGGTTGTAGGCATTTTCCAATTTGAGGACCGCCAGTGTGGCCTGGGCTGGTGTGAATTCATCGATTCGGTTCACGAGCGTCGCCCGTGCCCATCCAAGAGTAGCAGGTTTTTGTAGACGCTGTATAAATAGATTGTAAGAGTTTTCCGCCTGCTTGGTCTGCTGGCTGGTAGCTGCTTCTGCATGTTTTACAGGCAGAAGGGAAGGCGTAGAAGTAATCATGCTGGTACCTAGCAGCGCAGCGGTTAATCCAATAATAGTTAATGTACGCGGGAGTCGCTGTTTACCCGGATCTATTGATGTTTGCTTTGAAGTATATTTCATAGATGAGCCTCCTTGGAAATGATGGTTTGTATACTTATTCAGACGCGATCCGGCTTCAAAAGTTCCAGTAGCTTTATTTCTGCACCGATTATAGACAGCTTAATGAAGAAATCAACAGTCAAATCGGCATTTCGATCTTCGTTTCTTTGTAAGGTGGTTTTTAAGAAGAATTAGCGCAATTTTATAAAAAATGTACAATGATGACCGTTTGTGATTGAATGTTACCGTTTGGTGGTTTGAAAAGCCCGAAAATAATCTTTTAGATCGCCTTAAAGCCTGTAAATATAAAGGCTTCCGCGGACGATATACACTATACAGATGCCCGCTGTATGACACGATAAAAAAACAAAAATAATGTTATTGACAGGTAATGAAAGCGCTATTATAATCATAATCAATCAAGGATGATCATAAATGATCAAAAGTAATCAACACGCATCTATACTACGATCAGCCTCGATACAACAGGTTATGATTATAAATGGAACAAGCAGACAGGCGGTGATGTCCCGGTGCTTTTTGAAGAAGAACGAAAGCATAAAATAGTGGAGTATTTACGTCAAAATCATCGTGCATCCGTACAAGAACTGGGTGAAGCATTTGAAGTATCCGATTCGACCGTAAGGCGCGATCTCAAGGAACTGGAAGATGCCAGATTGTTGAAAAGAACCCATGGAGGAGCAGTCTCCCTGCAAAGTGTAAACTTTGAGCCTAATATGGGAGAAAAGGAAGATTCCTACCGTGACGAGAAAGAACGGATTGCTCGCAAGGCAGCCGAAATGGTCAACCAGGGAGACACCATATTACTGGATTCCGGCACAACCACACTGCCGCTTGCGAGAGAATTGAGACATCGGTCAGGTATTCGGGTCATTACCAATTCGGTTATTGTACTGGGGGAACTCAAGGACTGCCGCAATATCGAGCTATCGATTATCGGGGGGCTGCTAAGACCGGATACACAGGCTTTTGTAGGACCGATGGCAGAGCGTGCACTGGATATGGTGCGAGTCGACAAAGCATTTATGGCAACCAATGGTCTGAATCTCCGAGAAGGTATTACCACGCCGAATCTGACGGAGGCAGCGATCAAACGCAAAATGATTGATATTGCCAAGCAGGTGATTCTGCTTGCTGATCACAGCAAGCTGGGTGGTATCGCTTATGCCAAGTTTGCTGATTTGACGGATATCGATTACTGCATTACTGATGGGGGAGCACCAGTACAGGTTATAAATGAACTTCGCAGAATGGGTATGGATATGATTGTGGTCTGAGTGAGCGGTTAACAATTAATAGGTGAGCGTATAATCGATAGGTTCCGTGTGTCCATGAATGATATGAACAGAAGGGGATATGAACATGAAAAAATTACTGGCTGTTACCGCTTGTCCGACAGGTATTGCCCACACGTATATGGCCGCCGAATCGCTGGCCAAAGCGGCTAGAGAACGGGATATCGAAATCAAGGTAGAGACGCGTGGTGCTGTAGGAGTAGAGAATGGGCTGACTGCCCAGGAGATTGCCGAAGCTCATGCCATTATCGTAGCCGCAGATACCGATGTGGATGAAGAACGCTTCGCAGGTAAGCCCGTGGTTCGTGTACCGGTCGCACAGGGAATCAAAATTCCGGGTGAATTGATTACACGTGCACTGAATCTGGAAGCCTCCAATGGTACCGCTCCTGCCCGTGCAGAAGAAGTGATCGGAGGCGGCAAGCAGCAGAACATGTTCTATAAGCATCTGATGAACGGCGTATCCAATATGCTGCCACTCGTTATTGCAGGTGGATTGATCATCGCATTTTCCTTCCTGTTTGCCTTTACCAAAGGTGGCGTAGATCAGGTAGAAGGTTCATTCGGAGCAGCGTTGTCTACTATTGGTGGCGCTTCCATGGGACTGATGGTTATTATCCTGTCCGGTTTCATTTCATTCTCGATTGCCGGTAAGCCGGGTCTGGCTCCTGGTCTGGTCGGTGGGGTACTCGCCAAGGATATGGGTGCAGGCTTCATCGGTGGTATTATCGCCGGTTTTATCGCTGGATATGTAGCACACTGGCTAATCAAAAATATCAAAATGCCCAAAAACTTTGAAGGCCTCAAACCAATTCTGATTGTTCCGGTATTGTCTGTTCTGATTATCGGTCTGCTGATGGTCTACGTTATTGGCGAACCCATTCAATGGATCCTGGCGCAACTGACAGCATGGCTGACCAACATGGGCGCAGGTAATGCCGTACTGCTGGGCGCAATTCTCGGAGCCATGATGGCGCTTGATATGGGTGGTCCATTTAACAAAACGGCATATACGTTTGCAGTAGGTCTGCTGGGTGCTTCGATTTTCACACCAATGGCAGCTGTAATGGCAGCAGGTATGACACCTCCGCTGGGTATCTGGCTGGCTACGCTCATTGCCAAAAATCGTTTTACCAAAGAAGAACGCCAAGCAGGCAAGGTAGCTTCCGTACTCGGTCTATCCTTTATTACCGAAGGTGCGATTCCGTTTGGAGCGGCCGATCCGATCCGGATTATCCCTTCCTTTATGGTCGGTTCGGCAGTAGCAGGTGGCTTGTCCATGCTGTTTGGCTGTGGACTGCATGCACCACATGGCGGCATATTTGTACTCCTTATCCCGAACGCGATCGATAACCTGGGATACTATGTACTGTCCATTGCGATCGGTACAATTGTAACCGCGCTAATGGTACTGCTGCTCAAACGCAAAGCAACTGCATAAGCGTAAAACACACAGGTGGTCGGTATAACATATAGCCGGCCGCTGTCCATACAAATTAGAAGCTCTTTCCCCATTCCATTCCATCATTTCAGACAAGCCGTATAATGGCTAGCCCAAAGGAGCCTAACCCGATGAATATCCGTGAACTGTTGAGCCTGGACAGTATTTTCCTCCCTTCAAATGCAACTACACGTGAAGAGGCCATTCAGCAAATGGCAGAAGGTATGCATGCTGCTGGAGCAGTTACCGATACGTCTGCTTTTGTACAAGCTGTGACAGCACGCGAGCAGCAGAGTTCGACTGGTATCGGCTTTGGTGTAGCTATCCCTCATGGCAAATCAGCAGGTGTAGCGCGTGCCGTACTCGCGTTCTCCCGTTTTGAGCAGCCACTGGAATGGGAGTCTCTGGATGACCAGCCGGCAGTGATGGCTTTTATGATCGGTGTACCCGAAGCGAATACAGGCAATGAACATTTGCAGATTCTGGTCGCTCTGTCACGCAAGTTAATCCATGACGAATTCCGTGCAGAACTACTGAACGCTGGCAGCAAGCAGGACATTATCGATATTTTAAGCCGTCATATTGGTTAAAAAAGAGTTTCTACGTTCTTCCCGAGACAGCATCCTGGTGATGCTGTCTTTTTCTATTTTTCTCTCTAAAGTTGGGTTGGCGTTTATTCATTTAACAAGCTGTTTAATGATGCATGTAGCTGTAGACCGATTCGTTATATACATATCCAGCAAACAGCCTGTTTTGAAAAGGATGATTACATGATATACAGCTGTGATGGAAGCATTTTGGGTTATGGAACAGCCGCGCATGGTCAGAATAGAAAGGTGGAATATAATGAATAAATGGCAGGAGTTTCGGCAGGCTTCAAGAATGCACTTTGTTCCGTTGATGGCGATCTGTATCGTACAGGGGACACTGGCAGCCTGGGTGTGGAACGGAGAGTTTAATGTATGGATTGCATTGATTACGATGATAGGAGCCTGTGCCGCGCATATTTTCTCCATGATGATCAACGATCTATGGGATTATCGCAGCGGAGCAGACAAAGCTGCTTTTGAATCGGATGAGGCGATCTCGACGGATTCGGGTTACCTTACCTCCGGTAAATGGAGTGAGCGTAGCTATGAGATTGTCTCGTGGTGTGTACTTGCAGTTGCGCTGATCTGTGCCGTGATATTGTATATGCTCAGCGGCTGGGGAGTACTGTTACTGGGAGGTCTGGGCTGTTTTATGGCACTATTTTATGTGGTGCCCCCTGTACGGTATGGATATGTCGGCAAAGGCATGAGCGAGATGGCGCATCTGCTATCATTCGGGATTTTCCCTGTGATGGGATCGTATTACGTGCAGACAGGTTATTTTGATCCGAGATTATGGATCTTGTCGCTGCCGATGGGTATTCTGACGACATTGACCTTTTTTAATCATCACTTTTTGCATTGGAAAACAGATAAACAGGTAGGCAAACGTACACTGGTCGTTCGGTGGGGAGTGACCAAATCCTTTTATTTCTCTATTGTGCTGTTGTCGCTTGCTCTGCTGAGTATCATTATGTGCGCCATTTTCGGTGTGATTCCGATTTATGGTATATTGGCACTGATTATTGCCTGGCCGCTGTGCAGAATGTACAGCGAGATGAAGGGTGAGAAGCGCAACCTGCAGAATCACCAGCGATTATTGTGGCTGTCTCTGCGGACATCGTTGCAATTTGGCGGCTTGCTTATTCTGCTGCAGCTGATCACCCGCTGGTTCAATACCTGATTGTAAGCCTGGTATTTGATCACGTTCGTAGCAGTGAATCCTTTCATTGCTGCTACCTTTACGAATTGTATAAATAATAAACGGCGCATCCTGCTTTTCACAGGAATGTGCCGTTTTAGCATGCGTTACCCGTAGAAGGATGTATCTAATTTTCTGATTTCGTAGCAAAGTTGGGAATTGCCATGGACATCCTTTCAAAAGTTTCTTAAAATGTATGTACAACTATTTTTAATTGTAATCTATCCAAAGAGTCATACATACAAGTAGAGCTGTTTGGAAATGTAAGCGATATCTTATTCGATTGAATAAGATAATCCTCTATTGAAATTCAAGTATATATTCAATGAATAAAATCCAAATTGATACGTTCGGAGGAATCATGGCTGCAAAATACAGACAAGTAAGAGATGAAATATTGTCCTGGATTCACTCTTCCCGATTGCTGCCGGGCAGTCGTCTGCCATCGGAACATGAGATCGCTGATCAATTCAATGTCAGCAGGCAGACAGTACGTCAGGCACTTGGAGAGCTGGTACGTGAAGGCTGGTTGAATCGGATGCAGGGAAAAGGGACATTTGTAGCCGATCCGGCAGTAAAGCCTCAGGAAGATAATCGAATTGTAGGTGTGATTACTACGTATATTTCCGATTATATATTTCCGCAGATTGTACAGGGGATTGAGACCAGACTACGCGCCGAAGGATACCGATTGCTGCTGGCAAGTACAGAGAATGATCCGGGTAAGGAACGGGAATGCCTGGAAATGATGCTGAATCACTGTCCGGCTGCATTGATTGTGGAACCGACACGCAGCGGCGAACGAAGTGCCAATCTTAGTTATTTCCTGACGATGGAGAATCGCGAGATTCCCTACCTTATGATTAATGCCAGCTATGAGGAGATGGATTCTCCCTGCCTGCGTATGGATGATGAGCAAGGTGGATTCCTGGCAGCCGAGCATCTGATCGAGCTTGGTCATCGCAAGATTGCCGGCTTCTTCAAAACCGATGATATGCAGGGGGTACGGCGGATGCGTGGATTTGTAGCGGCTCACCGTAAATATGGGATTCCGCTGCAGCCTTCACTGATCTTTACCTATACAACAGAGGACAAGCATATTGCTCCAATGGAACAGACCCGTCAGCTGATTCGGCAATCGGCACCTGATCGGGCAACCGGTTGGGTAGTGTATAACGACGAATTGGCGATCAATCTGCTGCAGATTGTCCGTGAAGCAGGATTGTCCGTACCCGATGATCTGTCACTGGTCGGATTTGATGATTCATTCCTGGCAACAGCTACAGAGGTAAAACTCACTACACTCAGCCATCCCAAACATGCACTGGGTACAGCTGCCGCGGATATGATTCTGCAGATGATGAGCGGGAACAGCAGCTGGGAAGAGAAGATTCATACTCCCGAATTGATCCAGCGTGACTCTACATCAGCTCCAGCCGTTATATCCAGTTAATCCTGATACTGTCGATGATCTATTTGGCTCCGCCAAGAAATATCGGATAAGCATTCGATTGTTGGTGTGTCATTAAATGTCCAGACAAGTAAAGCCCCGCCTGGCACCCATAATGGTGTGAAGGACGGGGCTTTCTTTTTTATCCGAACAGAAGGCTCTATAGACACCTCTGCGTATTACTGTATTTCTGCAAATTCGGGTTCGACTTCTTCTCCCAACACGCAATCAGCAAACAAAACGGATTTGGGAATGCGGAAAAACTGTTCCGTTTTCTCCTGGAATGCAGGTGATGGCAGAGTAGCCTGATGCAGCCATTTGCGGAAGGTTCCCGGATGAACACCGATCCAGTGGCTCACGTCCGTAACAGACAAATCATGGACCATACATAAGCCGGTAAGAATATGATTACGCACTGGTGAGCGGGTAATTGTCCGTTTCATAAAACGGGACGGGGCTTGCTGGCAAATCACCGGGCTGTTATTGATGACCTGTTGATTGAACAGGATATGATGGGGATATCCAAGTTCCCGGCAAACTTTTTCAAGATTGGCTTTGCCCGGTAAACGGCCTTCGTAGACCCAGGCGCTAACACTGCGTGATGAGACCGATAACCGTTCCGCAAGCTCGGATAATTTAATATCCTTCACCATCAGTACAGCCAGTAAAACGCGATTGCGGATCTGGCAGCGTGTAGGTCTGCGGAATCTCTTGACGCGGACACCCTTGCCGAGGTATTTACGGTTGATCAGAGACCACGCCTCTATAAAATGTCGTTCTGGTTGATTAGGCATATTTCCTCCGATAAATAATTATTCATATTTGTGCAGGTGGTTTTATAGTCCTTTCAACATCCTACAACACCCGGACGCTTGTTTCAAGCAGACTTTTACTAAAATAATTGCCATTATTAAAGGAAATTTAACACTTTATTTTGTCCTGGATACAAAATGACATAAACCTGAGTATTAATGTCCGACAATAAATGTTTATTGGCAGGGGAGGAGGAAAATGGATCTATTAATTGATCGTAATTAGATTGCAAAAGGTTATTCTAAATTTTATTAACTGTCTGATTAAGACTATCTATATTCAGCGTGAAAAAGACTAGCATCGAAGGAATTCTTACAACGTATTTTGAAGCTGATCCATAGGCAGTGTTTATTTATTCAGTTATCAGCAAATGGATTCACCATTTTAAGAAAGAGTAGAAAGTAAAGGAACCCTACAAAACACAAGCCTCCAAGCTTCCGATCTTCAAAAAAATTCGGCAAAGTGATACAAATCTTGTCTATGCGGGTACATAAGAATAATGACCAGTAGCTCTATCGCTGGATCGATTGCACTATGTATATAGCAAATATCGTTCATAATTTAGGGAGGTCAATACTTATGAGTACTAATACGAAAATTCAAGCCGAAAAACGTGAAGCAACAAAACATTCCGCCATCCGTGAGCTTCGTGAGCAAGGGCGCACACCTGGCGTAGTATATGGACCCGATCTGGGTAGCGTACCGGTACATGTAGACAGCAAGCAGCTGCAGGCACAGGCTCGCCGCGGTGGAGCAGATATCTTCTCGCTGACAATGGACGGCGGCAAAGATGTACAGGTGCTACTCAAGGATATTCAACGTCAGGAAGGACGTATTCTGCATGTTGACTTTATGCAAGTATCTTCCAGCAAGTCGATCAGCATTAGTGTACCACTGGATTTCCATGGTACAGCTGCTGGTACCAAAGCAGGCGGTGTATTCCAGCATCAGACCACTGAATTGGCATTGTCTGGTCTTGCAAAAGATCTGCCAAGTATCCTGACTGTAGATATCTCCAAACTGGAAATCGGTGACAGCATTACAGCCGGTGATGTAGAACTGCCATCCGGTGTTACCCTGGATTCCAGTTCGGAAGAGATTATCGCTTCTGTAGCGGTACCACGTGTAGCCGAAGAAGATGTGGAAGCTTCCTCCGAGGAAGACGCGCCAGCAACTGAAGGCAGCGAAAGCGCCGAGTAATCGGTATCAGGTAAACAACTTGCTGCAGCTCGGTATGATCTTACCGGGAGATAACTCAATAAAGTCAATCAGGAACCTCTTTTAAAGAGGTTCCTTTTGCTGTTGTTCATCATGTTTGTTTGGTCGTATTTTATATTATTTTCTGCTTTTCTGCTGACTTCATTAGTACGCTTTTCGTTATAGAAGCATGGGTTTTTCTCTACAAAAGGATATAAAAGATTTCGTGTAATAAATCTGGGCGGAATATGATACCATAATAAAGTACATATTCCGGTGAACCGCATGCTGGAATGGAATCCCATTAGCCAAAGGAGACATTCTTGTTATGATCAAGCATATTGTATTGTTCAAATTCAAAGAAGCTTCCCCAGCCGTTATTGATACTGCCGTGTCCAAATTGCGTAATCTGGAAGGCAAAGTAGAATCCCTTCGTTCCATCGAAGTAGGGATCGATCTGATTCGCAGTGAGCGTTCCTATGATGTAGCTCTGATTGCTACATTTGATGATATGGACGGACTGCAGGCTTATCAGGTTCACCCCGAGCATGTTAAAGTAATTGATTATATCGCTACGGTCAAAGAATCAACGATCGCTGTCGACTACGAATATTAAGGCGGTGCTTCACCATGTATTATGTAAATCGTGAACAGATCGAGCGTCGTATTCATGCGCTGGATGAAGTCCGTACAGCATTGACACAGATGGCTTCAGCCTGGGATGGCAGCCTGACTTCTGGCATGGTACAGGAACGGGCACTTCATCTGGCGGTAGAATGTGTAACAGATATCGGTAGCTACTTGATCGATGGATTCATTATGCGCGATGCCAGCAGCTATGAAGATATTGTAGATATTATGCGTGACGAGAAAGTAGTAGACCCGGATACAGCTGCACAGCTGATGGAACTGGTTCGTCTGCGTCGTCCACTGGTTCAGGATTATTATGACTGGCCACGTGGTGAACTTCATGCGCTGACACCGGTAATGCCCGAGATCCTGCATACCTTTATCGGACAGGTCAGCAGCTATCTTGATCAGGAGTTGGGTACGTCCACATCGTCCTGATCTATGTGTAAATGGGTGAAATTTGCTGCTTTTATACAGTTTTAAATTTACATCCCCAGCCGGATAAGCTACAATAACGGTATTATTAAAGGGATGATGTGACCCTTGTCGCTGACAACAGCGAACAGGGTCATTTTTTATTTTGATGCAAGGGGGTCAGGGAATGAAATCCAACCAGGAGCCGTCGACCCGGCGTACAATCATGATGATTTTAAAAACCCGGGGCCCGGCGAGCGTCTCGGATCTGGCAGGGGAACTGAATATTACCGAAATGGCGGTCAGACGTCATATCCAGGCTCTGGAGCAGGAAGGAATGCTGTTGGCAGAGACAGTGAAGATTCCGACCGGAAGACCTTATCTGCGCTTTCGTCTCAGCGAGCGGGCAGAAGAGTACTTTCCCCATAATTATCATCAACTAGCGATTGATTTGCTGGATGAATTGGATGAAGAAGATATTGCCAGGGTATTCGAAGGTCGCAAACGCAAACTGTTGAGCCGTTATCAGCCGCTGATGGAACAGCAGACGCTTGGTGAGCGGGTAGCTACGCTAACGGATATTCAGCAGAACAGCGGGTATATGGCAAGTTATGAACAGACTCGGCCGGATGAATTTACAATATATGAATTTAACTGCCCGATTAACCGGGTAGCCGATCAATATAATGTTGCCTGTCACTGTGAGCAGGAGTTATTCGAGACACTGCTGGGTGCCAAAGTCACGCGTACCGAATGTATTGCTAAAGGTGGACAATGCTGCGTCTATCGTATACAGAAGTAATCATAGCCCTTTCTCCGTTTACCGGGAAAGGGCTACTTGTTATAAAATAATCGATATGTATGGTTTGCTATAGGCGCAGTAGTAGAGAATCTGCGTCTGTAATCCCTGTATGGACTATTTTTCTGCTCCGAAAGATACAAATATGTGTACGTTTTCACAAAAGTGGGATAATTGCTGTCTCTGTGGGTAATAGAAAGCAGAGTACACTATACGAGAATGGGAGAGATAATAATGGAACAGCAAACATCGAAATTGGTATATGGCATGATCGCAGGAGCACTGATTGGCGCAGGGGTAGCAGCACTGCTGTCTCCAAAAACAGGCAGAGAAATGCGTGCAAGTCTGGTCGAACTGGCTGAATTGGTGAAAGAAAAAGGACCGGTTATGAACGAGAAAGGTCATGAAGTTACCGAAAAAGGCCGTGAAGTAGTCGAAGTAGTCAAAGAATCGATCGGTGTAGCCAAAGAATGGAAAGAGCAAATTCAAACTGCTACCGAAGAAGTGAAAACCGAATTGGCTGAATTCAAAGAGCATCAGGACGAAGACAGCAGCTCTGATAAATCTTCCAATTCCGGCTCTACAAGTGCTACTGCTTCCTCCAACAGCAATACTGGATCTTCCACACCAACAGGCGGTGCAAAAACAGGAACTACACCACCGGCTGGAAGTAACAAAAGCAGCAATTTCAGCGTTTAATCCAGCAACTGAGTGACAGACATAACAATATATATACAAAAGCGCCCATCGATCCGGTGAGGCGCTTTTTGTTTGAGACAATTCTTAACATAAAAAAATATATGGCGTTTACATTACCAATTACTATGGTTAATTATGTAAGTAATTAAAAGTATCGGACTATACGACTGAAGGAGGTGTAATGCTGGATGAAATACAGGATTATCGCATTATTAATGGCCTTGTTCCTCTATGCATTCGTACGCATTAATGACACCGGTATCATTCACAAGTCGTATATGTATAAACAGGCTGCGGCCAGTCCTTCGTACAGCAAGTCCTCTTCTGTCGAACAGGATGGGCCGTTTTATTATCCCAAACGTCTATGGAAGCAGTTATTTGGCTCGAATTAATTGAACTGAAATGTATAAATCTATGTAAAATAATGAAACTTTTTGATATTCAAACGTATTATATAGAAGATGTCCTTGTATCAGCTACGCTATTCGGTGTGCAGTGAGGATATCTTTTTTTATATATTACAATCTGTTTGCTATTCACATATAAGGGAGAGATACGCTTTGTCTAAATGGACCCGATTATTTTCAGCCAAACAATGGATGAATGTATTTAGAAAATTGCCCGGCTTGCTGACCTCCAAACAGCTTCCTATGCGGGAAAAATTGCTGTTCGCCATACCGGTACTCGTATACTGGGTAATGCCTGATGTGATGCCTTTTATGCCGATCGATGATATTGGGGTTACGCTGCTCATGATGAACTGGTTCGTATCCAGAGCGGAAAGCAAGATGGCCCTGGTCGACTATACTCCGCAGCGATAAGGTCTGGTTTGTCCTTGCGTAATGCAGATGCCAGTTATACAATAGTAGTATTGTTTCCTGCCTGCTGCAGGCAAGTTGATCCCAAGGAGCTGATCTCATGAAAGTCAAAATCACCCGTAATGCTGCCAAAGTACTGAAAAAAGAAATAGACAAGCCTGAAAATGAAGGCCTGAAACTGCGCGTGTTTGTTACGCATTCTCACGGAGACCATGTACATTACGGTCTTGATCTGGGCGAGCCCCAGGCTAACGAAGAAATCGTAACTACCGATAAAGAAATTGATGTGGCTGTTGATCCTAACGAATCCTGGCTGGATGGCGTCAAAATCGACTATCTGTACACCGGAGAAGAAGGCTTTGTAATTACCAATCCTTCTAAAGGCGACCACGGTCATCATCATCACTAAGATGATCAAGAAGGGACATTTTCATGGCTAACGATATACGCGTATGTGATGAATGTAATCATATCCGTCTGAAAACGATACTACCCAAGCTCGAAAAGCTGGCACCGGATGCCGAGATCAAAATCGGCTGCAAATCCTACTGCGGACCTTGCGGCAAGCGCGCCTTTGT
>Ga0308161_1004702_pt1 | contig 12323 bp, 12 predicted proteins | sample PhyFR2_FD_201034 | JGI IMG/M metagenome (GOLD analysis project Ga0308161, IMG submission 201034) | Phyllosphere microbial communities from UC Gill Tract Community Farm, Albany, California, United States - DLSLF.R2 | ecosystem: Host-associated > Plants > Phyllosphere > Unclassified | place: USA...
AGGCCGCGTACGAACTCGATCCGTTCGGGCGCCTGGGCAACGCCACGGAAGCGGCGCGCTTCGACTACGCGGCGCAGCAGGCGGCGGCTGACGCGACGGCGCTGTCGGTGGCCGCGAACACGGCGTCCGGCTACCTGAACCTGCGCGGCCTCGACGCCCAGCTCGACCTGGCGCGCGCCACGCTGGCGTCGCGCCAGCGCTCGCTGGAGCTGGCGCGGCGCCAGTTCGAGGTCGGCTACAGCTCGCGCCTGGAACTGTCGCAGGCCGAAGCGGAGTACCGCGCCACGGCCGCCGTCGTGCCGCAGCTGGAACGCGCGATCACGCAACAGGAGAATGCCCTCGACATCCTGGCCGGCGCCAATCCCGGTCCGGTGGAGCGCGGGACGGCGCTCGACCGCCTGAGCGTGCCGGCGATCCAGGCCGGGCTGCCGTCGGCCCTGCTGCGCCGCCGGCCCGACGTGGCCTCGGCCGAGCGCGCCGTCGCCGCGGCCGACGCCAGCCTGGCCGCCGCGCGCGACCAGATGCTGCCGTCGCTGCGCCTGACGGCATCGCTGGGCGCCTACGCGCACGACCTGCCCACCTTGCTGCATTCGCCGACGGAACTGTGGAGCGTGGGCGGCAGCATCCTGGCGCCGCTGTTCGACGCCGGCCGGCTGCGCGCCCAGGCCGAGATCAGCGCCTCGCTGCGCGACCGCGCCGTGTTCGCGTACGAAGCGGCCGTGCGGAGTGCGTTCGCCGACACGGAAAACGCGCTGACGGCCGTGCGCCGCCTGCGCGAACAGCTGGACGAGGCCGAGGCGCGCCGCGTCGCGACGGCGGAAGTGCTGCGCATCGCCCGCAACCGCTACCGCAATGGCTATTCGTCGTATCTGGAAGAACTGGACGCGCAGCGCAACGCGTTCAGCGCCGAGAACACCGTCCTGCAACTGCGCGCGAGCTGGCTGCAGGCGCACGTCGACCTGTATCGCGCGCTCGGCGGCGGCTGGACGCCGGATCATTGAGCTTTGCATCAAGCGTTGAACTGGAGGAGAACATCATGATCAAGATCGGGATCATCGTCGGCAGCACCCGGCCCGGCCGCAAGGCGCCGGACGTCGCGCGCTGGGTGCTGGACATCGCGGGCATGCGCGCGGACGCCGTGTTCGAGCTGGTCGACATCCAGGATTTCGACCTGCCGCTGCTGGACGAGCCGATCCCGCCATCGCAGGGCCGGTACACGCAGCCGCACACGAAGGCATGGTCCGCGGCCATCGCCGGCTTCGACGGCTTCGTGTTCGTCACGCCCGAGTACAACCACGGTACGTCGGGCGCGCTGAAGAACGCCATCGACTTCCTGTACAAGGAGTGGAACAACAAGGCGGCCGGCTTCGTCGGCTACGGCAGCGCGGGCGGCGTGCGCGCCATCGAACACCTGCGCCTCGTGATGGGCGAGCTGATGGTGGCGGACGTGCGCGCGCAGGTGTCCCTGTCGCTGTTCACGGACTTCAGGGATGGCGCGACGTTCGATCCGGCCGAGCACCACGAGGCCGCCGTCGACGCGATGCTCGACCAGGTCGTCGCCTGGAGCCGCGCGCTCAAGCCGCTGCGCCCCGACGCGCCCGTGACGAGTCCGGACGCGCCGCAGGCCGGCAAGCGCATGGGCAGCATGTAGGCCGCCTTTGCGTACCGGGGGCGCGGCGGCGCTACAATCGCGGCCCATGACCCATCCATCTCCTCCCGTCCGGCGCGCCGAATGCGCCGCCTGCCTGCGCGCGCAGAGCGCCTGCATCTGCCGCTGGGTGCGGCCGGTGCCCGGCCGCGTCCATTTGCTGATCCTCCAGCATCCGCTCGAAGTGCGCAACGCCAAGAACAGCGCGCGCCTGCTGCACCTGTGCCTGCCCGGCAGCCGCATCGAAGCCGGCGAGACGTTCGACGCCGCCGCGCTGGACGCTTTGCTGTACGCGGACGGGCGCACGCCGCTGCTGCTGTATCCGGATACGCCCGGAGACGCCGCCCTCGGCATCGCGCCGCCGCCCGCTTTCGATGCGGCCGTGCCGGCGCGGCCGGAGGACCTGCGCCTCGTCGTGCTGGACGCCACGTGGCGCAAGAGCCGCAAGATGCTGTATCTGAATCCCGGCCTGCAGCGCCTGCCGCGCCTCGCGCTGGCGGACGTGCCGGCGTCGGCGTACCGGATCCGCAAGGCGCACGCGCCGCACCAGCTGTCGACGCTGGAAGCGGCCGCGCTGGCACTGGGCCAGCTGGAAGGGGACGGCGCCGCCTACGCGCCGTTGCTGGCGGCGTTCGACGGCTTCGTCGAACAGCAGGCGGCGCATTTCCGCCCTTGACCGCCTTTGAGGCCGGGGGCTAACGGAGCCTTCGGTCGAAGCGGCGCGTCGGTGTCTCCTGCTATGGCAAGCGGCGCAGTCCGGCGATCGGGAGCGCCGTGTCACACGTGCCCGCACGTGCCGCTGGCGTACCATGCAGGTGCGGCTGGCCGCGCGCAACCGGAAACGGTGTCGGCGCGTGCCGCGTGGCGTCCCGGCACGGATTGCCGGGCCCGCCCTCATTCACTCGCGAGGAGCATCATGGAAACGACGAACCGTACCCGCCCGACGGATGACGTGGGCAAGCTTGTGTTGCGCGTCCTTCTTGCTGTGCTGATATTGTTTCATGGCGTGTCGAAACTCGGCGGCGGTATCGGCTTCATCGCCGGCATGCTCGCGAAATTCGGTTTGCCCGCCGCGTTCGGCTATCTGGTGTACGTCGGCGAGGTGGTCGCGCCGCTCTTCATCCTGGTCGGCCTCTACACGCGGGCCGCCGCCCTGGTCGTGGCCGTCAACATGGTTGTCGCGCTGCTGCTCGTGCATACCAGTCAGTTCTTTTCGCTGAACGATACGGGCGGATGGGCGCTCGAACTGCAGGCCATGTACCTCGGCGCCGCGGTCGTCGTGGCGCTGCTGGGCGCGGGCCGCTATAGCATGGGCGGGGCGGCGGGGCGGCTGAACTAGGAACTCGTCGTCCCGGCGCAGGCCAGGACCCAAGTCGACACGCCCGCACCGGCTTGCCGATACGCAAACGGCGCGCCGCATACGCCCCGTCGCAACAGGCGTTTGACGGTTTTGTGCAACAAAAACAGGCACTTTTTGCGCGCTTGAACCCATTCCGCGATCGGCGTACTATACTGTATAAACATACAGTACTAAGGAGCGCGGTGTGAACCGGGTCAAAGCAAACGCAACCAACGCAAGTCGGGCGGTCAGCCAGGTGATGTTGCCGTTCCCGCAAAAGTCGGCCGAAGTCGTATCCCTGCACGGTCCCCTGAAAGGTCGGGGCGCCGTCAGCAACCTGCAAGGCCGTTACGAAGTAAACGGCCGCGAGCGTTTCGACGACGGCTGGACCGTCCCGGGCGCACAGGACGATGCCCCGGCGCCGCTGAAGACGATCGTCACGGACGAAATCGCCAAGACGATTCTCAGCCGCAATACGTCGCCCGACATCCCGTTCAGCGTATCGCTGAATCCGTACCGCGGCTGCGAGCACGGCTGCATCTACTGCTTCGCGCGGCCCACGCATGCTTACCTGGGCCTGTCGCCGGGCCTGGACTTCGAAAGCCGCATCTTCGCCAAGGTCAACGCGGCCGAGCTGCTGCGGCGCGAACTGGCGCGTCCCGGCTACGTGCCCGAGAACATCGCGATCGGCGTCAACACGGATGCGTACCAGCCCTGCGAGCGCGAGCGCCGCCTCACCCGCGACGTGCTGGAAGTGCTGGGCGAGTGCAACCATCCGTACGGCCTGATCACGAAGTCGGCCCTCATCGAGCGCGACATCGACCTGATCGCACCGATGGCCGAAAAGGGCCTGGCCTGCGCCGCCATCACGCTGACCACGCTGGACGGCGAAATCTCGCGCACGCTCGAGCCGCGCGCGGCCGCGCCCTCGCGCCGCCTGCGCGCGATCCGCACGCTGACGGAAGCCGGCATCCCCGTCAGCGTGAGCGTCGCGCCGATCATCCCGTTCGTGACGGAACCGGAGATCGAACGCATCCTGGAAGCGGCGAAGGACGCCGGTGCCGTCGGCGCGCACTACACGGTGCTGCGCATGCCGTGGGAAGTCAATCCGCTGTTCCAGCAATGGCTGCACGCCCACTTCCCGGACCGTGCCCAGCGCGTGATGAACCGCATCCGCGACATGCGTGGCGGCAAGGACTACGACAGCGACTTCAGCAAGCGCATGACGGGCGAGGGCATCTGGGCCGACCTGATCCGCCAGCGCTTCACGAAGGCCGTCAAGCGGCTGGGGCTGGAAGGCCGCATGAGCCGCTTCAACACCTGCGATCCGACGCAATTCCGCCGGCCGCTGGTGGTGCCGAAGTCCATCGTCAAGCCGGCCAGCGCGGCGGCGGCGCAGATGGATCTGTTTTAACGGCGCTGGCGACGCTTCGGCAAGGACGGCATGCGTGGTGCAGCCGGCCGGGGTGAGGAGGGCGAACGGCGACGCGGCTCAGGTCGGCGAAGTCGAGGCGGCCTCCGGCACGAGCGACAGCACGTGCGCCGCGACGGGCCGGCCGTGCAGCGTGAGGCGGTTGCGCGCCAGGCATTCGTGGACGGCCCCGGCGCGGCGGGCGAGCGCCAGGCTGGGCAGGTTGCCGTCGGCGACGACGATTTCCACGCGCGCCAGGCCGAGCCCGTCGAACGCGAAGCGTGTCAGCGCGCGGATGGCGGCAAGTCCCGCGCCCTGGCGCTGGGCCGATGCGCGCACCCAGTAGCCGAGGTTGCAAAAATTGTGGGCGCGGTTGAACTGGTTCAGCCCGGCGGCGCCGACGTAGTCCAGCGCGTCCGCGCTGGCGTCGCCGCTGTCAGTTGTCGATTCGCCCGCGCCGCGCCGGCGGAAAATGCCGAACTCGTACGCGCTGCCGTCCGCGCGCGCGGCGTCGCAGCCCGCGATCCAGCCGCGTGCCTCGGCCTCGTCGTAAGCGGCGTGCGCCCACGGCATCCACGGGGCGAGGCTCGCCAGCGACGCGCGCACGGCGGCTGCCATTGCGCGGGCGTCGGTCGGGACGAGGGGGCGCAGTACGTAGGCGTCGGCATGGAGGAGCGATGTCATGGTGTTCCGTGGTCGTGGAGGGACAGTTGTGTTTCCTGCAGCATAGCGAAGACGAGTCCGCGCGGCAACGTGGCCGCCACAGGCGTGACGCCACGCTTGACGCCTGGCACGCGTTGACACTACGATAAGTCCATGCACGCATTTTCGACCACGACGACGACCACTACCACGACCGCCCGGCGCGGCCCGTGAGTCGTCTGTTCGTTCGAAGATGGCCCCGAAGCCCCGCCAGCGATGACGGGGTTTTTTTGTGCTTTCGTCGCCGGCGCTCACTGGAGATGGACCATGCAGCATATTGAAGCGCGGCGCTCGGCCTTGTTGATCATCGACATGCAGGTCGGTGCCTTTACCGGCCCCGAGCCGCTGTGGGAAGGGGAGCGCGTGCTCGCGACGATCAACGGCCTGATCGAGCGCGCCCGGGATGCCGGCGCGCCCGTGTTCGCTGCGCGCCACACGGGCCCGGCCGGCAGCCTCGTCGCGCCGGGCAGCCCGGCCGTGCAGCTCGTCGCCGACCTGAACGTGGACGCCGGACGCGACCACGTGTTCGACAAGACCCGTCCCAGCTGTTTCCAGGGCACGAGCCTGGGGAGCGAGCTCGAACGGCTCGGCATCGACGAACTCGTGATCGCGGGCATCAAGACGCAGTACTGCGTCGATACCACCTGCCGCGCCGCCGCCGAACGGGGGCTGGCCGTCGTGCTCGTCGAAGACGGCCACACCTGCACCGACACGCCGGTGCTGGACGCGCCCCGCATCGTTGCCCACCACAACGCGACCCTGCGCGGTCCGTTCGCGCGCGTGTTGCCGGCGGCCGAGGTCCGGTTCCCGTCCCGCGCCCCCGTCGTGCCGGCCCTCGCCGGGCGCCTTGGCGGGGATCCGAGTACGGGAGCACCTCCGTAGCGAACGCGCTGCGTGCCTGGCGCGTGCCGGCGCCGAGGCGTCCGCCACGTGGACGCTAGACGATCGTGCCCGGCAGTTCGATGCCGTGCAGCCGGCGGAACAGCTTCAGCGCGAAGCTGTCCGTCATCCCGGCGATGTAATCCGTCGCGCCCAGCAGGCGCGCGTACGGCGTGGCGCCGCGGCTGAACTGCTGGGGAATGATCTGCGCGATCTTGCGGTCCGCGGGCGTACGCGCGGCTTCCGGCTTGACGAGCGCGGGCACGATTTTGCCGAGCAGGCCGCCGAGGATCTCGAAGCCGGCCGCTTCGATCTGCAGCACGGACGGCGTCGCGTAGATGCGCTCGCGCGACAGCGTCGCGATCGCCTTCAGCTCGGGCGCAAAGCGCGACGCGCCCGCGAGATCGCGCTCGAACCGGCCGGCCATGATGTCGTCGTAGTGGTCGCGGAAGACGTCGAGCGCGGCCGCGATCAATTTGCCGATGGCACGGGCGCGCAGGTACTCCACGCGGCCCGTGTCGTCCGCCAGTTGCCGGTAGGACGGGCTCTCGGCGGCGCCCCCGGCGAACGCGATCGGCCACAGCAGGGCGCGCGTCTCGTCGAACGAAACGCGGCCGAGCCGGTGGCCGTCTTCCAGGTCGACGATGCCGTAGCAGATGTCGTCCGCCGCTTCCATCACGAACGCGAGCGGATGGCGTGCCCAGGCGCCAGGGCCCTTCGGCACGAGCCCGACGCGCGTGGCGATCCGTTCCGCCGTCGCCGCATCGTCAGCGAAATAGCCGAATTTCTTTTCGCTGATGCGCTCCTGCGCGGACGGCAGGTCGGATGCGCGCGGGTACTTCATGAACGCCGCCAGGACGGCATACGTGAGCTGGAAGCCGCCATGGTCGACCGCGTTCTGCAGCCGCGTGACGAGCCGGAACCCCTGCGCATTGCCCTCGAAGCGCAGGAAATCCTGGCGCTCGCGTTCGGACAGGCCGTCGAGCCAGCGTCCGGCATGGTCGGCGAACCACGACTGGATCGCGGCCTCGCCCGAATGCCCGAACGGCGGGTTGCCGATGTCGTGGGCAAGGCACGCCGCGGCCACGATGCTGCCGAAATCCTGCGGCGCCATCGTGAGGGAAGGAGCACGCTGGCCGATGAACTCGCCGCATAGCATGCCCAGCGAGCGGCCCACCGACGACACCTCGATGCTGTGCGTCAGGCGCGTGCGCACATAGTCGCTGTCGGACAGCGGAAACACCTGCGTCTTGTCCTGCAGGCGCCGGAACGCGCTCGAGTACACGAGGCGGTCCCAGTCGCGCATGTATTCCGTGCGGCTGCCGCCATCGCCGCGATCGTCCTCGCGGCCCAGGCGCACCGTCGAGACCAGCCTGTCCCATTCCATCGACATCGATTCCTCCTCCATCGTTCGGCGCGGCATTCCGCGGCGGTCGCGCCAGTGTAGCGCAAGCAATGGGGGCGGCCGATAAACGCGAACGTCAAAAGAAACGTTGACAGTGTCAACTTCGGCGTATATCTTACGATGTATCTTTAGATGTATCTTACGATGTATATTGCGATATAAGGAAACGATCATGCGACACCACGACCATCACGAGCATCATCACGGCCACCACGGCCACCACGGCCAGCACGGCCACCACGGTCATCATCAGCATCACCACGGCGAACGCGACGGCAGCGACTGGTCCGCCGACAACGGCCCGGCCGGTTTCGCCCCGCGCCACCACGGGCACGGCGGCCCCGGCGGCCATCCGGGCCGCGGCGGCCGTCCCGGCGGGTTCGGCTTTTCCGACGATGGCGGCCTGCCGCGCGGCCGCAAGCTGTCCTCGGACGACCTGCAATTGCTGTTGCTGGCACTGATCGCCGACCAGCCCAGCCATGGCTATGAACTCATCAAGGCACTGGAAACCCGCTCGAACGGTTTCTACGTGCCGAGCCCGGGCATGATGTATCCGGCATTGGCCTGCCTGGAAGACCTGGGCTTCGTGACGATCCAGCTTGAGGGCACGCGCAAGCGGTACGCGCTGTCCGACAACGGGCGCGCGCACCTGGACGCGAACCGCGAGCGCGTCGATCTGCTGCTCGAACGCCTGCAGCAGGCTGCGGAGAAAATGGAGCTGATGCGCAGCGCGCTGGCCGAGGGCGGCGAAGGACCGGGCGGGCGCGGCGGCTGGAGCACCGAGCTGAACGAGGCACGTCATGCGCTCAAGCATGCGTTGGCTAAACGCGCAGGCGCGTCCGCCGACGAGCAGAAGCGCATCGCGGCGATCCTGGCCCGCGCAGCGGCCGAGATCGCGCAGGACGCGGGGAACGCGAGCGGCGGCTGACCTCGCAGGGCCTGCACGACCCGCGCGGCCGCCGAGGTCGCCGGACGTGGCGGCCCGCGTTCGTGCCAGTCCGCATCAGTGCCAGTCGGCGTTCGTGCCAGTTCGCATCCGTGCCAATCTGCATCCATGCCAGTCCGCATGCGTGCCGGACACGATTGCCAGTCACGGCGAGACTGCCGTAAGCTGGGCGCCTGTCACGATCTCCACTGCTTACCCATGTCCAGCGATACCCTCGTCAGCACCAGCAAACTGTTGAGTTACGTCCTGCGCCACCGTCCGGACAGCATCGGCCTGCAGCTCGACGCCAACGGCTGGGCCGACGTCGACGTCCTTCTGGCGCGCCTGGCCGAGCACGGCAAGCCGGTCGCGCGTGACCTGCTCGAACGCGTCGTCGCCGACAACGACAAGCAGCGCTTCGCGTTCGATGCCGACCGCACCCGCATCCGTGCCAGCCAGGGCCATTCGGTCGACGTCGATCTGGGCCTGGCGCCCGTGCAGCCGCCGGACGTGCTGTACCACGGCACGGCCAGCCGCTTCCTCAAGTCCATCCTCGCCACCGGCCTGCGTGCGGGCAGCCGCCGGCACGTCCACCTGTCGGGCGACGTCGACACCGCGCTGCGCGTCGGCGCCCGCCACGGCTTTCCCGTCGTGCTGCGCGTCGACACCGCGCGCATGCGCAATGACGGCCTGCCGTTCTATCGCTCGGACAATGGCGTGTGGCTCACCGGGCCCGTCGCGCCGCGCTACCTGAGCGTGTCCGACGACGCCCGCGGCCGGGACGGCGGCTGAAGCGGACTGACGTCAACTGGCGCCAACGAACGTTGGCCACAGCCGACGAGCGCCAACTGACGTCGACCGAAGTCGATCGAGCTTGCCGACACCGGCACTGCACGGGCGCGGCTTGCGCTGCATGCTGTGTCTGTACCCTTTTTCGGCCCCGACCGACCGACCGACCGACCGCCGCGCCTGCTTGCCTCGATATCCGCGCACGCGTCAATGCGCACGAGCGCTGGCCACCGGGTCGCACCGTCGTTCGCGAATCGTCTCAGCGTTCGTTCGTCACCGCAGCCAGCAGTTCGGCCGTATCCGCCGCGCCCATCTTGCGTGCCGCGTCGAGCACCGTGTTGCCGTCCGCGTCGGCGCGGAACGGATCGGCGCCGCGCGCCAGCAGCAGGCGCACGATGTCCGCGCGGTTGAACATGGCTGCGAACATCAGCGCCGTCTTGCCGTTCGGGCCCGCATTGTCGACCTGTGCGCCGTGGTCCAGCAGCAGGGTCGCGATGGCGGCATCGCCCTTGAAGGCGGCGCCGGCGAGCGGCGTCTGGCCGGCGTCGTTCATGATTTCCGGATCGGCGCCGTGTTCCAGCAGCACGCGCGCGGCGTCCGCATGGCCGTGGTAGCAGGCCAGCATCAGCAGGCTGTCGCCCCGTTCGTTGCGCAGGTTGGGCGGCAGGCCCTGGCCCAGCAGCGTGGCCAGTTCTGCGGCGTCGCCGGCGCGCGCGAAGTGGAAGACCTTGCGCACGAAGGCGAGCGTGTCTTCGTCGAGTTCGCTGGCCGAAGGCGGGCCGGGCGGTTGTGGCCGGGTGTCCTGCATCGTGTTCTCCTGGTGGCTTACGACCCGACAGATTAGAACATAACGCCGGCGCGCGCACGGCAGCGGCGGATTCGCGCCAGATCAAGCCCGGCTCTGGAACTCCTGGAGGTGCCGTTCGATCTCAAACACGTGTGAATCGGGCTTGCCGAGGGTGCGCAGGGCTTGCGCCAGTTCCAGCAGGTATTCGCTGTTCGGCCCGCTCGGACCATGCGCGCCGGCGATCTGCAGCGCAATGTCGCGCTCTGTTGCCGGGCCGAGGTAAGCCGCGTTCTCGTGCGTGGCGATGTAGACGAGGCCTTCGGCACCGCTGCCGTCCTCGAAGCGGATGTCGGTGGCCAGGCGCAGGTAGCCGTTCTTTTCGCGGTAGTCGAGGTGGGCGAACTCTTCCGGTGTCACGAGGTACGCCATGCCGTGGCAGGTCGCGCCGGCATCGGGTACGAGGGTGACGACACGGCCGGGAGCCGTCTCGGTGCCGCGGTGGTCGTGCGAGCCCTGCCAGAAGCGGCGCGTCCAGCCGGCAATGCTGGCGGGGCGCCGCTCGAGATAGGGAAAGTCGGCCTTGAAGATGAGGGACCCGTAGCCGAACAGCCAGACGCTGGCATGGTTGTCGAACCTGGCCATGCGCTGGTTGATCGCGATGGTGTTATGGGACATCGATGAAAGGAGGTGGCGATGGTGGAAGGCGCATTCTAGCGCGGCCGCAGGGCGCCTGCCGGGTTGTCGGCGGCGTTCACCCAGTCGAACAGGAAAGCGATGAAGGCGGCCGCGGCCGGCGACAGCGAACGCTGCTCGCGCGTGTAGACGAAAAAGCGGCGCGTGAGCACCGGCGTGTCCAGCGTCAGCATGCGCAGGCCGTGCAGGCGCACGAGCGGTGCCGCGTACGGCATGCACACGGTCACGCCGAGGCCCGACGCGACCATGGCCAGTGCCGTGGTCATGTACGTGACTTCGTGGGCCGGCTTGAGCGCGACATCGGGCAGGCTGGCAGCCCCGTCCATGTCGGCCAGCAGCCGCTCGGTGAATTGCCCGCGCAGCGAGATGACCGGATGCGTCGCGAGGTCCTTCCAGCCGAGGCGCGCGCGCGCGGCCAGCGGATGATCGGGCGGCACGACGGCTTCGAACGGCATCTCCATGAGCTCGCGCGCCTCGAGCTGCGGCGCACTGTCGCGCTCCGGGCCGATGCCGAAGTCGGTCTCGCCGGACAGCACGCGCGTCGTCACGGTCTCGACCGGCGAATCGGACAGGCGGATGGCGATGTCCGGGTAGCGCGTGCGCCAGGCGGCGATCACCTGCGGGAGCAGGGTGCAGGCCATCAGTTGCGGGACCGCGACGCGCACGATGCCTTTTCTGAGTTGCGCCTGGTCCGCAATGTTCGCAAGCGCACGGTCCAGATCGTCGATCATCTGGCTGAATAGAGGGTAAAGCTCGGTACCGGTTTCGGTCAGCATGACGCGCCGCGTGCTGCGGTCGACCACGCGTACGCCGAGCGTTGCTTCGAGCTCCTTGATGAGGCCGGAAAGCGCCGACTGCGTGACGTGCATGTACTGGGCGGCGAGCGTAAAGTTACCGGTCTTGGCGAGAGCGACGAACGCGCGCATCTGGCGCAGGGTGGGATTCATCAGAAAGTCCGATAAATAGAGCGAAAAATATTGTTTGTATGATAGTGCGTTTTACTTTTTAATGGCAGCAACATCGTATCGTTGAAGGAAACGCCATGAAACTCGCAACCCTGAAAGCCGGCGGACGCGACGGCACGCTCGTCGTCGTCAGCCGCGACCTGGTTACCTGCCAGGCCGTCCCCGCCATTGCCCGCACCCTGCAGGCGGCGCTGGACGACTGGGACCGTGTCGCGCCGCGCCTGCGCGAGGTCTACGACCAGCTCAACGCCGGCGCCGCGGAAGGGGCGGAATCCTTCATCGAGGAAGAGTGCGCGTCGCCGCTGCCGCGCGCGTTCCAGTGGGCCGACGGCTCGGCGTACATCAATCACGTCGAGCTCGTACGCAAGGCGCGCGGCGCCCAGGTGCCGCCGTCGTTCTACGCCGACCCGCTGATGTACCAGGGCGGCTCCGACCGCTTCGTCGGTCCGTGCGATCCGATCGCCGTGCTGTCCGAGGACTGGGGCGTCGACCTGGAAGCCGAGGTGGCGGTCGTCACCGGCGACGTGCCGATGGGCGCGACGATCGACCAGGCGGCGCAGTCGATCCGCCTCGTGATGCTCGTCAACGACGTCTCGCTGCGCAACCTGATCCCGAAGGAGCTCGAAAAAGGCTTCGGCTTCTACCAGTCGAAGCCGGCGAGCGCGTTTTCGCCGGTGGCGGTGACGCCCGACGAACTCGGCGACGCCTGGGCCGACAGCAAGCTGCGCCTGCCGCTGCTCGTGACCCTGAACGAGCAGCCGTTCGGCCGTCCGAACGCGG
>Ga0308161_1004703_pt1 | contig 12318 bp, 13 predicted proteins | sample PhyFR2_FD_201034 | JGI IMG/M metagenome (GOLD analysis project Ga0308161, IMG submission 201034) | Phyllosphere microbial communities from UC Gill Tract Community Farm, Albany, California, United States - DLSLF.R2 | ecosystem: Host-associated > Plants > Phyllosphere > Unclassified | place: USA...
AAACCTAATCCTCCTACCAAGTTCAGGGGTGATATACCGAGAACCACTGTCCCTCCCGCGAAACCAGCACCTAAACCTCCCGTCGTCCCATGTATCCGTGCTCCCTGTCCTGGTCAACTCTCCCCTCCTCCTGTCGTCAAGAATCCCATCTTTAAACCCCCAACTTTCAAACCTCCCGTCTTTCCTTTCCCCGTCAAGAAACCCACCTTTCCCGGACCTATTCCTCGTCCTGATATTATCAACGTTCTCCCTTTCCCGAAGGTCCCGGTTCCTTTCAAGAAGCCCACTGTACCCGTACCGAAGCCTCCTACCGTTTTGAAACCACCTCTCGTCATCTCACTCCCTCGTCCCGTCTTGAAGCCTAGCAAACGCTCCCTCTCCGAGTGTTCGGATGGAAAGATCGCTTGCCCAGTTCCCGGTCGTCTTCATGGCTTCGATTGCGTCGACATTCGCAACGATCCTCATCAATGCGGAGATTGTCAAGGTGAGCTGCTTCTTTTCCTCTTTGCCTCTTCAAATTCTATATCCGTAACTGACGTCTCTCTGATCCCTCTCCAGTTCTCGGAGGAGTCGATTGCTCGCAACTCCCCGGTACTGCTCGAGTCGATTGCAGTACGTTTCTCTCTCGATTCCATCTCATTTCTCGTCCCAGTCTAGCTGATTTCGCCTCGTTTCGTTCGCTTTCGACAGTCAAAGGTTTCTGTCACGTCGAGAGTTGCCTCGATGGCTATCTCTACGACTTCCGCAAACGTTCTTGCGTCCAAGCTCCGAGGTTCGGATACCAGTAAATGAGCGATATCGAATCCCTCTCTCTCAGTATCACACATTTCACTCTTGTTTCCTCTCTCCCTGTATCTCTCCCGGTCTTGCAGGCTCTATTCTCTCGTCACCTGTCTCTATCTCATCCTCCTTGTATCTCCCTCTTCACTCCTCTTCAAACTTCTAACCGTTCTCTATCTCGCCGGATCAATCCTTCGAGGGAGACCGTGACAATATCATCGTACTCTCGGATGCTTCTGTCTTGTTCAGTATCCTCGAAGGCGAAGAGAGGGAGACGGGAGGTTCCGGGGTCACTGCAGGATCGTTTCGTTTTTGCTTCATTCGATTCGATCTAGTAATTGGCTGTCGTTTATCTTCCCTGTTCCTTCGGATTCCTTGTCTCGCAAGTTAGTGTTACCTTGCCACCTACTTCGCTCGTTCCGAGCAGTCTATCGAGAGAAGAGCGAGATTTACGAGCGAAGATATTTTTGCAAGTAGGCAGATGTCGACATCTCGCAGTCAGAAATGGACTCAGTATTGGCAACGACGAAGGACAGAAGTTACAATGAAAAGCTTCCACTGCTGCTGAAGGAGCTGGGTCGACGACAGGCAGATGAGTCAGGTCAGACGACGGCAAGTCAATAGTCAGGTCCGACGACGGCAAGTCAATTGCAAAACAAAGCTCACCTTTCGTTTCACGTTTTACGTAACTTATGCCCTGCTTTCAGCAACTGATCTCAATAGTCCCCGAGCTCCGTCTTCACTGTAGCTCTCCGAGTCGGAGAGTAAGGTGATTCGAACTTAGCGTCCTCATGGCGAGCGAATCTAAACAATTCGTTCAAGTACTGTGCAAGGAGGCTCGATACGACACCACACTCGAGAACGAGATCTATCACTGCATGTAAACGAGCCTCCAGGGATTGTAGGCGATCGAGGTTTCGTTCAATTGCTCGTTGGATCTCTAGCGCTGAGAATTCCCGACGGATTTGACGGAATCTATGAATGGTTCCTTCGATCGTGAACTTGCTCTCGACCGTGAGCTGGCCCGAATCCTCATACTGTCAGGTCAAATTAGAATCATGGTAGAGGGGAGCGGGCCTACCTCAAGAAACGACATTTTCTCTTCCTGGATCAGCATCTCGACCACTTCGACGTAACGATAGATCACTTGACATTTCCGGTCATCGAGCAAATGAACCCTCCACTCGTTACTCAGGAACGTCTTTCTCATGTCCTTTGCCCAAGTATCGATAATCGAGACGTTCTCGGCGGTCGATGAATACTACGAGAGGAATACGGTTCGAACGTGCGTGAGTTCCTGCTCGAGTTGCTCACTTCGCGTCGCGATATGATGTGAGAGAGCGTCTGCTGTGTGCATACTGTCGAGAGGGCGGAACAAGAGGAAATGGAGAGAAGAACCGGTTAAAGACTTTGTAGATTTCCAAGCGGAAGGTTCCGAAATCCGCGGACCACAAGAGAGCGGAGATTGACCATGAGGTACAACGGTAGTAGACTATGAGTGGAATGTGAGAAGCGATCGAATAAACAGAGAGAACGTCAATAAATTAGAGAGGATGCGAAGTCGAAGAAGGAAACGGTCTATGTACAAAAGCTCTATTGCTGAGAATTCAACGCCCTCGTAGTGATGACGAGGAGTGACGAGACGGAGGAAGAGGAGGAGTTGAAGGAGGAGGGAGTAAAGGTGAGGAGAGTGGAGTCAAGTTGGAAAAAGGTGCATCCAGGTGAAGGCTATCTCGGACAGAGGTCGTCAGCGGACTCTGTATACGGCGAGAGAGGAATCGAATGAAAGGGCCCTTACGATTTGCCTCTTAGACTATTTCTCGACCCTTCTTCAACAGAATTCATTTCTGTCCATTCTTTCCTCCTCTTCCCGTCGATCTCGCCTCCCTTCGTCCTCTGTTGCTCTGCGCGTTCCCTCTCGAAACTCCTTGCTATTCTATCAAGAACTTCTCCGCTCCCTGGTCTAGCTTCTCGTTTCCTTCGCCGTTTCGCAGGAGTGTACACCATCGGCGACTCCTCCACTTCGTCTTCTTTCGGAATTGTAAAGGTCGGGGAATGAGTTCCTAGGAGAGGGGTATGAAATGATTGACGAGTTGCAGAGGACGAAGGTTGGGAGAGGGGAAGGGGTGCATCGGCGTATTTCGAGGAAGAGACAGAGGACGAAGAGGAAGAGAGTGGAGGGGTGAGATTGCCTGTGGGTGATACGAGTCCTGATGGAATGATGGGAGAAATTGTCGAAGTTGGGAAAGAATGAGGGTTTCGAGCTCCGGTCCATCGAGGCTCTGCATCGATGCACGGAACTCATTAGCCTACGTCAACCTCGACATAGATCTAGAGTTAATGGAGACTCGCCAGTGAAGAATAGATCAGTCAGACTGAGCTTGTCGTTTCCTCCCATTGACAAATCGCTCGCTACTGAACCACCACTATTCTCCCTCGATCTATCCCGACTAGCTCGCGCAGGAGCAGGCAGCCACATCCTACCTGCCGCAGCTTGAGGTTGTATCATTCCCACGTCGCTCTGAGAGTACTGAGAGAGCGAGAGATCCGACGGAACTCGTAGGAGAGGCGGAGGAAGCGGAGGTCGTCCGCTCAACCAATCCGATTCGTTGATTGCGTCAACTTGTCGACGAGGTTGGTCTTCCCGACTCGAAGCCAACATCTCTGTCGATTCTTGATCCTCTTCATCGTCCTCATCATCGCCTTGCTCCGAGTTCCGAGTCCCGTCAGTTCTTGGACTCGCATCTCCACTCCATCTCCCCTCGTTCGTCAAGTTTGCGAGTCCCATATTCGCTCTCCTAACATCATCCGTATCCGGACTCGTCGAATTTCCAGAATACTCAGGAGATCTTGGGGCATCTGAACTCGAGTTTGATCTTGACGGAGCGAGAATTGGGAACTCTGGAGTAGTGGGTGAAGGTTTGTATGGATCCCAGTACGGTCCGTGAATCGGAGGAGGTGGCTGGAAGGTTTCGTCGGGATCGTAAGAATCGGGTAAATCGAGTTCGACCGCTTCGTAAGCGTAACCTTCGGGTCGAGGAGATCCACCCAGTCGTCCTCCACTGATCTGTCGTAATCCAGCGTTGAGTGTCGCTGCCGCTCGCTCAGGTAATGAAGGACCTCCTCCTTCGTTGGACGACATCGCAGCAATCCCTAATCCAGTGGGAGCTTTCCCTCTCCTCCAATAACTTCCATTACTCGTCCTCCTTCCCATAGTCATCATCATACTCGCTCCCACATCCTCTCCTCCCTCCTGCTCCTCCTCCCTGTCAACATACTCTTCCCTCGAGTGTTCATTCGCCAATCTCCCTCCACCAGCTAACCAGCTCGCTTCTCCTACATCCCTCCTCTCAGGCCTCATACTCATGGGAGTATTCGCCCTACTCCCCTCCCGACTCGACGTCGCAACTCTAAAGAACCCTCCCAACCTCGATCCGATCCCTTCTCTCTCCACTCGAGGCTCAACCCAATCCCATTGTTCATCCCCGTAAGCTCCACCCGCGAGCCCTTCGAAGGATCGATCTCGCTTTCGTTTACGACGGAGGAAGCAGCAGAGGAGGATGAGAAACAACGCGAGGAAGAAGAAGCAAATTGGAGTGGCGATTGCTGCGGCTAGTTGAGAGGGTGTGAGGGAGGAGAGACGGGAAGGTGAGAGAGCGGAGGTGGGCGAAGCGGAAGAGGTGAGAGAAGAGTTAGGGTCCGGAGTTGGGGATTGGGATTGGGAAGAAGCGGTAATGGAGTTGGCGGATTTGGAAGCTAGCACGTGGTAAGCGAGAACGATCAGCCAGATTCTCGCGAACAGTTCTGGTACGGAAACGGATACAGAGAAAAGAGCGTACCAACTGAAGAGATTTCGGATAATTCGCTCGACAAACTCGAAACGAGCGAAGTTTGTTCAGCTATTGAAGCGCTAGCGGGGAGTGAGGAAAGCGAAGCTTGCGCTGAGGGGAGAGACGCGATGGAAGAAGCCGTGGCAGCTGAACAAGGTTCCGTGAGAGAGTCAGCTTCGTTCTAGAGGAGAAGTCAGGAGAGAGCTTACCGGATGTTCGCGCACCGTTCGCTGTTACTGATATTTGACTAGTTGGGGTAGGAATCATCATCGTAGATGTGGAACGGCTTGGTGTATTCGTGATCGATGTTGGATTGTTCGAATTCCTTATCGACGTATTCGTCGGACGGGCAGTTGTCGTTCGAGTCGCTTCCATCTCGGTCGATCCTATCGTGACTATCTCCGTCCCTCCGAGAACCCTAGCGATAGTAGGACCCATTCCACCAGCCGTCGTATAATCCTGTCCCAATTCGATCTGACTCTGTCCTTCTCCAACTTCCTGAAGACTGACAGTGACAGGTAGCTGCAAGAGAGTCGTTCCGTATCGAGTCAAGGTTGCTTCTCCGACCAGAGCCGTTTGAATACCGTTCGAATCGAGAGTTCGAACCGTATAGAGAGTTTCAACGGTCGCGGTTGGAGCGATTCGGTAGGATAACCAATCGGGGAGTGGTGGGAGAGGTGGGATGTAGGTCAAGGCGAAAGGTGCTGCCATACTGCGTCGTGGTGAAGCAGGTTGGAGATCTCAACCTTCGCGACCTGCGAATTCTAACGAAATTATTGCGAAAAAATGAGAAAGAGGTCAGTATCGCGGTCCCATCAGCTTAGACGAAACTTCTGGAGGTACAAGAGACTCACGGGATGCACTCTCTGTCTCTACCCGAGTCTCCTATCGCTATCAGTTGCCGTTATATTTCGATCTTGACTAGGTTGATTGAAATGCTGGGGTTCAATAGGAAAGAGCGACGATAGCTCAAAGTTGCCTCGAGTCGATTTATAGAGTGTCTGTATGTATAGTAAAGCTGTTCAAAGTCGTCTAGGAATACAGTAGGAGAGTGTTAGATCGAATGTTGAATCAAACTCTCTTTTGGAAAATCATCTCCTTCTTTCCTTTCCCCCCCACTCACCACAATGAGATCACTACTAGCTCTTACTGCTCTGGCTCACCTAGTGACCGCTCTTCCAGCTCAAGATCAATTCCCTTTCCTCTCCTCCCATTCTTCATCCCCGCCTTTCTCGCTCCCACTCTCCTCTCAAGCAGACGTCACTATCCACTCACACCCTTCCTTACCTCACCATCAAGTCCGATTGCGAGAACCGCAAGGGCTCTGTGATCCAGCAGTCAAGAGTTGGAGTGGTTATCTAGACGTCGCAGAATCGGATTCTTCTCCCTCTAGGCACTTCTTCTCGTGGGTGTTTGAATCGAGGAATGATCCAAAGAATGACCCCGTCGTCCTATGGTGAGTCTGCTATACTTTGAAAGTGGGAGGTATGCTGATGAGAGAGTTCCGTAGGTTGAATGGTGGACCGGGTTGCTCTTCGTTCACTGGATTATTGCAAGAACTGGGGCCTTGCAAAGCACAGAAGCAAGGCGATCCTATTCGCAACCCTCACTCGTAAGTTCGACTAGTTCTCTGCGAAACTTTGACCTGAACATCGTCGTTTTAATTTTAGATGGAACTCGAATTCGACACTAGTGTTTTTGGATCAACCTGTCGGAGTTGGGTTCTCGTACAGCGATAAAGACGATCGAGGAGTATGGACCACCGAAGCTGCTGCGCGAGACGTACGTTCACCTCGTAATTTTCCTTCGCAACTTTTCGCTGATTTCGCGAAAACAGACCTACGCTTTCCTTCAAATCTTGTTCCACTCTCTCGGCCATCGATTTGGACGCGAATTCCACATCGCCGGCGAGTCGTACGGAGGACGCTACGTGCCTTTGTTCGCGGACTACATCATCAAAGAGAATGAGAAACTCAAGGCGGAATCATCGTAAGAACTACTTTCTCTTCCCGTTTCCTTCTCTTGCCGCGCAAAGGCGTAGTCTCTTCTATCGAAGCAGCTGATGCAGAGACTGATATTCCCTCGTTCTCAATAGTGGCGGTTTGAAGCCGATCGATCTAGTTTCGATTCTCGTCGGAAACGGATTGTCAGTTTTCCTCTCTTCATCTCGAGCTCAGCCCCGCAAGTCTACTGACTACTCGTCCCCTTCCCTTCGCTGCAGTACTGACCCGAAGACTCAGTATGGTTCCTACATCCCTACAGTCTGCACGAACCAAACGGGTTACGGACCTTTACTTGACAAGGCCTCCTGTGACAAAATGCGGTCGACCTTGCCTCGATGCCAACAGCTCGCTCAAGCATGCTACGGTACGCTTGCCCTCCCCCTCTCCCTCCTCCCTCTCGAGTTGTGCTGATCGCAGAATGATGAAATAGATAAACCCTCCAGTTCAACTCTGTGTTTAGCGGCGTTTCAATACTGCGAGAATAGTCAAACCAGTGCTTACTATCAGAGTGGGAGGTCTCCGTATGATATGACCAAATTTGGGGAGTATGAAGAAGAAAAATGGATTGAACGTTGGTTGAATACGTTCGTTCTCCTCCTTCCTCACTCTTCCCGTGAGTATACGGTGGCTGACAATCTTGAGGGAAGATAGTGAGACTGTGAGGAAGGAATTGGGTGTAGATATGGAACCTCATGGAGGAGTGAAGAAGTTCGTTGGATGTTCCGATAAAGTCGGATTCAGGTTCACCGTTAGTGGTGATCAGTGAGTCCAAACTTTTCGACATCGACCTGTTTCTCTGAGTACTGGCTGATTTCGGCAATTTGGGGTCACAGAGCCAGACCTTCATTCCCTGCGGTTGCTCGTCTCATTAATAACGGAGTGGCAGCCTTGTTCTACTCCGGAGAGAAAGACTTCATGTTCGTCTCTTCCTCTCCCTCCCTCCTCATCCTCGTCCTGAGCTCACTCACGAACGACTCTGGAGGTATAGCTGTAATTGGAGTGGAAACGAACAATGGACTTCATCTCTTGCCTGGACCGGCTCCGACCGCTTCCGACAAGAACCCTTGAGATCATGGTATGCATCAAAAGAGCTCGCGAGGGTAGGGAACTCGACGAATCAAGCGGGAGAGTATAGACAATATGGGAACTTGGCTTTTGCGATCGTTGATGATTCGGGTCATTTCGTACGCTCCTCTCCTCCTCCTCAGGCCTGCACGTTGGCTGTGGGACTGATGCAAATTTCTGGAATCTACAGGTCCCTTATGATCATCCCGTCGAAGCGCTCGCAATGTTGAATCAATGGACGAAACATCGTAGAGTTGGTCATTACTCGAAGGAGGAGTAGTCGAACTGGGAACGTCTTTGTTTCATATCTTACAAAACCTGTATATAGTTTCGAAGTAGTCTTGAATGTGCGAAACTTTGGAAGCTTGCGAAAATGTTCATTGAAAATCCTCCTCTTTTTCTCACTCTCCTCACTTTGCATCTCATCATGGCGACTCTGAATCTCGAAGTCCAATTCAGGTGAGCTATCATGCTGTACTCACTAGAAATCTAGCACTCACACCCGTCCGTTCTAGTGGAGGAATGGAACTTTTATTCTCATCAATCCATAATCATTCGATCACTCTCCCACGGTACTATACACCTTCAGTACTTTCCGAAACTGGTCTGAAAGAAGTGCCAACACCAACAGAAGGAACAAAGACGGATATAAAGTTCTTGATTTGGTGGTTGAGGGAATACCTTTTAGAGGATAGGGAACGACCTGAATTGTTCTCACAAGGGGAGACTATGTAAGCTAGATCTCTTTCTGATCTGACTGAAAGCATTAAGCTGATGAGAGGAGTTGTTGCTAGTCGACCGGGAATCTTGATTTTGATCAATTCGACAGATTGGGAACTCGAAGGCGAATTAGAGTATGAGCTGCAAGGAGGGGACGAGATCGTATTCATCTCGACACTGCATGGAGGTTGAACGAAAAGAGGGAGTCAAAGCTAGTCATAAAGGTCTTTTTCGCAGGGATTTGGTTTCAACATGTTGTAACAAGTATCTTCACTACTAGAGGGGAAGCACAACGCAGACGGCAAATATGGATATAGGACAGTGGGAGAGAGGCTTAGGAGGAGAGACCGTGAGCCTTGTCAAGTTGTTCGACAAATTTGTACGTTTTCGCTTGAACCGCATTTCCAGCATCAGTGATCGTCTCATGCGTCTTTCCGACCTGATTCAAGAACGGTACTCATCAGTATCTGCAACAAACGACATGAGGAAGCGGAATGGAGGAGCTTACAGTGTTGACGAACCAGCGGAAGTAATCGGGAAGACTCCTCAAATTGGGCAAGAGCATGTGGGCGAAATGAGGAGCGACGAGGTGATCCGATAATCCAGACTCGATGATGCGAACCATTTGGTCGGCGAGCCATCCAGCGTCGAGAGTGGGGCTCATGAATTGGTTCTCTTGTTCTTTCATCGCGTCTCCCATTTGAGTACTGACTTTTGTGGGACAGATCACAGAGGTGCGGACTCGGGGAGCGTTGTATCTGAAGAGTCATGCGTAGTGTCAGCAACGAGGAAAACGACAACTAGAGGTTTGCGACGAACCGGTGACGAAGTTCTCCATTGAGGGTCTCGTGAAGAGCGAGAACAGCAGCCTTCGAGCAAGAGTATTCACCTGTCAGAGGGAACAAGGATCAGCCACACACTTCTAGAGCTCAAATTGACAAGATCGCTCACTCAGTTGAGGGATCGCGGCGTAAGAAGCGGATGAAGCGGTCTGTTGAAAAAGAATGAAAAGCATCAGCAAGCTTGTTCGATAAGGAGCGTCAAGCAATAGTGACGAACCGTCATGACGTGTCCGTGGCTTATTGAGTAGAAGAAACAGAAAGTCAGCGGAATGAAAATGAGAAGTGCGCAAAAATGTGGCTCACTTCAATTTGATAACTGTGGGAGCAGTCGAATCAGTGCCATTCGTGCAGTAGAGATAGGTATGACGACTAACTATGAGGCAAGAACTCGCGAAGGATGTTGTGAGCACCGAGGACGTTGACTTTGTAGGTCAACAAGAACTCTTCTGGTTTCGTGTCGAGAATGGTTTTGCCTCGAGCGATACCAGCGTTGTTGATCTATCGAGCACATATAGAGTCAGTCTTGATCGGCTAAGGATGTTAAGTTGCAACATACAAGAACAGTAGGTTGTCCAATCTGCGAGAAATGAAAAAGTCAGCTTCGAAGGGCGATTACAGACAGAGCAGCTCGGCTTACCTCCTCTCGGACCTTCTTCGCTACCTCAGCAATAGCCTTGGGGTCGGTGATGTCGCATTTGTAGTAGTGAACGCCCTCTAAGAACGGGAATCTATCAGCTTGCGAAATAAACAAGCGAGGAAAAGGAGGTTTACTCACTTGCGTTGTAAGTTGGAGGAGCCATATCGAGTACAGCGATGTTAGGGGTCTTCTTAGCAAGACGTTCGACGATTTCTTTCCCAATTCCAGTTGAACCTCCAGTAATCAAAACGATATCTCCTCTTCCCTTCTGCATGCTCCAACTTGGTGGATCCGCCTTCCATCCGTGATTCCTTGTCAAGCGGTTGAGAGTACGATGTAAAGTCTTGAGTGCGACGAATGCTACGAGGATAGACAGCCATCTATTCGAACGAAGGTGATCGATGAAAGTGTGCGATTGACCGAGAATTGCTCGAGTCTTGAAGAAATGCCATGCGGCGATACATGCTGCTCCTGAGAAGGATAATGCAGTCTTGTCAAGGAATCGATTGACGCTGTGAGGACAAGGAGAAGTCAGGTTTGGGAGAAGTGGGGGAAAGAGGAAGAGAGAAGGAGGAGAGCTCACTCGTCGATGGAGAACTTTGCTGGAGGCATGATGAAGTCTGTTTGAGATGAGAGAAGTGAGGTGAAAAGAGGAAGGAGAGCAAGGTTGATGCAATTTCATCACTTCATGCATTTTATCAGAAAAGTTACCGAGACGGCCAACTCAATTTCGCAAGGAGTGAAAAAGGGCCGAGGTGAAGCCACGCGCTCGGAACGGACAGTCCGCAATAGCCGACATTCGATAGCATAGGGGAATTCACGAACTGAGCTCCGAAGTACAGAGCTCAACTCGACGAGAGTCTACGAAAAAATGACTCTGAACTCTCCTTCGCCTCTCTCGCATCCACAACTCGATCGGAATGAGACCTGAACCGAATTCATTGCTGTGACGCACTCCGATAGAGTGAAAGACATGACCCAAAGAATCAAACGAAAAACCTAGAAAAGAAACGAAAAACCCCCTCTCCCTCTTCCTCCTCGACCGTATTCCACTCTCACGCCTCCGACCTATACATGCGAAGCGAATTGACGATCCTCATCGAGAGGAGTCTCAGCCTTGTCCGACTTCTCATAGCTGTCGACCTTTTCGAGCTGTTGTTGACGACGAGCCTCGCGACGGTGACCTGCAGCAGACTTGTAACCGAAGATTGTGGTCCTTCCTTCGGACCACTTCATGTAGGCGAGTGCGACGATGGCGACGATCCAGTAGAAAACGTAGGAAAGGATCGATCCGATAGTTGCGTTGTCTGGAGAAACGAGCGAACAAGTCAGGGTCTGTGCAAGAAGAGGGAACAAGATAGCTGAGTGACCACTCACTCGTCCAGCCAAGAATAGCTGCGTCGATGGAAGGAGAGCCAATGTGTCAGTCAACGTACAGATAGAGGAGAACAAGATCTGCGAAATACTGACCATTGAAAATAGACCATCCACCGGTTGAGAGGTTCTGCTCTGGGCTGCCGTACGGCAAGTGCCAAACACTTCCTTGGACGTCGAAAGATCCGGGTCCAGAGCCAACTTCTGCGACGTCTCCTCCGACACTGGAAAAAAGGCATCGAAGAATGAGTTTCGACAAAGACGACGAAGCAGTAGGTCTGGCAGGACTTACCCTTTGTTGTAGATATAGCGCTCAAAGTCACCGACAGCTTTCGAGAAGAGACCGGCACCGAGGAGCAGACTGAAAGGAACGACAAAGAGTCAGATCTGATTCAAGATTTCGGGACGAGTTTGCAACGTACAGAATTTGGGTAGAAACGACCAGGAAGATTGAAAGATTGACGCGAGAACCAGAAGCGTAGATGAAGTCTGCGGGAAAAGAGGGTATCAGCGCTTTCTGTAAAAGGGATCGCGAGAGAAGAGACAGGTTCTGCTCACATCCGACGATGAACCCAGAGAAGATACCGACAATAGCAGCAAGAGGGATGGACTTTGCGGATTGACCGAGCGAGACACCTCCAACGAAAACGACCGCTTCGAGACCTTCACGAAGAACTGTGATGAGGGGAAGGAGGAAGAGAGTCCATTTGCTCGATTTCGCTTCTCGTTGATCCTTCTTCGACTTGACTTCGACCTTGTTGTCGAACGCTCCCGCCAACTTGGCACGCCAGCGGATCTTTGATCGATCAATGCGAAGCCTACGGAAACGAGCTTGAATGTCAGTTACTTCGTTCGTTGGGAAAGGCTTCCTTCGAGGTCGATCACAAGACATACATAGTGAGAGCCATCATTAGAATGATCAAACAAGCGACGAGAGAGAAGGTACCCTCCCAGATCTCTTCAGATTTCGACCAAAGATCGTTGAGCGTCGTGAAGAACTGTCAAAACCGCACTTTGAGCGTTAGTCTGGCCGATGGCAACGTCAGAGAGACAAGCAGACTCACAAC
>Ga0308161_1004705_pt1 | contig 12314 bp, 10 predicted proteins | sample PhyFR2_FD_201034 | JGI IMG/M metagenome (GOLD analysis project Ga0308161, IMG submission 201034) | Phyllosphere microbial communities from UC Gill Tract Community Farm, Albany, California, United States - DLSLF.R2 | ecosystem: Host-associated > Plants > Phyllosphere > Unclassified | place: USA...
GTTTGCTCGTTTTCCCTCCTCCGAAAAGTTCCGCGGTCTTCTGGGAAATATTGTCAGCTTTGACGATCCTATCAGCTCTATCGAGAGACCAGAGACGAGAATGAAGACTGAGAAAAGGGCATTGCGAGAGATCGGTACTTTCAAGCGACATGATCTTCCCCGAGGTCCTCAGTCGCTTTCGTCTCGTTCCGGCACGAATCCCTCCAGCAGTCTCCATTCCTCCTCTCTCTCAGCCAGAACCCCTATAGCATCCACGGCTGAACCTCCTACGATCAAACCCTGCTTCTTCGCAATCGCCAGAAACTCGACTAATCGTTCCTCGTCAAACGCCTCCGTCCACATCGGGAGTTCCCAGTCGGGATAAGGTCTCCATTCTGAAACCAGGTCGTCCCAATAAGGTTCTCCAACATCTCTGATACTCGTACCAATCCTCCCTTTGATCTGGTTGAGTCCGATACTTTTGAGGGTGGAATGCTTCGTTGGACCGCTGATCAGCGAGGTAAGTCGATCAATGGAGACGCAGGCCTTGGAAGCGAATTGTAGGATTTCAATCGGGAGGACGCGAAGATCAGAATATAAGTCGGAGGTGAACGAGGAAAAGTCGGACAATAAAGTGAGAGCTCTCAAGCGAGTGAACGACTTGAAACACCTGGCAAGGTCACCTCTATTCGAGGTGTCGAGTCGAGGTCGACAACCGAAATTTAGGATGTCGAGATGATGGGGAGCGGGGAGTGCTTCAAGAAGTTTCTGAATGAGGGAAGAGGTATAGGATGTGTCGAAGAGGGAAAGGGTTGAGAGTGAGTCGAAGGATGAGAAGAAACGTCGGACGGAGGGTTCGTTACTGGAGAGTGTGCCGATGAGTTGGAGTTGTCTGATGTTTGCGAAAGGTTTCGAGTTCAGTTTGAGCTGAATTTTCGATACTCGGGGAGTTTCGGAGAATGGTAAGGCTGAGAGAATGGAGCGTCGAGCAGGACTGAAGCCCAGAGTAGTGAGACGGGCTGAAAGGGTCGGGAAGAGAGTGTAAAGTCGAGGAGATGTCGAGTGATTCCAATCTGCGAAAGGAAGACATAACGGGAGGCGATAGGAGGAGGAGGGAGATACGTGTTGATCCATTGGTCTCGATGGTCTGCAAATTCGATGTCTGTCGGAAGAATCGCTCGACAGCAGAATTTGAAGGTGAACCGAGATCTTCGGATTCCTGAGCGATTGGGTCTGCCGCCTTGTCATAGTCGACTTCGAATCTGAACTGTCGAGCATACGTGGGGATCTTACAGTCGCTTCGAGCGATCGTGCAGAGGTTGTCGAGGGATTCGTAGGAGTGGACCTCGATTGAGCGAAAGAGTTGACGACGTTGGAAGGGGAGAAGGGATTTCGAGAGAGGGACAGTGAGGGGTAGAGAGGAGTCGTGAGCATGATGGAAGATCTCTTCGAGGAGTTCAGAGGGGAGATGGGAGAGGTAGTCGCGGTTTGACTGAAGAGGAAGAGGGAAGTCAGCAGCAGAGTATAGAGATGCAGGGAAGGTTCGACGTACCTTCTGATCGCTCATAAGAGACTCTGTGCTATCCCAATACCGATCTGAGTCGATTCTGGAGAAGTGTGAGTAGAAAGTGAAAGGAAGGAAAGAGAGAGGAGAAACGGATCGAGAGATCGGCTTCTACACTTCACTCGATCCTAAAATCAGCTCAAAGAGACAGCAAAATTCATTGTCAAGATATAGGGCAGTGTTCTACTAGCGCAGGTGAGCTCCTCTCTTCCTTTCTCCTCCCCCTCTCTCCCTCATCTCGGAATGGTGTTCCCTCCTCCCTCACGTCGTGGAACAGGCTACAATAAGGTCAAGGAGGGTAATTAGCTGACTACCACTCATTCTTGGAGGTATAGCTCGTACAAGATGTCGAATTCGCCCACTTCCTCCTCGATTCCTCCTTCCTCCAAACTCTCCCTCTCTCAACTCCCCGTCGAGCTCCTTCGCCAGATCGTCGAATCTTCAGTGCCCTCTTACTACCATTCCTCGACCTACTCTCAGCGACAACTTACCCTTCGAAAATTTTGCCTTACTTCTCGACTCTTTCGCGAAATTGCCCAACCCGTTCTCGAACGCTTCGACCACCTTCGACTCCCGCACGAGGACGATGGCGTTGAACAGGCTGCCTCGGCGCGAGCGTCCGGGTCGAACATGTTGTCAATCAATATCGCGGTCGAGATGCCTCTGGAGCGAATGAATACTCTCCTTCTCGCATATGCGCGCTTGAAGGAGCTCCACATCGACTCGACTCACGATACGGCTCAGGTTATCGACGTTTCACTCCTTGCTGCTCTCCCTTGTTCGTTCCTTCCTCAATGATCGATTCAGAATCTCGAAGCTGATCTTCGCCATGCAACCTTGCAAATTCTGGCAGGCCTTGAGAGCTTAACAATGCACAAAACCCGGCTCACCGTCGTTGCAACACATCCTCTTCTCACGCTCAAGTCCCTCACCCTCTCCCGTTGTTACGGCGATGTTGACGCTCTCTTCGAACAACCTTCGTTCCTTCCCTCGCTCAAGGTTCTCGCCCTCCCGGACGACCACGATATCTACGATGGCTCATACAACCATGAACTTCTTTCGCGACTAGAGCTCTTCATCGGAAACCCAGATTCGTTCAGGGAGGAGGCAGTGAAAGAGCACAGCGACAAGTTCCTGAGCGCTTACCGCTACGATCGTTGTGAATTGACATCTCTTCGCCAGTTCAAGACTCGACATTGCAGCCTACGAGTTAGCTCTGTCGACCTCGAGACCGCAGACGCCGTCGAAGATCTATACGAAGCGCTCAATGAAATTCGAGCCTTACTCGATGGGTCCGGCCCTCCCCTAAAAACCCTCTTCCTCGATCAAGGACTCCGCGACGCTTTGGATCCCTACCGCTTTACGCAAGTCATCTATGATGGATTGTTCAGAACGTGCGAAGAGCGTGGAATTGAGGTAGTTTTGGAGGAGCAGGCTGTTCTGGATTCGGCGGATTCAGCCATCACTCCAGAGTTGTTGAGTTGGATGGATCGAAGGAAGGAGAAAGCGAAGTTACCACTTGGCGGCGGGAAATAGAGGGAAACGAGATTGATGAATTCTCTTCGTAGCTTGTTCTGTCGAATCTAGATTGTACAACATAGCTCTCGCAAATCATTGCAGTGAATTCGATTCGATGTCTCCGTCGCAGCAGTCTCGCTCGCTCGAGGCATCGTCTGCATCGAAACGAAAGCGTAGAGTAGGAAATTCACAGAAAAAAACGACGACATTTCTAGCCAGGTGCTGAGCTCATCTCCTCCCGCTCCCGTACTCGCTACTCTCCGCCTCATCCAGCGTTTCCATCGATCGACTCTTTTCTCGCCTTCTCCCTCGCACGCTTCTCTCTCGCAATGACCCTTTCCCTTTCGACCTCCCCGCTCTCAAACTTCTCTTCAAGCCTCAAGGCGTCCAGAGTCCCTCCTCGAATGCTGATACCCTTCTGTTCTGCGATCTTGACCAGGTCAACGAACCCTTCCTTTGAGAATTGATCTGTCCAACGAGGACCAAAGAGGCGAAGATTGAGATGAGCGGTCTCTTCATCTTCGAATCCATGAGTATAGAACAAGAACTCTAGCGGGTCGGCGTCGTACCCGACAGAAGCCAAGATGTTGTCGAGAACGAGAGTCTCGAGGCAACGCTGTTGCGCTTGTTCGTTCAGCAGTTCCCGTAATCCTAACGCCGAAAGTTTTGTACCATAGCCTAAATCGATGCGCTGAAGTGGAAGCATGCGAAGGTCTTCGTAGAAAGAAGGAGATTCGAGGTTGACGAGGCCAATGATGGTGAGATTGCGAAGAGAGGGGAAAAGATTGAAAGCTATTGGTGAAGCGGGAGGCATCCTTCCTGGGGCATATTTACAAAACTTGATTGAGAGCGTCTCAAGTCGAGAAGGATCAGGTAGGGAGGTGACGAGACGGAGGAGAGACGCGGAACCGGTTTCGTCGTCGAGATCGAGTTCTTCGAGTCTGGGGAAACATCTGAGGAGGGAGGAGCGGTGGTTACTAGAAGTGATGGGACCGTGAACGTGGAGAGACCTGAGAGAGACGAGGGAGAAGTATGGTGACACGATCGATGTTTGGAAGGATTCGATTGAATCGCTGTCACGGACGATTGAGACTTCGAGGCGATTGAGCTGAGGGTAGCACTGAAGATTGGCGTAGTGGGCAGGATGGAAAGGGTCGTCAATGTCGTCAAAAGTCGATTCGAGTTTGAGTGATTTGAGCGAGGGAAGAGAACAGGCGGCGACCGAGGACGAGAGGACGAGAAGAATGAGGCGCGTCCAACCAGTGATGGATAGTTCTTCGAGTTCGGTGAGTCGACGAAATGCTTTAACAAGCACTGCTGTATCGATCAAACCCCAATCCCTTTCCTCAATCCTGACCATCGGATCGAATTCTCCATCTTCAGCGTCCAGATCCATAACCAGGGAGCGATCCATGTCGATAGACTTGACGAGTAGCATCTTCTCCGGATTGACAGACTCGCAGAACCGCTCGAACTGATACGAGGAGTCAAAGTGAAGTTCTGAATAGAAAACTCGTTCGAAGTGGGGTCGAAGGGTGTGCGATAGTGGAGACTTGATCCTGGCAGCGGATACTGATGCGAGGGCAAGGATGTCGTCAAGGAGTTCAGGAGGGAGACGGGAGAGGTAATCGGGCTTCTGAGGAGGAAAGCGAACCGTGAGAAGAGCAAGGAGAAGCGAAAGGAGGAGTGAGACTCACCTTCTGATCAGTCATACTAGTATTTGCGACACTCTTGTATGTATTCGAGCTTGATCTGAGGTGTTCGAGTCGAGAGAAGTGAAAGGTAGGAAAGAAAGAAAGCGAACTCGACTCTGACTCTTACAACTCACTCGGCTCGTCCAACTCGAGCAGATACACTCCAATAAGATCAAGATATCAAGCACGCGTGCATAGAGCCACATCGAGTGAGTCCTCATTGTTATTCGTTCTCTCCCACTCTTTCATCTCGGAAGAGCTGCAACTCCTCTCACACGTCTCAGTCTGTACGAGGAAGAAGCTCAGATCGTCAACAGACTACTGACTAAGCTCTCCTTCCCTCGATAGATCCATTCGCCATGACTTCCCTTTGTCTTCGACTCGATTCTCCCACTCTTCCCTCTCGACCCTCTCCTTCCTCCTTTCCCTTTCGTCCCTTCTCCCAACTACCTACCGAGGTCATTCATCACATCGTTTACTCTACCGCGCCCTCTCACTTCCACCCAGCTACATACATTGAACGACAAATTACCCTTTGTTCCCTTTGTCTCACATCTCGCCTCTTCTTCCAACTCGCATATCCCCATCTCTACGCTGTCGTCCGACTCAGGACGAGCGAGCAGCTCAATTCCTTCCGGGACACAGAGCAAGCCAGGGCGAGCAAGATTGAGACTCGGGAGCTTGTCATTGATAACAAAAGATCGGAACAAGGAAATCACCCGTATTTCACCGAATACTGGCCGGTCCTGGCGACCACTTTCAGCTTGCGAAAGGTCACTCTACGTAATGTCTGCACAGACGTACAATTCGAGCAACTATCCCGCCTCAAAAGTGAGTTTCTATGATTTCCGCTTCACGAAATTCGACATCGATACTAACTGGCATTGATCGCCATTGTAGACTTGACGACGCTCCACCTTTCGCACGTAGAGATCAGGAACTTCGGTAACTTCACGCTCCCGAGCGTGGAAGAAGTGTGCCTTCATACGATCGACTCGCGAGCTCCGTTGGAACGAATCTTCTCGCCGCAAACATTCCCAGCTCTACGAGTTTTCGCTTTCTCCGACCAGCAAGATTATATAGACGACATTACGGAACTACTCCGAGGTCTAGGAGAGCAACTCGACCTACTTTGGATCGACGAAGATTTCAAGCCGCATCTCACTCCAGACGTTCTCGACAGAATCAATCGAAAAACTCTGTTCGATCGGCATTATAGACTCGGTGCGGCTTTCCCCAACGTTCACTCGTACCGACTCCACGGCTCGGAGAATCCGGAATCTGCTCCAAACACTCTAGAGGACCTCGAAGAAATCGTTCGAACCGCTACTAGACCTCTCCCCTCCGTCTTCTACCTCGCCGGCTGTCACTCTCTCGACCCTCAAGACCCTTCTCTCGAAGCTCCTCGTCAGCGATTCCGTGAAGTGTGCAAGGAACGCAACATGGAAGTGGTTTACGAAGGAGCTGCCAACTGGGACGTCGATTTCGGACGCCCGAAGGAGTTTATCAGGCGGATGAGAGGAGGCAGAGAAGAAGGGAAGTGAGACTCGGCTCACTGTGAGGTTGAGTAGGATCGAAGTGGGGAGAAGTGATGGAGAGGTAGTTTAGGAGAAAGGGAGCAGGAAACAGCAGTAATACGAATCTAGTTGAAACTCTCAGCCATATACAATCTCTCTCTTCCACGTAGATTTGTCGGCGAGAGCGTATTCGCGGATGTTTTCGTCAATCATCGCAGTCAAAGTGTTTAATCGAGTATTTCAATTTTCTATCTTACTGCTCCTCCGCTCTGCTTCGGTAATCTTCGAGACTCAGCGTACCCACATCCTTCAGCTCGTCTAGAAGATCCGGTCTTTCTCTTCCCACCCGTTCTCTCACTTCCTCCCACTTCTCCTCGCCAATACTTCTCGCAAACTTCAACAAGATCTCCAACGTATCCCTATCTGGTCTCGGTTTCCCTTCCTTCCCCATCTCCCCGAACACGACTTCCACTGCCTCATCGACCTCTCTCCACCGACACAAGCATTCGACCCAAGTATCCCAATTCTTCTTATTCTTCCTGATCCCCAATCTCTCATCATTCCATATCCTCCTCCCTCTCATTCTCGCATCACTACTCTTATCCCACCCACACGTATCGATGACTATACTCAAACTCCGTTGATCCGGACCGACAGAGGTAGTTCCCGCTCTTCGATTCGCACACATTGATTCCCAAATTCGATAAGTTTGGTGGAAGGCTTTAACGTGGGAGAATGCAGACATGAGGGAGTTAAACAGGGCGGTATCGGGGTCGAGATTGATGTCGAGTTTGATCAGGGAGTGAAGATGTTCAATGAGGGTGATCGAGGCGGAAGAGGTTCGGGAATAGTAAGTGAGGAGAACGGAGTAGGTGATCGAGTTTGCAGGGTGATGGGAAGTACGCATGTCGGCGATGAACTCCATGACGAGTTCGGGAGGGGCCGAGGGAGGAGGTGTAGAAGAAGAGGAAGGGAAGTTGAGGTGGAGGAAAGTCGTCAAGATCTTGTTGTAATCGTTGGCGTCAGAGAAGATGGAAGGGTCGAGAGCACGCATCTCGTCGTATGCTTGAAATGCTTCTTCGTAGGTCGAGGCGGCGCGCATGAGTGCTTGAATCGAGTACATGGCGATTTCAGGTTCGAGTTTGATTCCTCTCGTCTTCATGTCCGAGATGAGGGTTCGAGAGTAGTTGAGATCGAGGATGGAAGGGTGTGCGCAAGCGCGAAGGAGGAGAGCGTAGATGGGTTCTTCGGGGATCGAGTCGAAGGAACGAGGGGAAGTCGAGAGATCATCGTAGAGAGATTTTGCGGTGGCGAAAGAATCGGGAGTGGGAGAAGGAGTGAAGAGGTAGTTGACGAGAGGGTGAATCATGGCGGTATCGGGGTCGATTGATCGGTCTCTTGCGGTTTGATACAGCTTGAGTGCTTCGTCGATTCCTCCATGTCCCTCGAGTAACCCTTTAATCGTGACTGACCATGCCCGTCTATCCGACTCGACTTCTACCAGATCCTCCACCATCTCTATCAGTCTCACTCCCTCATCCGCGCTTCTGACTCCTTTCGATCCTTCGACTAACAGCGTGTTGACCGTGAAGAGATCGAGCGGAATTCCTCCTCGCTTGTACCGATCCGTCAATGCGACTGCCTTTTCGAATCCGTGTACGACTGCTTCGTACTTGAGGAGTGCGTTGACCATTGCCGTATCGTATTTCGAAGAATCGACGATCCCGCTTTCCGCTGCCCTCATAACTTTCGGTGCCAGTCTCCTCTGTACCTCCTTCGCACTCGCCAACTCCCCCACATCCACGTAACCTGCCAGTAATGCCGTCTCTGTGTAAACATCCGGTTCGACTCCGACTCTCTCCATTTCCTCCCTCAATTTCCTCACTTCGTCTACCGACCCTTTCTCAAACATGGTCGAGATGAACGTGTTGTAAGTGACGACATTCGGTTCGATCCCATGTCTCTCTTTCATGTGTTTAACGACTTTCCTCATCTCGTAAAGATCCTGTTTCTTCCTCCAACCATTCAAAATGACATTGAAATCCGCGATTTGAGGTTTCATGCCATGAGTCTTCTCCATTGAATCCAACCATCTCGTCGCTCTTAACATCTTGCCAGAGTTCGATAGTCCCATTACGAGTAAATGGTGGTCGAGTGCGGTAACTTCAAACCCAAACACGGTGGGTAAATCTTGAAACATCTTGAGTAGGAGGTTGACTCGATTCGTGTTTGCGATTGTACGCATGAGGAATTGGAGTTTAGGTCGAGATACGAGTTGGGGAGAGGAAGAAGATGAAGCGGGATTCGTTTTGTAAGTATCGACGAGGGAAGGGTATAATTTGGCGACGACATCAGGTCTACCATCATTCGCTGCTTGATAGATGTCTTTGGCGATCTGAGCGGGTTTGACGGTGGGACGGCGGAAGAAGAATTGACGAGAAGATGAAGAGGTGAAAGTTCGACTAGTGGTGGCGAGAGAGGGAGTGGGGATTAGTCGAGTCGGTAGTAATGTAGTTAATCTAGCAGTTGTAGCTAGTGCACGTCTCATCGTTGTAGAGAGAGTGAATTGTACAAAGTGGAGGATCTGAAATCAAACTTCCCTTTCGCAACCTCTCGCTTTCTTCCTCACTCTCGATCGCCCACAGTCATATTCACTCTCAATGGATAGCAGCAAGTAGAGACAATGCAAAGACCAAATCGCTAATGATTACATTTTCACACTTTCACTTCAACCTCTCGCAGCGTAATCCACCTTGATCGGCGCATCCTTGTCAACCAAAAACCCATCCAACGCTTCCTTAGCTACACCTGCCTGCGACACGGACTCGTAAATAACCATCGCCGTTCCAGAATTCTTGCTCGTTGCTGTTGAGGGTAAAAGTCGAAGCGAAGATAGACCAGAGTATCTGCAGATTCACGAGAAAAAGATCAGTCTTCAAGTACAGAGAGATCAGAGCCTCGAGTAACCTACTGTTGGAAGAGTGCGGAAAGCATATCGGTCGTGACTTCTTGTGGTAATCCTGCAACGTATAAAACTGGAGTCGGAGACGATCCAGCTTTTTCAAGCATGGTTGCTGTTGGTGCTGGTGCATCATCGTCTGATTCTTCATCCATAGCATCTATTCTCACGTCACTCGGATCAGTCCAGAACAGCGGAAAAGCAAAATTGAGGTGAAAACATACCATCGTCCTCCTCCTCCTCTTGTTGTTGTTTCCCCTTTTTCTTTTCCGGTCTCTCTTCGTCCTCATCCTCTTCTTCTTCTTCCTCCTCATCCTCGTCCTCCCTCCCCCTCTTCTCTTTCCTCTTCTCATCCAACAACTTCTTCTGTGCTCCCGAAACCGTCAATTTACTAGCTTGAGTAGCGGTTCCATCCAACTCTCTCAACCCTAATTTGATTGCGTAGACTGCTTCGGGTCCTTCATGGAGCGCTACAGTTGCGTGAGAAGTAGATTTCGCATATGCGATTCTCTACATTTCCCTACCACTGGTGAGTACGAGTTCTTAGATACTAGCCAGTACGAGGTAAACGTACGAGTGATTTCCCATAGAAACCTTCACCATCCAAACCCCTCATAGCTGCAGTTGAACTTGCTAGATCTCTGAACACCAAGAATGCAGTCCCTCTCACTTTCTCTTTACGAACGTGTACAACATCCAACACTTTGCCATAGATTGAGAATAGAGCATAGAGTGATCTTCGAACCTCTATTGCAGGGAGGAGAGTGGAGAGTTAGGAAAGGTGGAGTTGATGAGGAAGGGAGAGAGAGGGAAAGACGTACCCTCTTTGGGAATCTTCGTGTTGATGTTAGAGACGTATAGTGTTACACTCGGTTGATTGCCTGACATTGCTTGCGATTCGAGATGGAGGTGGAGTTGGGTGAAAAGGATCAGCAATCGCAAGTTAGCCAAATTCGAAGCAATTTCTTATTCAAACGTATTCAATAGTATCTTGAACTTTTTCGCAACATCTCTCAAATCGTTCATTCAGCGTTTCGATGTCAGATAGAAGCAAGCCGGAGGTAGTCTAGCGATGCGTCAATTCCCAAAGAAAGGCGTTCGTTCGTTGATCATTTCGTCAATTCTTCGTTGTTCAAGCAAAATCGTCCCGTTTTGACTACATCTCAACCTCCAAGCATCTCCAACGCCAACCTCAATTCTTTCCTAGCCGTCTCAAAGTCCTCGTAATTCAACGCCGAAATCGCCCACTTCGCATGTTTCTGAATCTTTTGAACTTCCAACGGATCTGTCGGATCTCTCGTCGCCGTTACAGGTGCCGGTGGTGCTGAAGGTCTTGGAACGGGAGCAGATGGAGGGAATACTGCGGAAGGGAAAGCGGGAGGTTCGGAAGGAAGGTGGAAGGAGGGAGTAGGGAGGTTTGCGGTTTGATGCGAAGGGGGAAGGTGAGTGTTTGAATCGATCACGAAGGATTGATGGTCGATTGAGGAAGAGGAAGTCGGCTCTTCTGAGGCAGAAGGGGTATCGATGAATGTGGGTAAAGAAGGAGTATTGATTCGGGATGGGTCATCCTCGTCGATGAAATCGGGAGGAGTGGGAGATGAGGGAGCGGAAGGAGCAGAGGGAAGAGTCGTGGGTTGCTGAGGGAATGGATAGGAGCTAGAAGGGTAATCATCATCGGCTTCTGGTGCTGGTGGAGAACTTAAAGCAGGCGAGCGAGATGTTGGTTCTGTTCGCTCCTCCTTTGTTTCGGTCGATCCGAGTGCTGCTAGTTCCTTCGATAACTCTTTCTCTTCAGCTGCTGTAACATGATTCACTTCGACTGCTGGATCTTCGATCTCGGGTAATCCTCCGGCAGGTCCTGGAACGGGAGTTCGTCCTTCTCTGAACGCTTTCGCAATGTCGGTAGCTTTCCATTTCGAGTACTTGATCTTTTCTCGATTCTGTCGACGAGCTTGTGAGTAGTCTGAGTGTGGTCGAGTACGAGAGAAGGCTTACCTCAGTGCCAACTTCTCCAAAGACTGTCAACAATTCGAGAAAGTTTGCTGCAGCGAGGAACTTTCGTGCCGTAGCTCTGTGAGAAGAGAAGATGGAGTTGGTTGAGTATGACTCATCAAGCGAGACTCGTTCACACTCACCTCGTAGCTTTCCCTTTTCTGTCCTCGTTATCTGCAGTCGAGAAGATTTTGAATCCGAAATTCTCGATATAGGCTGAAGCTGCCGCATCTTCAGTAACCGCATCATTGTCTGCATTCTCTCCTTTCATCTGTGTGCATCTCAATGCCTCGATCAGCTACTTTCCAGACGAAGATGTGAGAAGTGGGGGAGTGAGAAAGGGAGACTCACAGCTTCCAATCGATCCATGAGAGCAAACAAGAAGGTCTGAGACTCTGGATCTTTCGCACCGAGAGTCATCGCTTGTTGCAAAGCGAAGTAAGTGCCTAAAAATAATGAAATCATCATCAGCTCTCTCAGTCGCTTAGGCTGCTTTGGGGAGAAAGCGAGAGGTTGACGTACACCAATAGGCAATCACAGGATCTGCTGTAGCTAGCTCATGAGCGCGAGCGAGATAGGGCGTGATCGGCTTCAACTCGGGAGGAACAGATGGAGGAGACGACATGGTCTAGCGTTGTGCCGAGTAGCTGTAGGTGTCCGAGTGTAGCTGAGGTATCTATCAAGAGTGGAAGGAGAGGAATGGAGCGCTTTGGAGGTTGTCGAGGTATGAATCGGGAGGAGAAAAGTTTCGCACAACATTTCACAACGTCGCTTGCTCTCGAATGAACCCGATGACGATGAGAGCAGTCAAAAGTGGTAGTATATACATCAAGGAGCGATATGAAAGAGAACTACACAGAAATCAACGAGGAACAACGACGAAAGTCTCTTCGCAACGACTTCGCAACTTCCTCCTCACCTTCTACCGCTACCTAGAGGTTCGCCTCAGCCCATTTGGAGTGAGCCTTCTTGCTTTGAACCTTGGCAACATCTTCCATAGTCGAATCACGACATTCGCAAGCGTGATTGTATCCCAAACGAGCTCGACCATCTTCTCCTTTTGCCTCGAAGAAGTCCGGTCGCTTGAAGAT
>Ga0308161_1004710_pt1 | contig 12305 bp, 12 predicted proteins | sample PhyFR2_FD_201034 | JGI IMG/M metagenome (GOLD analysis project Ga0308161, IMG submission 201034) | Phyllosphere microbial communities from UC Gill Tract Community Farm, Albany, California, United States - DLSLF.R2 | ecosystem: Host-associated > Plants > Phyllosphere > Unclassified | place: USA...
CTTTCAGCCGCTTTTGTAAGGTGCAATACCCGAAGGGCATTGCACTACGGTCCCAAGCGGGACGTGCCTTGTCATGCTGACTTGCTTGATCGACCCATCGTGCAATGCCCGTGCGGAGCATTGCACCCTGCAAGAGCTCAGGAAGACGCCGCACTTTGTCCACGCCAGGCACCGCCGAGATGACGTTCAACGCGACACTTGCATGACCACCGCAACTGCTTTGAAGCCTGACTTCACAACGTGCGCCACAGTTGCTATGTATGCTGGATGACAGAGAGCTCCAGCCATCGCAATAAGGCAAGTTGAAAAATAGCCTTTAAACAAAGGACAAATTCCACCTTTCCATGTTGCTGATGTATTTCGTCCACAAGCATGGCGTCATTGTCATGCTTTTTAAACCGGCGATTCATCGTCCTCGCACCGCTTCTTCACAACCCGGTCATTTTTGACTCATATCAAGGATTTTCGAACACCCGAAACGTACCCTCCAGCAATGACATTACTTGTTTCTTCTGGAGCGTTTGCGTGGACACTGCACTGAACTATAACTATCGGATCGTGAAGCAATTCGCGATCGCGACTGTGGTGTGGGGCGTCATTGGCATGCTGGCCGGCGTATTCATCGCCGCCCAGCTGGCATGGCCAGCCCTGAACTTCGATATCCCCTGGCTGACCTATGGCCGGCTGCGTCCGCTGCATACCAACGCGGTCATCTTTGCATTTGGTATCTGCGGCCTGTTCGCCACGTCCTATTACGTCGTGCAGCGTACCTGCCAGGTAAGGCTGTTCTCGGACAAGCTGGCTGCGTTCACTTTCTGGGGATGGCAACTGGTGCTGGTGTCCGCCGCCATCACGCTGCCCATGGGCCTGACCCGCGGCAAGGAATACGCCGAGCTGGAATGGCCGATCACGCTGCTGATCGCGGTGGTGTGGGTTGCCTATGCGGTGGTGTTCTTCGGCACCATCGTCAAGCGCAAGGTCGCGCATATCTATGTGGCCAACTGGTTCTTCGGCGGCTTCATCCTGGCTGTGACGCTGCTGCATGTGGTCAATGGCATGAGCATGCCGGCCTCGCTGACCAAGTCCTATTCGGCCTATTCGGGCGTGCAGGATGCAATGATCCAGTGGTGGTACGGCCACAACGCGGTGGGCTTCATCCTGACCGCGGGCTACCTGGGCATGGTCTATTACTTCATTCCCAAGCAGGCCGAGCGCCCGGTGTATTCCTACCGTCTCTCCATCGTTCACTTCTGGGCGCTGATCTTCACTTATATGTGGGCGGGCCCGCATCACCTGCACTACACCGCATTGCCTGACTGGACCCAGTCGATCGGCATGGTGTTCTCGCTGATCCTGCTGGCGCCTTCCTGGGGTGGCATGATCAACGGCGTGATGACCCTGTCGGGCGCCTGGCACAAGCTGCGTTCCGATCCGATCCTGAAGTTCCTGATCGTGTCGCTGTCGTTCTACGGCATGGCCACCTTCGAAGGCCCGATGATGTCGATCAAGACCGTCAACTCGCTGTCCCACTACACCGACTGGGGCATCGCCCACGTCCATGCCGGCGCGCTGGGCTGGGTCGGCTTCATCACCATGGGTTCGCTGTACTACCTGCTGCCGCGCCTGTCGGGCAAGCAGGCCATGTACAGCACCCGCCTGATCGACCTGCATTTCTGGGTCGCCACCATCGGCATCGTGCTGTACATCGCATCGATGTGGATCGCCGGCGTGATGCAGGGCCTGATGTGGCGCGCGGTCAATGCCGACGGCACACTGACCTACAGCTTCGTGGAAGGCGTCAAGGCAACCTACCCGTATTACGTGATCCGCTTCACCGGCGGCACGCTGTACCTGACCGGCATGCTGCTGATGGCCTACAACACCTACATGACGGTGCGTGACGCCAAGCCGGTTGCCGCGCGTATCCCGGCAATCCATGCCGCGCATGCTTGATCAAGAAAGACGGAGCACGATATGAAGTTTTCGCATGAGTCGATAGAAAAGAACCCCTGGCTGCTAATTGCGCTGGTGGTGCTGGTGGTCAGCATCGGTGGCGCGGTGGAGATCATTCCGCTGTTCTTCCAGAAATCCACCACCGAGCCGGTCGCGGGACTGAAGCCTTATTCCCCGCTGCGCCTGGTGGGACGCGACATCTATGTGCGCGAAGGCTGCTACGGCTGCCATTCGCAGATGATCCGCCCGTTCCGTGCCGAGACCGAGCGCTATGGCCATTATTCCGTTGCGGGTGAATTCGTGTACGACCGGCCCTTCCAGTGGGGTTCCAAGCGCACCGGTCCGGACCTGGCCCGCGTCGGCGGCCGCTACAGCGACGAGTGGCACCGCGCTCACCTCGACAACCCGCGCGACCTGGTGCCCGAGTCCAACATGCCCGGTTATCCGTGGCTGGCAAAGACCAGGCTGGACCCGCAGGAAGTGCAGCCCAAGATGCGCGCGCTGCGCCGCCTGTCGGTGCCCTACAGCGACGAGGAAATCGCCGCCGCGCCCGCCGAGCTGGCCGGCAAGACCGAGCAGGACGCATTGGTCGCCTACCTGCAGGGCCTGGGCACGCAGATCAAGGCCCGCAACTAGGCCTGCTTAATCCATCGACATTGTCATCATGAATATCCAAACATTATTCGACCAGGCCAGCAGCGCCATGACCGTGGTGAGTTTCGTCACCTTCATCGGCATCCTGTGGTGGACCTTCATTCGTCACAAGGACTGCGACTTCCACGCCGCTGCGCAGCTGCCTTTCGCTGACGAAGACGCATCCGATCAAGCACAGCAGGAGCAGGGCCATGTCTGACTTCACCAGCGGTTTCTGGAACATCTACATCGTGGTGCTGACGCTGATCGGCATCCTCGGCTGCGGCCTGCTGCTGTGGTCGCAGTCCCAGCACAAGATCACGCTGCCGCCCGGCGCCAAGGCGCAGACCCAGACCACAGGCCATGTGTGGGATGAGGACCTGACCGAGCTGAACACGCCGATGCCGCGCTGGTGGATGTGGCTGTTCTATATCACCATCGTGTTCAGCCTGGCTTACCTGGTGCTGTATCCGGGCCTGGGCGAGTACGCTGGCAAGCTGGGCTGGAAGTCGGCCGGCGCCTATCAGCAGGAACTCAAGCAGGCCGAGGCAGAATATGGCCCGCTGTTCGCGAAGTACCAGCAGCAGGACCTCAAGGCGGTGGCCGCCGACCCGCAGGCCCGTGCCATCGGCGAGCGGCTGTTCCTGACCTATTGCGCGCAGTGCCATGGCTCCGACGCCCGCGGCAGCAAGGGCTTTCCCAACCTGGCCGACAATGACTGGCTGCATGGCGGCGAGCCCGATGTGATCAAGACCACCATCATGAACGGCCGCAACGGCATGATGCCGCCAATGGCCGCCGCGGTCGGCTCGGAGAAGGACGTGGAGAATGTCGCGCACTATGTGCTGAGCCTGTCGGGTTCGACCTCCGACCCGATCAAGTCGGTGCTGGGCAAGCCCAAGTTCTCCGCTGCCTGCGCCGCCTGCCATGGCGCCGATGGCCATGGCAACCAGATGCTGGGCGCACCCAACCTGTCGGACAAGACCTGGCTGTATGGCGGTAGCCTTGAGACCATCATGGAAACCATCCGCAAGGGCCGCACCAACACCATGCCGGCATTCAAGGACTTCCTCGGCGAGGCGAAGGTGCATGTGCTGGCCGCCTATGTATGGGGCCTGTCCAATGTCAAGGGAGCGGCGCCGCAGTAAGGCCCCGGCTACAGCTAAAGAGCATTGAAATGAGCAGCAATACCACGCCCGAAGTGGCGGTCGTCAAGATGTATGCGGCGCGCGAGGAAATCTACGCGCGCGAAGTGCAGGGGCGCTATGCCAGCCTGCGCTGGGTCTGCGTGTGGCTGACCCAGATCCTGTTCTACGGCCTGCCGTGGATCAACTGGAACGGCCGCCAGGCCGTGCTGTTCGACCTGCTGGCGCGCAAGTTCTATATCTTCGGCACCGTGCTGTGGCCGCAGGACTTCATCTACCTGGCCGCGCTGCTCATCATTTCGGCCTATCTGCTGTTTCTGGCCACGGCCATTGCCGGCCGCGTATGGTGCGGCTTCGCCTGTCCGCAGACGGTCTATACCGAGATCTTCATGTGGATAGAGCGCAAGATCGAAGGCAGCCGCAGCGCCCGCATGCGCCTGGACCGCCAGCCGGCCTCGCTGGGAAAGTTTGCCCGCAAGTTCGGCAAGCATGCCGCCTGGGGCGCTGTGGCGCTGTGGACCGGCTTTACCTTCGTCGGCTATTTCACGCCTATCCATACGCTGGCGCGCGAAGTCGCCACCCTCGGGCTGGGCCCGTGGGAGTGGTTCTGGGTGCTGTTCTATTCCTTTGCAACCTACGGCAATGCCGGCTGGATGCGGGAGCAGGTCTGCAAGTACATGTGCCCGTACGCACGTTTTCAAAGCTCGATGTTCGACAAGGACACGCTGATCATCACCTACGATGAAAAGCGCGGCGAGCCGCGCGGCGCGCGCGCCAAGAGCGCAAGGGCCGATGCAACGCAGAAGCAAAAGCAGGGCGACTGCATCGACTGCAGCATGTGCGTGCAGGTATGCCCGACCGGCATCGACATCCGCCGCGGCCTGCAATACGAGTGCATCGGCTGCGCCGCCTGCGTCGATGCCTGCAACGGCGTGATGGACAAGGTCGGCTTGCCGCGCGGCCTGATCCGCTACAGCACCGACCATGCGATGAAGCAGGGCCTGTCCAGCGCCGACATCCGGCGCCGGGCGCTGCGGCCCAGGGTGCTGATTTATCTGGCCATCCTGCTGGCCATCGTGACCGCCTTCGGCATGTCCTTGGCGATGCGCACGCCGCTGAAGATGGACGTGCTGCGCGACCGCGGCGCGATGGGCCGCGAGATCGAGGACGGCATGATAGAAAATGTCTACCGCCTGCAGATCATGAACACCTCCGAGAGCGCGCACCGCTACCGCATCGTTGTGGATGGCCTGCCGTCGCTGCGACTTGCCGGCGCCGACGAGGTCACGCTCAATGGCACCGAGACCCGTTCCGTGCCGGTGCGCCTGCGCATCGATGGCGGACAGGCCGCCAGGGGGTCTAACAAGATACATATCGGCCTGCAGGCGCTGGATGACTCCGGGCTGAAGGTCAGGGAAGAAGCGGTCTTTTACGTGCCGCGCTGAAGGAGAATGCAAATGCAGTCAATGAATACGCTCGAATGCCCGTCCACGCCCTGGTACAAGCACCGTTGGCCCTGGCTGATCATGCTGGGTCCGTTCCTGGTGGTGCTGGCGGGCAGCTACACGATCTGGCTCTCCTACTCGCAGCAGGATGCGCTGGTGGTGGGCGACTATTACCGGCAGGGCAAGGCCATCAACCAGGACCTGCGGCGCGATCAGGCCGCCAGCCGGCTGGGACTGTCGCTGGCGCTGCACTTCGATGCCGCCGCGGGCCGGCTGACAGGCGCGATGCGCGGCGCGCAGGGGATTCCGCATGGCGCGATGACGCTGCGCCTGGTTCATTCCACGCGTCCGGAAAAGGATATCGTGCTGCCGGTGGTGGCGGATGCGGAAGGCCACTTTGCCGTGAGCCTGCCGATGCTGGAGATGGCGCGCTGGCAGGTGATGCTGGAAGACCAGGGCCGGACCTGGCGCATCAATGGCGTGTGGCCCTGGCCGCAGCAGGCGACGGCGACGCTGTCGGCCGACCAATCCTGAAGGAGGCACAGATGCGGCGTCTTGCAATGGTGATCCTGTGGCCATCCTTCCTGGTGGCGGCGATGGCGGAAGGTTTTTTCTTTTCCCTGCTCGATCCGCAGGATTTGCACCTGGGCGGCGCCGAGTTCACGCTGTCGCCGCTGGCGGCTTATACGGTGGGATTCTTCCTGTTCTGGCTGTTCTGCGCGCTGGCGGCGATGCTCAGTTATTACCTGGCCAATGTGCCGGCCGACCGCCAGCCTCCGCTATGACGGCGACAGGGCCGAGCCTAATCGCATTTCTCGGTGCCGGCCGCCATGGCTTTCAGGCGGGGCGGATCGAGAATCACGATTTCGCGGTTGCTTACCTGCAGCACGCCCAGCTTCTTGAAGCGTGACAGCAGGCGGCTGATGCTCTCGATGGTGAGTCCGAGATAATTGCCGATTTCCTCGCGCGACATGCGCAGCTGGAAGGCGGTGGAGGAATAGCCGCGGGCGGCATAGCGCGTCGTGAGATTGACCAGGAAGGCGGCGAAGCGCTGGCCGGCGCGCATATTGCCCAGCAGGAGCATGACGCTCTGCTCGCGCGTGATTTCCTGGCTCATCATCCGGTGGAAATGGTGCAGCAGCGTGGGAATGTGGCCGAACAACTCTTCCAGCCGGCTGAATGGAATGTCGCAGACTTCACTGTCTTCCAGCGCCACCGCCGAACAATGGTGGCGCTCGGTGCCGATGGCGTCCATGCCGAGAAGCTCGCCGGCCATCTGGAAGCCTGTGATCTGCTGCTCGCCGCTGACATTGATCTGGAAAGTCTTGAAATGCCCAAGCCGGATCGCGTACAGGTTGGTGAACGGATCGCCCATGCGGTAGAGATGGGTGTCGCGCGGCACCTTGCGCCGGCGTCCGATGATGGCGTCGAGACGCGACATGTCGGTATCGTCCAGGCCCATGGGCAGGCAAAGCTGGTGCATGCTGCACGCCGCGCAGCTTGCCTTCAGGGCGTTGACGTTGATGGGCGTGGTCTGGCTGTTGACTGGAATGGACTGGATCATGGTCGCCAATGATATATCTCAAGCCGTTGAAAACGCGAAACGCTACGGTATGAAACGTGCCGCAAGACTGATCTGCGGATTAGAACGGTCGGTACGGCGAAGTGTAGCAAACACATCGTAACGCGGATACAACAGATATTAGCGGCGTATCAAAATGTTAAGCAAAATGTGGGTTGTGTTCGTTAGCGCACAGTCGATCGGAGGAAAGATGGGTATCTTTTTGACACGATATGGCTGTGCTGGTGTTCCCCTTTCTTCACCCTCAACGACTGGATGCGCAAAATGAAAAAAATGTTAACGCTGTTGGCACTTCCCCTGGCTCAGGCCGCAATGGTTTCGGCTTTCGCGCAAGCGCCTGCCGCCACTTCCACCGATCCATCGGCCAGCCAATCCCGCGCCGAAGTCAAGTCCGGCGCCAGCGCGGCGAATGCAGACCGCGTCAACCAGTTCAACGACCGTCCCGGCGCAGCCGTGAAGGGCAGCGGCACCAGCCGTGCCGAAGTCAAGTCCGGCGCCAGCGCTGCCGAACTCGACAAGGTCAACCAGTTCCAGGACAAGCCGACGGCTGGTATGCCTTCAGGCAACAAGAGCCGTGCAGAGGTCAAGGCTGAACGCAATGCAGGCGCCGGCCAGCTGCGCGCCAACACCGAAGTGCCGACACCGGGCACCTCGTCGCAGCAGAATCTGAACAATCCCAAGGCCCTGACGCCCGAAGAGCGTGCCGCCCGTCGCGAAGCGCGCAAGCAGCGTGCAGCCGAACGTCGCGCCAAGCGCGCTGAAAGCCGCACGGCAGCCAGCGGCAAGGCAGCCGGCACCGAAGGCACCCGCACCATGCCGGCCGATGGCGGCGCTGGCGCCGGCAATCCGGCTCCAGGCAAGTAAGCCGCTCCGCCGGGGTTTTCCCCGGCACGGCTTGCAGAAATGGCACGGCGCGCATGACGCGCCGTGTTGCATTACAGTATCGGTTTTTCTTCGGCAGCTTGCGGACACACCATGAAACTTTCCGTTCTTGACCAGTCCACCGCCGTCAGCGGCCGGCCCCAGACCGACGCCATCGCCGAATCGCTGGCACTGGCCCGGCACTGCGACGGGCTGGGCTACCACCGATACTGGGTTTCCGAACACCATCACAGCGGCAGCATCGTCGGCAGCGCGCCGGAGGTGCTGATGGCGGCCATCGCTGCGACCACGTCACTCATCCGGGTCGGAAGCGCCGGCGTGATGCTGCCGCATTACGCCGCCCTGAAAGTGGCGGAACAGTTCCGGGTGCTGGAAGGCATCGCGCCCGGCCGCATCGACCTCGGCGTGGGCCGGGCGCCCGGTTCGGACCGGCTCACCGCCTATGCGCTCAATCCGGACGCCGGCCAGGCTGCCGAACGCTTTCCGCAGCAGGTGCAGGATCTGCAGGCCTGGGTCAGCGGCATGCCGCTGGCGCCCGGCCATCCGTTCGGCGCGATCCGCGCCCATCCGCAAGGCCCGACCTCGCCGGAAATCTGGATTCTGGGAAGTTCCAACTATGGCGCCCAACTGGCGGCGCACTTCGGCCTTCCCTATGCCTATGCCTATTTCTTCAGCGAAGGCGAGGGCGTGGAAGAGGCGCTGGCGCTGTACCGCAGCCTGTACCAGCCCAGCGAACGTCATCCGACGCCGCAGGCCACGATCTGCGTCTGGGCGCTGGCAGCCGATACCGAGGACGAGGCGCGGCATCTGCTCAGGACCCGCGAGCACTGGCGTATCGGCTTCGAGCGCGGCCTGCGCCTTCCCCTGGTTTCCCCGGAAGAGGCGGCGGCCGCCGTCTACGACGAGGCGGACCAGGCCCGTATCGCCGCTTTGCGCCGCCGCGCCATCGTCGGCACGGCCGCGCAGGTGGCGGACCGGCTGCATGCCCTGGCAGCCGAGTTGAAACTGGATGAAATCGTGGTCAACACCTGGACCCACGACCCGGCGGCCCGGCGCCACTCCTACACCCTGCTGGCCAAGGCGTTCGGCCTCACGGGACTTCCTTCCGGGCAAGCTCTCGGTTAAAGTTAGATTATTTCCTGCCGTAAATAAGTTTGGGGTCTCACCCGAAGATAGGCTTTCGGTACCGTGGATGCGCTCAGGCGCCTCCGGGGAAAGACGGCAGCGCCGATCGGAGCGGGTTATTGCTTTTTTGCACGGTGCGGCGTCCGAACTTTGCCCTGGTGGCTTCAGGAACGAGCGTTTGGAAATTCAGCCCATAACCATCACCGAACATGTTTTCGATGCCAAATGACGTTTTGATAGAACACCTGAAAGGCCAGCTGACGCGTTTGACGGAGTCGGCCGGGGATCTGGTGTTCACGCTCTCCGAGAACGGCGAGATTCTGCACGCCAGCCAGCGCGCCATCGGCATCATCGCGCCGGGCGCCGTGCTGTGCGGCAGCATGCTGCACGAGCGCGTGGATACGCCGGACCGGGCTGGCCTGGCGTCGGTCATGGCACAGGTGGTGGCCAGCGGCCTGCACGACAGGGTCAATGTGCGGGTGCATACCAGCACCGGCTTGCACTGGTTCGAACTGGAACTGTCTTCCCACCGCGACCTCGACGGGCAGACCGAAGTCCTGGTGGTGGGTCGCAATATCTCGGGCCAGCAGGAAACCAAGGAGCGGCTGCTGCACCTGGCCACCCACGATGCGCTGACCGGCCTGCCCAACCGCGCGCTGCTGTCGGACCGGCTGCGCATGGCGATTGCCCACGCCCGCCGTACCGGCCGCGGCTTCACCGTGCTGGCGCTCGATCTCGACGGTTTCAAGAAAGTCAACGATGCCCTCGGCTATGGCGCCGGCGACGCGCTGCTGCGCGAGGCCGCCAGCCGCCTGCAAAAGGCGCTGCGCGACAACGACACCCTGGCCCGCATCGGCGGCGATGAATTCATGGCCGTGCTGTCGGGCGCGGTCCATCCCGATGAAATCAATCCGATCGCGCGCCGCATGATCAGCGCGGTGCAGCTGCCGTTCGAGATCGAGGGCCAGTCGCTGTATCTGTCCACCTCGATCGGCGCCGCCGTCTACCCCGAGCACGGCGACAACGAGGTGCGGCTCCTGGCCCATGCCGACACCGCGATGGCGCGCGCCAAGGAAACCGGCCGCGCCCGCTGCGTCATCTACAGCCGCGCCACCTTCAGCGCCCCCGACCACGATGTGTCGATGGAGGCGGCGCTGTTCGAGGCCGTGCGCAACGGCGAGTTCTTCCTGCACTACCAGCCCATCGTCAATGCCGTCACCCGGGAAATCGTCGGCTTCGAGGCGCTGATGCGCTGGATGCACCCGGAACTCGGGCTGATCGCGCCCAGCCAGTTCATCCAGATGGCCGAAAGCAACGGCCTGATCAACCTGCTGGGCGCCTGGGTGCTCAAGGCGGCGTGCGTGCAGCTGAAACGGCTGCAGGAAGTCGCCGGGCGCGAACTGTACGTGTCGGTCAACGTCAGCCCGCGCCAGTTCCGCAATGACCAGTTCCTGGCCCTGATGGAAGACGCGCTGAAGCTGTCGGGGCTGCACGGACGGCAGCTGCTGCTGGAGATCACCGAAGGCATCCTGATGTCGGACCCGGCGCATGCGGAAGCGCTGCTGCTGCAGATCGCCGCGCGCGACGTGCGCATCGCCATCGACGATTTCGGCACCGGCTATTCCTCGCTGGCCTATCTGAAGCGCTTCCCGATCAGCACGTTGAAGATCGACCGCGCCTTCATCAAGGACCTGCCGCAATCGGTCAAGGACGCCGCGATCTGCAACGTGGTGCTGAGCCTGGCCCAGCACCTGAACCTGACCACGGTCGCCGAAGGCGTCGAGAACGAAGAGCAGCTGCAGTTCCTGTCCCACCAGGGCTGCAGCCTGATACAGGGCTACCATACCGGCCGCCCGATGATGTTCGACGACGCCATGGATGTGCTGGGCGCGGGCGCCGCCGAACTGGCGCTGCCATGACAATCAACGAGGAATGCAGACCATGACCACCATGCCGCCCGAGCTGGGCGACTCGCGCAAGACCCAGGAACTGCTGTGGAAGCAGATCAAGGAGCAGGGCCATCTTCCCGGATTTTCCAATGTCGTCCAGCAGATCGTGGGCGCCATGCAGAGCGAGAACGAGCGCGAATTCAGCATGACGCGCACGGTGCTGTCGGACCCGGCGCTGACGCACCGGGTGCTGCGCCTGGCCAACAGCGCGATGTATGCGATGTTCGGCGAGATCAATACCGTGTCGCGCGCCGTGATGGTGCTCGGCACCGAGTCCATCGGCCATCTGGCGCTGGGCTTGAAGCTGGTCGACAGCCTGGCCACCGTGTCCAGCACCTCGGTCGGCGTGCGCACCGAAATGGAAAAGGCAGTGCTGGCCGGCCATATCGCGCGCCAGGTGACGGCCCAGGCCAGCACCCGCGACGCCGAGGAAGCCGTGGTCTGCTCGCTGCTGCACGGCCTGGGCCGCATGGTGGTGGCGTTCTACCTGCCGCATTACTGGGAAGCGATCCAGGCGCTGACGGCCGAAGGCAATGACGAGGCGGTGGCGGTGGTCAAGGTGCTGGGCATGACCATGGTGGACATCGGGCGGCTGATCGCCCGCCGCTGGGGCCTGCCGCGCGACCTGATCGAAAGCCTGCATGACGTGATGCCGCAAGCCGGCGAACCGCTCGACCATGCCGGCTGGCTGGCCGCGCTGTCGACCATGTCCTCGTCCTGCGCACGGGTGCTGTGCGAAAAGGGCGAGAACGACGAGGCGCTGGCGGCCATCGTCGACGGTTATGCCGACATGCTGGGCATGGAGAGCGAAACCGTGCTGGCCGCCGTCAGCGCCGCCCGCGAAACCGCGCGCGACGACCCGGCGCTGGTCCGCCCCGCCACGGTGCAGGCGGCGCCGGAAGCGCCGGCAAGCGACGAGCGGCGCCGCGACGCCACGCCGGCGCTGGCGCGCGGCGTGGCCGACATGCGCAACGTGATCAGCACCATCAACACCGGCCAGCTGATGACCATGGCGCTGGAAACCATCTACAAGGGGCTGCACCTGAAACGCGCGGTGGCGTTCCTGCGCAACCGCAAGGAAGGCAAGTATCTGGCCGGAATGTGTTTTGGCGACGACATCGAGCACCTGGCGCCGCGGCTGGTATTCAATGACGCCTATCAGCCCGACGTGTTCCATGCCGCGCTGGCCAACGACAAGATGGTTTGCGTCAAAGACGCCTGCGACCCGGCTTTCCGCGCCAAGCTGCCGCGCTGGTGGAAGGATGCCTTCCCGACGGTCCGCAGCTTCATCGTGCTGCCGCTGACGGTCAATCGGCATCCGGTCGGCTTCATCTACGGTGACTGGGATGACGCCCTGCCGGTGGCGCTGGAGCAGGGGGAAATCGCGGCCCTGAATGAACTGCGCGCGCTGGTAATGAGCAAGCAGCCGCACTAGGCGCCCGGGAATGGACCTCACTGCGTAACGTGGTTTTTGCGCTGCAAAATTCAGGGAGTGAGACGAAAGAATCAAGAAAATCGTCCGGAATGCCATTTTTCTATTGCGCTGCACCATTTCCCGGACTATAGTTGAACCGTCTCCTCCACCCTCCCA
>Ga0308161_1004716_pt1 | contig 12298 bp, 11 predicted proteins | sample PhyFR2_FD_201034 | JGI IMG/M metagenome (GOLD analysis project Ga0308161, IMG submission 201034) | Phyllosphere microbial communities from UC Gill Tract Community Farm, Albany, California, United States - DLSLF.R2 | ecosystem: Host-associated > Plants > Phyllosphere > Unclassified | place: USA...
GTGGGCTCCAGCACCAGCCTGCCGCGCCAGGCGGGCACAGGCAGTTCGGCTTCGCCCTCCCAGCGCAGGGTTATCGGCGCCTCCGGCGGCGTGCCGAGCCGGGGATGAAGTTCCAGCCTGCTGCCGATGCGGCGCAGCGTCATCGGCCCGAAGTCGAAGAAGGGATGCATATCGCCCGCCGCGCCCAGCATCTGGCTGCGGATTTCCTCCAGGCGCGACGCGCTTGGCAACTGCACCCGGTTGCGGTACAGCCAGTGCCTCAGCAGGTTGTCGGCGCGCTGAGCGGAAAGCGTCTGCAGCGCCGGCACATACAGCGGCGCGCTCCAGTCGGCGGCCCGACAGGCGGCAAGGTCGATTTCGGCCAGCTCCTGCAACAGCGCCTGGGCGCTCTGCACATGGCCTGCGCTGCGCGCCACCAGCGGCGCAAAGCCCGGAAAATGCCGCTCCAGCACCGGCGCCACATCCTGGCGCAGCGCGTTGCGACGATAGCGCGCGTCGGCGTTGGATTCATCGGTGACGTGGCTCAGCCCTGCCTGGCTGCCGAACGCTTCCAGTTCAGCGCGGCGCAGTCCCAGCAGCGGCCGGCCGAGCGCCACGCCGTCGCCCAGCAGGTCATGGCCGGGCTGAAACGGCGCCATGCCAGACAGGCCCGGCAAACCGGCGCCGCGCAGCAGTTGCAGCAGCACGGTTTCGGCCTGGTCGTCCTGGTGATGCGCGGTCAGCAGCAGGCTGCAGCCCGTTTCGCGGCATAGCTCGCCCAAGGCCCGGTAGCGGGCAACCCGCGCCGCTTCCTCCACGCCCCGGCCGCCGCCATCGCCCAGGCGGACATTGCGCGCCAGCATGGGCACGCCGCAGGCCGCGGCCTCGCGCGCGCAATGCGCCATCCAGGCATCGGCATTCGGGCTCAGGCCGTGATGGATATGAAACGCCGTCAGTGCAAGGTTGTGCACTTCTGCATGACGGCTTGCCAGGTGCAGCAGCACCGACGAGTCAAGGCCGCCGCTGAAGGCGATGCCGATGCGCAGCGCCGGCCCGGAAACGGCAACGCGCGCCAGGATCGCTCCCAGCGCGCGTTCATACGCAGCGGCGACGCCGCCTTCCCTATTCAGGCTGCGAGATTTCCTTGAATTTGCCATAGCTCATCAGCTTTTCATGCCGCGCGGCCAGCAGGTCGCGCACCGGCATGCCCTGGAACTGGCGCAGGCTGTCCGCCAGCGCGCGCTTCAACATCGAGGCCATCTGCTTCGGGTCGCGGTGCGCGCCGCCCAGTGGCTCGGTGACGATCTTGTCGATCAGGTTGATGGCCTTCAGGCGATGCGCGGTCAGGCCCAGTGCCTCGGCCGCATCCGACGCGCGCTCCGCGGTTTTCCAGAGGATGGAGGCGCAGCCTTCCGGCGAGATCACCGAATAGGTTGCATATTGCAGCATCAGGACGGCATCGCCCACGGCAATCGCCAGCGCGCCGCCGGAGCCGCCTTCGCCGATGATGGTGGCAATCAGCGGCACCTTCAGTTCGGCCATCACGTACAGGTTGTGGCCGATCGCCTCGGACTGGCCGCGCTCTTCGGCATCAATGCCTGGAAAGGCGCCGGGCGTGTCGACGAAGGTGAAGATGGGCAGGTTGAATTTCTCCGCCAGCTTCATCAGCCGCATTGCCTTGCGATAGCCTTCCGGCTTGGGCATGCCGAAGTTGCGCATCGCGCGCTCCTTGGTGTCACGGCCCTTTTGATGACCGATCACCATGCAGGCCTGGCCATTGAAGCGGGCCAGGCCGCCGACGATGGACAGGTCGTCGGCATAGCTGCGGTCGCCATGCAGCTCATGGAAGTCGGTGAAGATCTCGTTGACGTAGTCCATGGTGTACGGACGCTGCGGATGGCGCGCGATCTGCGACACCTGCCAGGGCGTGAGCTTGGCGTAGATATCCTTGGTCAGCTGCTGGCTCTTGCGCGAGAGCCGTTCGATCTCTTCGGAGATGTCGACCGCGGAATCATCCTGCACGAAACGCAGTTCTTCGATCTTGGAATCGAGTTCTGCAATAGGTTGCTCGAAATTGAGGAAAGTTACCTTGCTCACCGTGGCTCCTTGGGATTCGACAGGCGGGAAATTCGGGAAAAGTCAGTATTCTACCGGGACTGGCTCGAGGCTACGCCACATGTACCAGGTGGCGACCGTGCGCCACGGCTCCCAGTTGGCGGAGACTTCGCGCGCATCGCTGCGCGAGACGGGCTCGCCGGAGAAATAATTCATGCTGATGCCGCGCAGCAAGCCGACATCGTCAAGGGGCAGAATATTAGGGCGCAGCAGATTAAAGATCAAGAACATCTCGGCGGTCCAGCGGCCGATGCCGCGAATCTGCAGCAGCTCGGCGATGACTTCCTCGTCGTCCATCTCCTCCCACTTTGCCACATGCACCCGCTTGGCCTTGAAGTGATCGGCGAGGTCGAGGATGTACTCGGCCTTGCGCCGCGACAGGCCGCAAGCGGCCAGCTGCTCCGGGCCGGCCTTGATCACATGGACAGGCGTGCATTTCTGGCACGCCGCCAGCAGCCGCTGCCAGACGGTTTCCGCCGCCTTCACGGAAATCTGCTGGCCGACGATGGAGCGCGCCAGCGTGGTGAACGGGTCGCCGCGACCCACCAGGTGCAGGTCGCCAAACATCGGGATGATGCGACGCATGATGCGGTCGCGCTTCATCAGTTCCTGCTTGGCGTCTTCCCAGTAAGCGGGAACGAACAGCTGGGTATCGCCCTGTAAGCTCTTGGCCATGCCGATTACGCCCGGCGCCATTCAGTCACGCCGCCCGCCTTGTCCTCGAGCACGATGCCATCGGCCAGCAGTTCGGCGCGGATGCGGTCGGCCTCGGCGAAATCCTTCGCCTTCTTGGCCGCGGCGCGGGCCGCGATGCGGGCCTCGATGCCAGCTGCGTCGGCATCGTCCTGCGCGCCGCCGTGGAGGAAGGCCTGCGGCGTGCGGCCCAGCAGGCCGACCACCTCGCCCAGCGCCTTCAACTGCCGCGCCAGCGTCGGCGAGCGGGTCTTGTTGACTTCATTGGCCAGTTCGAACAGCACGGCCATCGCTATCGGCGTATTGAAGTCGTCATTCATCGCCTCGGCAAAGCGCACCGCATGGTCTTCAGACCAGTCCAGCGGCTGCTGGTCCGGCGCCACCTCCTTCAGCGCGGTGTAGAGCCGGGTCAGCGCGCCGCGCGCATCGGCCAGATGGGCGTCCGAATAATTGAGCTGGCTGCGGTAGTGGGCGCGCAGGATGAAGAAACGCACGACCTCGGCATCGAAATCCTTCAGCACTTCGCGGATGGTGAAGAAGTTGCCCAGGGACTTGGACATCTTCTCGTTGTCGACACGGACGAAGCCGTTATGCATCCAGTAATTCACGAAGGTTTCGCCGGTCGCGCCTTCGGACTGCGCTATTTCATTCTCGTGATGCGGGAACTGCAGGTCCTGGCCGCCGCCGTGGATGTCGAAATGCTCGCCCAGCAGCTCGCATGCCATGGCCGAGCACTCGATATGCCAGCCCGGACGACCGCGTCCCCATGGCGAATCCCACTTCACCGCGTCGGGTTCCGATTCCTTGGCCGCTTTCCACAAGACGAAGTCGAGCGGATCGCGCTTGCCGCTGTTGACATCGACCCGCTCGCCGGCACGCAGGTCGTCCAGCGACTTGCCGGATAGCGCGCCATAGCCGGCGAAGTCGCGCACCGAGTAGTTCACGTCGCCATCGCCGGCCTTGTAGGCCAGGCCGTTGCGTTCCAGGCGGCCTATCAGCCCCAGCATCTGCGGCACGTGGTCGGTGGCGCGCGGCTCATGGTCCGGCCGTTGCACGCCCAGCGCCGCGGCGTCCTCGTTCATCGCGGCGATGAAGCGGCCGGTCAGCTCGCCGATGGTTTCATTGTTTTCCACCGCGCGCCGGATGATCTTGTCGTCGATGTCGGTAATGTTGCGCACATAGGTCACCTCAAATCCCTGCGCGCGCAGCCAGCGCTGCACCAGGTCAAACACCACCATCACGCGGGCATGGCCCAGGTGGCAGTAATCGTAGACCGTCATGCCGCATACATACATGCGGACCTTGCCGGGTTCGATTGGGGTAAATGCCTGTTTCTCGCGCGCGAGGGTGTTGTAGATCTTTAGTGCGGTCATGAATGGATGCTGTGTGGGCCGGTGACGGGACTAGTCGGCACCCGCAGTGCCGACATGCTGGAGGGCGAGGCGGCGCGGCGGTGGCACGGAACCTGTGCCTGGCGCTTATTTTGTTAAAATGCGGTTTCGCGCGGCAGTATAGCACCGATGAATCACCGTTCCGGCGCGAAGCGCCCTCCCCGGACGCGCCGCACCGCAGCACCGAAACGTCTTTCCACCCCTTCGATGAGCAATAAGGAAGCACAGATGCAAGGCATGCGCCGTACCCTGACGACCCTGGCCACCGTGGCCGCCCTGACATTGACTGGCCTTGCCGCCGCGGCCGACGCGCCGCAGGTCCTGCTCAAGACCAGCATGGGCGACATCACGGTGGAATTGAACCAGGACAAGGCGCCGAAGAGCAGCGCCAATTTCCTGCAGTATGTAAAGAGCGGCCATTACAATGGCACGGTATTTCACCGGATCATCAATAACTTCATGATCCAGGGCGGCGGCTTCGACGCCTCCGGCAAGCAGAAGCCGACCAATCCCCCGATCGAGAACGAAGCCGCGAACGGCCTGAAAAACGAACCCTACACGCTGGCGATGGCCCGCACCTCGGTGCCGAACTCGGCAACCGCGCAGTTCTTCATCAACGTGAAGAACAATGCCTTCCTGAACTATCCCGGCCAGGACGGCGCCGGCTATGCCGTATTTGGCAAGGTGATCAAGGGCACGGACGTTGTCGACCGGATCAAGGAAGTGCAGACCGGTCCGGGCGACGTGCCTGCCAAGCCTGTCATCATCGAGTCAGCCAGCCTCGTCAAGTAAGCGGCAACGGACCTCCCATTTTCAAGCTTCCCATTCATCCAACCATCAAGGAATCATCATGGCTGTCCAACTCACCACCAATCACGGCGTCATCAAGCTGGAACTCGACGCCGACAAGGCGCCCAAGACCGTCGAGAACTTCCTCAACTACGTCAAGGCCGGCCATTACGATGGCACCATCTTCCACCGCGTGATCGACAACTTCATGATCCAGGGCGGCGGTTTCGAGCCGGGCATGAAGCAGAAGCCGACCAATGCGCCGGTGGAAAACGAAGCCAAGAACGGCCTGAAGAACGAAGCCTACACCGTGGCCATGGCGCGCACCTCCGACCCGCACTCGGCATCGGCGCAGTTCTTCATCAACGTGAAGAACAATTCCTTCCTCGACTACCCGGGCCAGGACGGCTGGGGCTACTGCGTCTTCGGCAAGGTCATTGAAGGCCAGGACGTGGTCGACAAGATCCGCGCCGTGCAAACCACTCGCAGCGGCATGTTTTCCGACGTGCCGGCGCAAAACGTCGTCATCGAAAAAGCGGAAATCGTCTAACCGTTTTCACCATTGCGAAAACGTGACATGACTACGCCGGCCCCTCACTCGCCGGCGACCGCAGCGCGGCCAGAGATGGTCGCGCTGTTCATTTCCGACCTGCACCTGCAGCCCTCTTCGCCGTCCACGGCATCGCTGTTCGCGGCCTTTCTGGCGCAGCATGCGTCCCGCGCCAGGCAACTCTATCTCCTTGGCGACCTGTTTGAATACTGGGCCGGCGACGACGACATCGACACGCCCTTCGTACGCGGCATCGTCGATGCGCTGGCCGCGCTCAGCGCCTCCGGCGTGGCGCTGTTCTGGATTGCCGGCAATCGGGATTTCCTGGTGGGCGATGGATTCGCCAGGGCAGCCGGCCTCACGCTGCTACCCGATCCCTACGTGGCAAGCATCGCGGGCCGGCAGATCATCCTGACCCATGGCGACGCCCAGTGTACCGATGACATCGACTACCAGGCGTTCCGCACTCAAGTGCGCAGCCCGCAATGGCAACAGTCCTTCCTGGCCCAGCCCCTTCAGAAACGCAAGGCGGTCATCGAAGGACTGCGCAGCGGCAGCCGCGAAGCGCAGATGGGCAAGTCGATGGACATCATGGACGTCAATCCGGTCGCGATCGACACGCTCTTTGCCCAAAGCGGCGCCGCGCTGCTGATACACGGCCACACCCATCGTCCCGGCAGGCACCAGCATGGCCACAACGTGCGCCTGGTGCTGCCGGACTGGGACGCCGACAGTCAGCCGCCGCGCGGCGGCTGGCTCGGCATCGATGTCAATGGCGCGGTACACCGCTTCGAACTGGACGGGACAGCAACACTGCAGGCGCCAGTCGCGACGCCCGGCTGAACCGCATGGACCAGTTCAAGCAGATCTCCACCTTCGTCGACGTGGTTGGCAAGGGCAGCCTGTCGGCCGCCGCGCGCGCCGAGGGGGTGGCGCCGGCCATGATCAGCCGGCGCCTTGATGCGCTGGAAGCCAGGCTAGGCGTCAAGCTGCTGCAACGAACCACCCGGAAAATCGCCCTCACCCATGAGGGCACGGCTTTTCTGGAAAGCTGCCAGCGTATCCTTGCCGACCTGGAAAACGCCGAAGCCTCGGTCGCCGAGCGCAGCGCCAATGCCACCGGCCATCTGTCGATCTCGGCGCCGGCAGGCTTTGGCCGCCTGCATGTCGCACCGCTGATGCCCTCTTTCCTTGCCGAGCATCGCGACGTCAGCCTGACCCTTAATTTGAACGACCGCATGGTTGACCTGATCGGCGAAGGCGTGGACGTCGCCGTGCGGATTGCCTCGCTGACCGACTCCGGCCTGATCGGCGTCAAACTGGCCGACAACCAGCGGGTGGTGGTTGCCTCCCCCGCTTATCTGCAGCGCTACGGCCACCCCGAATCGCTCGACGATCTCGCCTCCCACAACTGCCTGCCGATCAGCAGCGAAGGCAGCCAGCGCGGCTGGGTGTTCCGCCACAACGGCCGCAACGTCACGCTCAAGGTTTCCGGCAACATGGGCTGCAACGACGGCGCGGTGCTGCATGACTGGGCTCTGGCCGGCAAGGGCCTGGCGTGGCGATCGATGTGGGAAGTCGGCGCGGCCATCGAGGCCGGCCAGCTGGTGACGGTGCTGGACGAGTTCGCCGCGCCGGGCAACGCGATCTACGCCGTGTTTGCGCAGCGCCAGCATTTGCCGTTGCGCATCCGCGCCTTCGTCGAATTTCTCCGGCGCGCCTACGCCCGGCCGGACTACTGGCGCCGCGGCGCCGGCTCCTAGAGCGCCTCTGCCTGCCCTGCTTAATGAAAAATGCCGGCCGGATCGCTCCGGCCGGCATTCGGTCAAGTCAGGCCAGGCAGTACGGCCTCACTTGTAAAGCATCTCCGGCAGCCACATGCCGATCGCAGGGAACATGTACAACAGGATCAGGGCGATGATCTGCAGTCCCATGAATGGCAGCATTCCCAGGAAGATCTGGTTCAGGGTCACATGCGGCGGCGATACGCCCTTCAGATAGAAAGCCGACATCGCCACCGGCGGCGACAGGAAGGCAGTCTGCAGGTTCATAGCCACCAGCAGCCCGAAGAACAGCGGATCGATGTTGTAATGCCCCAGCAGCGGCACGAAGATCGGCATGAAGATCACGATGATCTCGGTCCATTCCAGCGGCCAGCCCAGCAGGAAGATCACGACCTGCGCCAGGATCATGAACTGCAGCGGCGTCAGGTCCATCGACAATACCCAGGCATTGATGATTTCCTGGCCACCCAGCAGCGCGAAGGCGGCCGAGAAAATGCTGGAGCCAACGAAGAGCCAGCACACCATCGCACTGGTCTTGGCCGTCAGGTAAACCGATTCGCGCACCATGCCGAAGTTGAGACGCCGGTAGGCTGCCGCCAGGAACAGCGCGCCCAATGCGCCCATCGCCGCTGCCTCGGTTGGCGTGGCAAGTCCGAACACGATACTGCCCAGCACCGCCAGAATCAGGAACATCAGCGGGAACAGCGAGCCGAGCAGCATCTTGAACACTTCCAGCCTGGCGAAGGTGAAGATCGCATAGAACACGAGCAGCGCAGCCAGCCCGATCGCCAGCGCAACCCAATAGCCCTGCGGCGCCGGTTTCGCGGCAGGCTGGTCAGGCGAAGGAACGGCGGGCGCGGCAGGCGTCGTCGTGGCATTGGCCGCGCCCTGGGGCGCCTGCACGGGCGGCGCCTGCGATGCCGCGTCCGACGGCGGCGGCTCGGCCAGCCCACCGGATGCCAATGGCTCTGCCAGCCCTCCCTCTGCCACAGGCTCGGCAAGCCCGCCATCCGTGCCCGGCTCGGCCAGTCCGCCGTCGGTATTGCTGTCCGACAGCGCGGTGCTTTCCGTTCCCATCTCGACCAGTTCCGTCTTTGCTTCTTCGGGCGCAGTCACGATCGGATACACCGCCGCCATCATCGCGAGAAACGCGAACGCCGGCAGCAATGCAATCAGCAGTTGCGACATCAGCGTCTTTGAAGGAACGCCGACATTGCGCTTGCCCTTGATTGCCGCGAGCAGCCCCGGCACCGCGCGGCGGCCGCCAGCGCTCTCTATCGCCACCGCGTAGGGCGGCAAGGCCACCTTGCGATCCTCCGCCGATAGCGGCGGCGCCAGATGCGGCTTGAGCTTGGCCACCACGATCACATAGACCACATACAGTGTGGCCAGCAACAGGCCGGGGAAGAAGGCGCCCGCATACAGCTTGACCACGGACACGCCTGCCGTTGCGCCATACACGATCAGCAGCACCGAAGGCGGGATGATGATGCCCAGCGCGCCACCCGCCGTGATGGCGCCGGCCGACAGCTGCGTGCCGTAACCAGCCTTCAGCATGGCCGGCAAGGCCAGCAATCCCATCAGCGTCACCACCGCGCCGACGATGCCGGTCGCGGTCGCAAACACGGCGCATGTCACGATGGTGGCCACAGCCAGCGAGCCGGGGACCCGGGCCATCGCCAGGTGCAGGCTGCGGAACAGTTTCTCGATCAGGTTGGCGCGTTCGACCAGATAGCCCATGAAGATAAACAACGGGATCGAAATGAGCACGTCATTGGCCATGACGGAATAGGCGCGCTGCACCATCAGGTCCAGTGTCTGCTGGACCGCCAGGTCGGGGTTCTGGCTGCGGTAGGCAAACCAGGTGAAGATCACGCCCATTCCCATCAGCGTGAACGCTGTTGGAAAGCCCAGCATGATCGCCACGACGATCAGCGCCAGCATCAGCAGGCCGAGGTGGCCATTCGTCATCTCGGACGGCGGCGGCATCAGCACGAACAGGCTGATGACGATGGCAACCAGGATGGAGACGCCAAACCAGACTTCTTTTCTCATGTTTTGCTCCCTGCCTTGGCGTCGACGTACTTGTCCAGGCCGGCGATATCCGCGTCACTGACCTGGACCATATCCTTGAGCTTCTCCACATCGACTTCCTCGACGTCCTTCTTGCGCGCCGGCCATTCGCCTTCGCGCAGGCATATCACGCATCGAATGATTTCAACCACGCCCTGAAGCAGCAGCAGTGCGCCTGCGATCGGGATCGTCGTCTTGAAGAAGTAAAGCGGCGGGCCGTTGGCTGTCAGCGTCGAATGCTCGGCGATAGCCCAGGACTCCGCCGCATAGCTATAGCCAGCCCAGACCAGTGCAATGATGCCGGGGATAAAAAACAGAAAATACAAGAGCAGGTCCAGCCCCGCCTGCAAGCGCGGCGGGAAGAAACCGTACAGTACATCGCCGCGGACATGGCCATTCTTGGCCAGGGTATAGGCGCCGGCCATCATGATGATGGTCCCGTACATCATGATCATCAGGTCGAAGGACCATGGATTGGGACTGTTGAGCACATAGCGGGAAAACACTTCCCAGGAAATCAGCAGCGTCAGCGCGAGGACCAGCCAGGAAAACACCTGCCCGACCCAACTGCTTATGCCGTCGACCACAAATAAGAAACGTTGCATGCTGCCGCCTCCCGATTCTGCAGAAAAATCTCAAACAACATGACCGGCTGCGATGCCGGCACAGTAAAACGCCACCCGGCCGGGCCGGGTGGCGTCTGCAACAATGTCGAGATGGGATCAGGTCTTCTTCGGTGCGGCGGCTTTCTTGGCGAAATAATGGTTGTAGGCCATGCGACGGTTATTGTTCGTATCCATGTCCCACTTCATTGCCCGCTCTGCAAATGCCCGCTGCGACGCCTCGACTTCCTTGAAGAGCGCATTATCGGCGCCCTTCTTCGCCACCACATCGTCCCAGATCGTCAACTGCGCCTGCAGCAACGCATCGGGCGTCTTGTAGAACTTGACGTTGTTCTTGGTCTGCAATTCGATATAGTCCTTGGAATAGCGGTCGATTGCTTTCCACGACATGTCGGCAGATGACGCTTCCACCGCATTGGCGATGATGGCCTTCATCTTGTCTGGCAGGCCGTTGAACTTGGTCTTGTTGAACGTGATTTCGAATTGCTCCGAACTCTGGTGGAAGCTCTGCAGCATGCAGACCTTGGAGACGTCCGGGAACCCGAGCACGCGATCGGAGGTGGCATTGTTGAACTCGGCCCCATCCAGCAGCCCGCGGTCCATCGCCGGGACGATTTCGCCACCAGGAAGCGCATTCACCGCGGCGCCCATTGCAGTAAAGAGATCGATCGCCAGGCCATTGGTACGGAACTTGAGTCCCTTGAAGTCTTCCGGCTTGGTGATGGGCTTCTTGAACCAGCCCAGGGGCTGCGTTGGCATAGGCCCGGTCAGGAAGGACACGATATTGGCGCCGATCGACGTGTAAAGCTTATCGAGCAGTTCCTTACCGCCGCCGTACTTGTGCCAGGCAAGAACCATGTTGGCATCCATGCCGAATACCGGGCCGGAGGTCCACAAGGCAATCGCGCTTTGTTTGCCATAGTTATAGCCCATCACGCCGTGGCCACCATCCAGAGTGCCCTTGGACACCGCGTCGAGCAGGCCAAAGGCAGGCACCACGGCGCCTGCTGGCAACACTTCGATCTTCAGATCGCCGCCGGTCATGTCATTGACCTTCTTGGCGAAATCGAGCGCGTACTCGTGGAAGATGTCCTTGCTCGGCCAGGTACTCTGAAAGCGCATTTGCGTCGCTCCCTGAGCTGACGCGATCATCGGAAAGCTGGCCGCAGTGGCGGTCCCCGCGATGGCCTTTCCCAAGAACTTGCGGCGTGGTGAGGTTTTGGTTGCTACAACGCTTTTGCTCAACTTCTTCATGATGCCTGTCTCCGTATCATTAAAGTTTTAACTTCGCGTGATTTTCTGCACGATCTTTTCTTCGGATGAGAAGCCCGGACCGATGCCATGATCCGAAAACCCACCGAGTCATTTGCATGCCAACCACGACGACCTTCTTCGGGCCATCTTCATTGTTGAGATGCAGCGCATTTTATAAACCTTTATTGCAAATTACTCAATAGAAAGATAATCGCGTATTGAGACATCACAGAACCGGTTTGAACGGAAAAGCGGGCTGACACGAAGTCACGATAGGGCAACCTGTGCCGTTAAGGCACTATGAGCCCAGCAAAGGCAAAAGCAGAGGAAGAGGAAGGGACAGACGCAGGAAGGCACAGACGGAGAGGAAGGGACAGAAATAAAAAAACCCCGGCTTGCCGGGGTTTTTTTCAACATGCAACGTCGCTTATTCGGGACGGATGTTCGATGCTTGCTTGCCCTTAGGACCGGTGGTCACTTCGAACGAAACGCGCTGGTTTTCCTGCAGCGACTTGAAGCCGCTCGACTGGATCGCGGAGAAGTGCGCGAACAGATCTTCGCCGCCTTCGTCCGGGGTGATGAAACCAAAGCCCTTCGAATCATTGAACCACTTTACAGTACCATTTGCCATACAAATTCCTATTTCAGTTAAGTTGGGTTTTACCCGATACATCGTTTCAACCAAGTAAGGAATGACAGACTGATACTGCACCACTACTAGCTCGAATCTCAACGATGCGGCGAATTATACGTCATTACGCGCTGCAAGGTGAAAAAAAAACCTGCCGCGCCTTTTTAGCCTACGAGTCTGCTAGCGACACGTTGCCGCGCATCCAATCCATCGGAGATTTCTTTGATCGTCGAGCGAGACTTTTGCTTCAAACAATAACCCCGCTTGTAAACACTGGTCACTGTGTACTGCCCTTTTGTCAACATTTCGAGCTTGAGCCGAAGCTGGAATATCGTAACCCGGATGTTGCTTCCTTCCGTGGATTTTCCTGTCGATTTAAACAACATGGCCAGGTCAGCTAGTGGAATTACGGTGCC
>Ga0308161_1004717_pt1 | contig 12297 bp, 8 predicted proteins | sample PhyFR2_FD_201034 | JGI IMG/M metagenome (GOLD analysis project Ga0308161, IMG submission 201034) | Phyllosphere microbial communities from UC Gill Tract Community Farm, Albany, California, United States - DLSLF.R2 | ecosystem: Host-associated > Plants > Phyllosphere > Unclassified | place: USA...
CGGGCTTCGACTAACGAAGACGCAGAATGCAAGAAATCGCGTCGCAAGCTACGAGGAAATCCGCGCAATTTTCGACGCGATTAAGCAGGAAGCTCAACCTTCGTTGGCAGGGCTCTTCATCCGCTTTTTGTTCTTTACCTCCGCCAGGTCTGGTGAGGTCAGGAAGGCAAAGTTCGAAGATCTAGACGGTAACCGACTGATACTTCGCAAAACAAAAAACGGCAAGGACCGTGTGATTGAGCTCAACCAAGGCGCGCAACTCGTGATAGCAGAATTGCGCGAACTGAGAACCGGCGATTACCTTTTCCCTGGCTGCGGCGGGAAGATAATGGAACGCCCTACATACGCGTGGAACCGCATTCTAAAGCGTGCTGGCGTCGACGGGTTGACGTTGCACGACGCTCGCAGAAGCGGCCTTTCCATAGGTGTCAACGCTGGAGTGAGCATGTTTGACCTTGCTACACTCGCTGGTCATACCAACGTCCAGACAACATACGATCATTACCTTAGGGCTGATGATGGAGCCCTTCGCAGAGCAAGTTCATTAATTCAGAATGGATTACCTGCGTACTAATCCATTAATCCGTTACATCCCGGCAGCAGCTGTAGTGCTGACCGTGAGCGTATATGGCGCTCCTGTGGCGTGAAGCGGAAAGTGAGTTCCGTGCGCTTCGCTCGGCAAGATGCCGGGCCCTCTATTAAAGGAAAACAAAATGGCTAAATATATTCGTGCTGTTAAGCTGCCTGCCGGCGATCTGATCGCTATCGACAACATCATGGCTGTAAAGCGTTTCGATTCAGGTATTGGCCTGCTCGACATGCGCAATCGCATGGTTGGCTGGGTTGAAATCGAAGAGCAGGAAGGCTCTGATAAGCACTTCGACAAAGTTCTGGATATCTTCAATGACCTCATCAATAACCGCCGTCGTGCTGAACAACCCGACTGGAGTTTCCTGACGGAGTCCCCGCTATCCGAGCCGCCTCGCGTCATGAGCAAAGCCTCACCCATCGTAAAACAGGCATGATCCTACTGCCGCAGTTCCAAGCCGCTTTCGAGCGGCTTTTTTTCGCCGATGCGGTGTCAATTAGATGTTGGGGGATATAAGGGATGGAAAATGAAACCGTGGGTTTCGAAGAAACTATCGATGAGGATGCGGCCTGTAAGGCGGCCACCAGTAGCGATGACAAGGATCTTGTTGGCGGCTCGCTGCTGCAACATCTCGACGAGGTTTTTGGGCCGCTGATGGAGTACTGTGCTGGGCGCGGTGATCCGGCTCTCAACGCTGCACCGCAGCTAATTAACGATCCTCGCCTGCTCATGTCGCGTGAGCGGTTGCGTGCTGAAGAAATGGCGATGGCGGAGAGATTTAAAGCCATGAAAGGAATGCGCTCCCCACAGCCCGACAAGCACGGAAAGATTCCGCCTCAGAAGGGGGTGGACGTTGTGTATATCGGCTTCGATGCAGAATGGGAAGCTAAGAGTAAGGGGCGAAACCATGTGCTCAGCGCCCAATTCCACCTTGTCGGTCCGACTGGCAAGGTGTTCGAAAAGGTCTACGACATGAGCGAAGTCGAGCATACGAAGGACCGCATGCGCTTGGCGGATGCGCTCTACGATGTGATCGACGATGCGGAAGCGGATGGAGCCCTGGACGAGTGGCCGCGAGAGGTTGTGCTCGTTGGCTTCTTCACCCGCGCTGACATAACGGTCTTTTCCGACTTCCACAAGCTGCGTCCGCAACTCGATGGTGTGGGTGGCACGATGGCTTCCGTGAAAGGAAAGGCCAAAGTCGAGATGCCGATGGCCGCGGAACGGGCCGCGAAAATCAGGTCTCGTTACTCCTACCTGGTAGGCGATGATTTCGATCCTAAGCTTCTAAGCGTTCGGCTCGTCGATGCTTCTACCTTTGCTCCGCCTGGAACCTCGCTGCAAAAGCTGGGTGAGATGATTGGTCTGCCCAAGATTGACCTACCAGCTGGCTTTAGCAAAGACAAGATGGGCGCTTTTCAGCGTCGTGAGCCCGCAAAGTTCGAGGCCTACGGTCTCCGTGACGCGGAAATCGCGGTCTGGTATGTGCTGTGGGTGCAATGGTTCTCTGCACGCTACCTGGGCCTGTCCGGGCTGTCCGCTACTGCAAGCTCTTTGGGCGTACGTTTGGCTGAGAAGTGCATGCTTGATGATGGAATTGCTCTTGATGTCGCGCTGAACTTTGAGCAGTTCCCCATCATGCGCTTTGATTCGAACACAGGTCTCCCGCGCCGCAGTACAGAGCGCCTCCCCTGCCGTAAGCGCGGTTGGCTGGAGAAATTTCTGGCTGACTGCTACCAAGGTGGCCGAAACGAGTGTTACATGTTCGGTCCGACTCCTGTGGGGAAGTACATCGATCCTGACATGGCGGGAGCTTATGTGACGACGTTGGTCGAGCTGAAGGCCCTTGATTACGACAAGGCTCGGACGTCCACCGATCTGAACGATTACATGGGGCGGGTGGCTGGTTTTGCTGAGGTGGAGTTCCGCTTCCCTGACGGTACCCGTTATCCATGTCTTCCCGTGAACGCGGGCGAACGTGGCCTTCTGTTCCCGTTGAACGGCATTAGTCTCTGCACTGCGCCAGAGATTGAGCTTGCTGTTTCGATGGGCGCAGACGTGACCGTTCGGTTTGGCTACGTCGTGCCATGGGCTGACAAAGATGATCTGATCAAGCGCTCGTCCGAACTCATGAAGACCAAGAGGCGAGGTGCCAAGTCTATTGCCCCCATAAGCTCGTCCGATGTTCCGACGAACGCGAGCAATGAAGAGACGGGCTACCGTCTCTTTAAAAGCTTTGCCATTGCCAGCCGTGAAATGCGTGCGCAGTTCCGTCGCAAGACTCTCGCCTTCGAGTTCGTTAAGCTTATCGGTAATGCAATGTATGGCAAGACCGGACAAGGCTTCAGGGAGAAGCGTACCTTCGGCCCCCGAGAAATGGGGAGCGTCATCGTAGGCCCCTCCCGCATTTCGGAACCGGCGATCGCCGCCTTGGTATGCGGACTGGTGCGAGCGGTCGTCGGCGAGATTCTGGCCAAGCTCCCTGCTCACATCAGTGCCGTTTCTTGCACGACAGACGGTATGATCGTCGGTGCTGAAATGGGCGAGCTCGATCTGACCGGCCCGATCTGTCAACGCTTCCAGGAGCTCGTTGAGATGGTTACGCCTGGGATGCCGATGCTGGAAAACAAGCATACGGTTAAACAGATCGTTGCAATGCGTACGCGCGGCCAGCTCACCGGCCTACCGTTCGACAACGAGCCGATTGTACTAGCGAAGACCAGCGTACGCGTGCCTGCTGATGAGCCTGACCCTAATATGTGGATGCTGAAGCTGTTCGCTGAGCGTGTTCCCGGCCAGACCATGGTGCGCGAATCGTTCATTTCGATGCGAGATCAGCTAACAAAGGGCTGGGACCTACAAATGGAAAGTGCCGAGATAAAGTTAAATCTTGAGTTTGACTTTAAACGCAAGCCCCTGAACCCCCGCATGGAAATCATCGGGCTGACTGGCGTGGAGCATCTTGCATTTGACACTGTACCGTGGGAGACCGCCGACCGTGCCGTAGAGGCGCGGCTGCTGTTCGATGGCTGGCGTCGCACTCGCTGTCTCAAGACGGTTGCAGATTTTGAAGATTGGCAGGCGCACTACGCACTTCATCTGAGCAACTCGCGGCGATCGCGGAGCCGAGCGATTCAGTCCGGTGATACGGATGACGACCAGTCGGATCCCGCGAGCGCCCTTCGGGGTGGTCAAGGGCGCGTGTACATGACGCGTAAAACGGGCTACGTAGGCATTGCGGTAAGGTCGTTCCTCAAAGCTTACGTGCAGCGAAAATGGGGTATGGAAAATGTCGATATGACACAAGCAGCCTTAGCCGAGTGGCTTACCCGCATCGGATACCCTACCAAGGTCAGCAGCGTGAAGAACGCGATACGCTCGAAGTTGCACGCCGAGGCCGTACCTCGCACGAAGGAGGTCGAGGCATTTGTAGATGCGGCTCAGGCAAAATTCCCCGGATTGCAGCGTGAGCCGTTCTTCATCAAAGACGCCTAAAAAAATCAAAAAGCCCAACCTGTCGCTGACAGGTTGGGCTTTTTACATATTGAACAGTCATTTCACATCACTGATGAGCTCGGCCCTGATCAACTAAGCTGTCGGCGTACCCGTGACAGCTTTACTTACAACTTCAGCGATCGACTCGGTCGCGTTGCGTAAGGTGCTGTTCATCAGATGGCTGTACCGCATCGTCTGGACAGGGCTTTGATGATTCAAAAGTGCTTGGATAACAGATAGTGGGACGCCAGCATTTATTGCAATACTGGCATGTGAATGTCGTAAATCATGCAGTCGAAGGTGCTCGATACCCGCTGCCGTCAGCACGCGATCAAATGCATCCCGTGGGCTATAGATTGGCTTGCTTGGGTCGCGCTTCGACGGGAATAACCATGGGCTTCCATCGCTGCGCGGCAGTGCTTTCAAAAGGGTCTGAGCTTCACTGTTCAACTGCACATATCTCCCGCGTCCCGACTTCGTCTGCGGCAGAAACCACACGCCATTTTCCAGGTCGACGTGCTCCCATCTTGCCTTTAACGCTTCTTCCCTCCTCGCCCCGGTAAGCAGAAGAAACTTCAATGCGGCGACTGCAGTCTTGTTGGGTTCGTTCTCCATAGCCCTATACATTCTCTGGATTTCCTCCGGCGTCAAGAAGCGCTGCCGCTGATTATTTTCCTTGAACTTCGAGATCCCAATGCATGGGTTGCGCTCGATGCGCCCCCATTGCACCGCCAGCTTGTACATCCGGGAGATCAGCGACAGGTGGCGGTTTGCCGTTGCAGCGCAGTGCGACTCTTTCATGTCAGCGTGGAATTGCTGGATCTCCCGCGTTTGTATTTCGCTCATCTTCCGGGTGCCGAACCTTGGATAGATCTGGACACGCAAGCGACACTCGTCATCATGGGCGCTTCTCTTGGTTTGACGCGCAAAAGGCATGTACTCATTCTTGCCGAACGCCTCGAAGGTGAATGCCGTGCCTGGACTGTTGTCGCTCTGCTGCGGATTGATGCCACGGTCCACCTTCGCCCGCATTTCCAGCGCCAGGGTTCGTGCTTCCGCTACTTCCAGTGCAGGGAACTCGCCAAGCTTGGCGGCCCGCTTCTGCCCTTCGAAGACGAAGCGAAAGTAGAAATACTTGCGACCTTGCTTATTGACCAAGATGCGCAAGCCGATCACGTCTGCATCGCTGTACTCGGCTGAGCGTGACGGTGAGTCAGCCGCGTGCGCTGGCAGCTGGCTCAGTGCCCTGTTGTTAAACCTGAACTTGTTCCTTTTCATTACTTTTCCTTGATGTCGACTAGGCTGGCGGTCTGCGCTTTCGCTTCCTAAACACCGTCTTCTAAGTCCGTTGTCCGCTGCGACTGGCTGCGTAGACAGTCGCACATAGCCCTGCTCGCGCCTCGGTTAATGTGTCTGGGACGGTAACAAGACGCCGTAGGACAACCGTTTCCGGTCTCTTTCCGGTAGTTCGCGCGGGCTTCCTGGCGTAGCTGGACTAGTCAAGCTACGCATCGGACGTGCCGGACCCGTCAAACTGCGGCCGGCATATCTCGCAAGAATGGATCAATAGTCAGACGGCAAAAGTAGCGTTGTTACCGAGCGGTCTGCCTCCGTAATAATCCAGATCTTTGTATTGCCATCTATGCGGTACGCGGAGAACAGGCGGCACCCTAATTTCAGTGCCTCTTGATTCGCTTTGGCGTCATCGGTAGGTACGTCTCCCCAATCGCCAGCAGCGTGTCGCTTAAGAAGGGTCAGTGGTGAGACACCGTGCTGCTCCAAGAGCCCAAGGCGTTGGGCGTTGCAACTACACGGCCAAGATTAAAAATGGCAGCTGCCGAGATAGCTTCCGGTAGCATAAGATTTCCTTTCACTTCGAAAAAATCCGGACGTGCTGCCGCTCGCGCGCCAAGTAAGCTGGCTCCGTAGTTGGCTTCCCGGAATATAGTTGGTGAGATGTGCGCTCGCCGAGCTGAACTCTTGGCGGTGGCGTGAAGAAGGTTGCGACGCCTACGAACAAGGCGCGGTGCGTAAGGGAGATTCCTGCTGCTTTTATCCGATCAATATACGAACCCGTAATCGCCGAACTCGCTGCGCAGCGCCGAGATTGCGACCAAGTTTGGGTTTGGCGAAGCCATGATGTCCGCAACGCGCAAGTAGATCCGGTCCCACGAGCCAGTGACATCAAACCGGTACTCGCTTGATACTCGCAGGCCGTCGTGCTCGATGCCGAGCATGAGCGGGTCGATCGGCAAATACACCTCAACGAAATGCTGCGGATCACATTCTTCCAGTTGCACACCGAGACCTCGCAGGCAGAACACGACACCATCCGTTAGCAGCTCGTCGGCTGGTATGCGTTCAGCGTATGGGTCTGCCAGATCTGCGCCATCAATTACGGCCAGCTTTACCAGATAGGCTTGGTGGACGTTCTGGTAATACACCGCGTTGCGATGAAAGCCGCTCACCGTCAGCGGAGACCAGTACTTGATGATGCTGGCGTAGTCGTGCGGCAGATGAGCGGCTCCCGCATAAACGACACCGCGCAAATCATCGGGAGCCGTCACGATCCGGTGGTAGGCATCACCCTGCTCGGGAGTCAGCGAGAGAGCGATGCGGGCATCGGCTGACAGCTCCGCGATACGAAGAGCCGCAATGTTGAGAAAGTATCCTGGAGCGCTGGTAAGGTCCTGCCCCGTTTCATCGCTCAGGGAGACGCGTTCATAGTAGTCGAGCGGCCGAATGACCTCCAGAGTTTGGAGGGACTCCGGCCTCACAAAGATGGTTGCTTGCATAGTGTTGGTTCCTGTTGTTGTCGTGGATAGCGAAGCCTCGCCGTACGAGCTTGATGCGATGGCGTGCTTCGATTGATGGTCGGTTTGCGCTGAACAATGTCAGGTCGCGGGGACCGTCAACGGCGGTCGCGTACTTCCTTTGAAGTGCTTGCCGGATCGACGTCTCGCCGATCTGGTCATCGAAGTAAAAGCGGCCGCTGCTGTAGCCCACGCGGTCAATGTTGTACTGCGCAGAAAGGATGAATCGCCTTGCGTCCTCGCTCGACCCTAGCAAGATAAGATGGATTGATTTGCCGGCTCGATTGGACTTGCCGAAGTAGTAGCGCGGATAGCTTGTCGCTCCTCCCGGGACTTCCCTGAACTGATAACCGAATCGCTCCTGCAACGGTCGCAAGGCGGCGGTATCGGTGGCCACAAGATCGATGTCCGTGAACTCGCTGTGCACGGTCGCGCTCAGCATATGCTTGACCGCGCCGCCGAAAATATGGATGTGCGGGTCCTGCATCAGATGTTCGAACAGCTTTTGATGGTCGAGCAGAATCTCGTCACCGCGCCATTCTTGCGTCGCCAGATACCGCCCAGCCAGGCACAACGACTTGGGGACGAAAACGATGCCTCGATGCCCCATAGACAATCGACTAAAGTCCACGGCATAAAGCGAGTTGAGGTTCTCACGCAAGACAAGACGGCGCCCCAGCCGACGATACAGCGCCGTGTACTGCGGCATCAATGCCTGAAGCTGCTCGGTTGGCAGAGCTGGCAAGACGAGCGAATACTCGACATCTATCCCTGTCCACTCGTGCTGATAGCGTGGCAATTCCGCCAAGACGTCCGCGTCCAGAGAGATTGAGAGGTGATCCACAATGCCGCTGAGCTTGGCGATGTGTTGCACTTCGCGGGTGACGACTCGTGTTCGGAGCCGATGGTCCCTGATGACGCCGATCATGGCGAGGAGGTTCGGCAGATTCTCGTTCAACCGGTATAGCGGCTCGGCACCACCGCTGATGGAGACTGTGCTTTTCCGGCATGACGCGATGAAGGCCGACACCTGTTGGGGGGGCTGCGCTTGGTAAGGCAGCCCGCCCCACCCTCGCCAGTTGCAATAGTCGCAGGCTTTAGGGCAGCCAAAGCCACGCGGGGTTTGCTTTCCGACGCCCCAGTTAACAAGGATGGTGTAGTTCGGATTTTGATGATACATATGAGCTCGAAATTATTTAGTAGGGTTGAAAGGCTTCTGCGGCTTAGCCGCTACCGCCTTGCTATTCGCTGGACTGTCTGGTGCATCGGTTGACTGCACAGACGGCGCACTCGTTTCGTCCTGAGTCCCTTCCAAAGCCAGCACGGAGGCTTTCCATTTGGTCCAGGCCCCGGTGCTGACGTGTTTGGTTTCGCTGCCGGCGGCGCGCGAAAGCAAGCCTTCCGCATGAAGAATGGCGGCTAGGAAGCCGGCATTGTTGCTGCTCCTGCCAGTGAAGGCGGGCTTGAGCGCCTTCGACGGGAAGTCCGATCGATCAAGGCTGGCGAGTAGCTCCTCTATGCGAGCGACAGGGACGTATTCCCGGCTGAAGTAGCCGCCGCTTGAGTTGTCTGTGATTGCTAGGAACAGTGCTGTTCGCTCAAAGTCGCAAGCCACCTTGTAGCTGATCGTGCCGTCGGCGTGCTTCCCGAGCTTCGGGGCGGTCGCATTTTTCTGCGTGATGTACTGTGGTCCGGATGCTGCTAACGCTTCATTGGTTGCGGTTTCGCTTTTCATTGGTAATTCCAAGAATTGTTAAGCCCGCCGAAGCGAGCGCAAATACGAAAAAGCCCATGACATCGGAATGTCATGGGCTCTGTCAGGGCGCGGCATTGACTACCGCGAAGGGATGAGGTCGCGGTTAACGACGATACTTAAATTCGAAAGAGACATCGAGGCTACGCGGGAGCAGCGCTTGCCCGATTGTCATCGAACCCGTACTAACCGTAATCGGCACTCTGCTCTTCGAGCTCAGCGGGCTGCGCGAGCACGTCAATTGCCATTTAGGTGCTGCTGTAATTTTCATCATGATGCAGTAATTCCTTCGCTTGATTGTTCAGATAGTGTTAATTGATTTGCATGGTAGCCCGTACCAGCAAATTCATAATATGTGACCAAAATTTCCTCAAATACGGTTCACGCCACCTCATCCCACTCGGGCTCCAACGACAGCATTTCAAGCAAACGAACGCTGGGACCACTGCATGGCGCATTCCCCGAGGCCCCTTCGCGTCCGCGGCCTAGTGCAAGTGCGACGATTGACCTATGAAGGTGGACGTGTTGCGTGAAGTTAGCCGTTAAAAAATTTGGTATGACGTACCTTTACAAGGGTTTGCTGTGCTGATATAGTTCACTCATGGCAATGGAGAACTTATGCGACTTACACAACATGCGCATCTTCGAATGACCCAACGGGGGATTACCCGCTCGATGATCGATTTGGTTCTTGAGTACGGTCAGCTTGAGCAGGACAAAGCCGTTTTGAACAGAAAACGCGCGCAGGAACTGATCCGCGAGTTGGAAGAGAAGTTGCGGACCGCCAAGAAAATTTTGGATAAGGGCGGTTGCGTAGTTATTGAGGCGGATAACGCCATCCTGACCACCTACAACTACCTGTCAAAGCACTGAGGAATAAGACATGTACGAGAAATTGATCCAGCAGCTCGCACAAATACTGCGTGGCAACATGGTTTCCGAAGAGTTTTACCCAGTTGCCCTCCAGCTCTTAGCATGGATACGCGTGTCGAAGCTTGGGCGCCTCAACGGGACGCTAGCGTTTAACCCAACCGATCTCGTTAGGGATGCCAAGCAACTGGTTTCTATTTTTAGCCAGATCGGGACTTCCCAGGCCCTGGGATCCGATAGCAATGCTTTCACGTACGTGAGTCCTGCCCTCCAGCATTTATCACCGGGTCAAGTGCTCCAGACATTGGAACTATTGACCAGCGCGAATTTAGATGAGCGATGGGCTGCTCCTAGTCTGACTGCCACGATGAGTAGCGGGGCTGGGAAATGGTTTGCCAGCCTGCCCGACGAAGTGACTGAACTGATGGTTACGCTCGCCCGAATTGGACCGTCGAGAAGGATATATCTACCCTTTGAACAAAGCTTTCAGTTGACGGCTGCGGTCCAACAACGAGGCGCGACAACGTTTTCTGAAACCAAAATGGCCTGGGCCTTTCCTTGGCTGATCAACTTACTATCCGACACTTCAGCAAGCATCTACGTGGGTGATAGTTTGGAGCGTCCTGGCTTTTTGGGGGATGGTCGACTAACGCAATTTGATATCAGTTTGAGCTTTCCACCCTTCGGTGTGAAGTATGACCCGTTGCTGGCGGAATGTGATCTGTTCGAGCGTTTTCCAGAGCAAACCGGTTCAATTGCCGTTTTAGCGGTACGCCACATCCTCGCGCGCACTAAAGGACGGGCAGTTATAGCTGTACCAAACGGATTGTTGTTCAGCCCTGGGGCGGAACGCTCACTACGCGAAGATTTGTTGGCTAAACGTCTGATCGAAGCTGTTATCGGGCTTCCTGCTGCACTCCTGCCATATACCTCTTTGTCTTTTTCATTGCTTGTGTTGAATTGCGAAAGTACAAGTGACCAGATCGTGTTTGTGGATGGCACTCGAGAACTGCTTTCCAAGAAAGACGGTAAAGGGCGCGCAGTCCTGACGGGCTGGGAACGAATTGCAGCCCCGGTACTGTCCGGCTGCGAAGAAACGTTCTCTTGTGTAGTACCCGTAACGGATGTACTCAAAAACGATGCGCAACTTCAAGTGGCTCGCTATTGCAGAACACTGGAGGCCGAGGCTGTAGAAACCCTTCTAGCAAAGTACCCCTACCGCGAACTTGCGGAACTTGTCACGGTTGTACGTCCCTTGCCAACGTCTAGTGAAGAGAGTGCGGTTCCCGCAATGGAAGTTGGCCCGGGAGATTTTCCGGAGTTCGGTTACGCGAATCTACCCGGTAGAGAGATCCGCGTGGCGGAAGTTGCTCTGTCGAAGGGACGCAAACAGTTCCTTTGCCCTTTTGATATCGCCATTGCGGTCAAAGGGAGTGTAGGAAAGGTGGCAATTTTCCCGCCTGAGCTCGATCCCGGTGAGACTGTAGGATGGGTTGCTGGTCAGTCATGCCTAGTGCTTCGTGTTAATGACAAGTGTATGATCGAGCCCCGTGTTCTCTTCAGTTTTTTAAAGTCTGAAGTCGGCCAAGCCCAGCTGAGACAGATCGTCTCCGGGGCGTCCGTTCCGCTGATTCAGCTTCGAGAATTAGAGAAGATCAAGATTCCCATTCCAGAGCTACCTGAGCAAAAAAAGACGATCGAGGTTTTCGAAAGGATCGTTGAAATTGAGCGCCTGGTCACGAAATCCCGTGACGAGCAACGCCACCTCAGCAATGCAATTTGGACTATTTAAAGAAAAAGTATGGATCACTCAGTACACAACAAGATCGTCGGCTTCATCTGGTCAATCGCTGACGACTGCCTCAGGGATGTTTTTGTGCGCGGTAAGTACCGCGATGTCATTCTTCCGATGTTTGTCCTGCGCCGCCTGGACTGCCTGCTAGAGCCCACGAAGGAAGCGGTACTCGAAGAGGTGCGCTTCCAGCGTGAAGACGCGGAAATGACCGACCTTGACCCGCATGGCCTGCGCGAGGCATCAGGCTACGTTTTCTCCAACGTCTCCCGCTTCACCCTGAAGTCGCTGCTGGGCAATCCATCACAGCTGGAAGCGAATCTCAAGAACTACCTCGACGGCTTCTCCGACAATGTCAAAGAGATTATCGAGAAGTTCGATCTGCGCAACCAGATCCGCAAGATGGCGCAGTCAGACGTCCTGCACGACGTGATCGAGAAGTTCGTTTCCGACGAAATCAACCTCAGTCCCAACGACCGCAAAGGCCCGGATGGGCGCACCCAGCCGGGCTTATCCAACTTGGGCATGGGCTATGTCTTCGAGGAATTGATCCGTAAGTTTAATGAAGAAAACAACGAAGAGGCCGGTGAGCACTTCACACCCCGTGAAGTAATCAAGCTCATGACCCATTTAGTCTTCATTCCGGTTAAGGACCAACTGCCCAACCCTCTGACTATCTACGACCCTGCCTGCGGCAGCGGGGGGATGCTGACCGAGTCGCAGGACTTCATTACCGACCCCGAAGGCGAGATCAAGGCCAAGGTGGGCGTGTTCCTCTACGGCAAGGAAGTGAACCCCGAAACCTATGCCATCTGCAAGTCCGACATGATGATCAAGGGCAACGACCCGGAGAACATCAAATTCGGCTCCACCTTGGCGACTGACGATTTTTCGGGAACGCGCTTCGACTTCATGCTGACGAACCCGCCCTACGGCAAGAGCTGGAAGAGCGACCAAAAGAGCATTGTCGATGGCAAGGACGTGA
>Ga0308161_1004721_pt1 | contig 12291 bp, 12 predicted proteins | sample PhyFR2_FD_201034 | JGI IMG/M metagenome (GOLD analysis project Ga0308161, IMG submission 201034) | Phyllosphere microbial communities from UC Gill Tract Community Farm, Albany, California, United States - DLSLF.R2 | ecosystem: Host-associated > Plants > Phyllosphere > Unclassified | place: USA...
ACGATTATGTCAACACCTGATGACAGCTATGAAGATATCGAGGATATAGAAGTGGAAGAAAACAGACCGGAGTCACTTTCTCTTCAGAATAACGAGAAGGATTTGATTATCAAGGCGCTGGAGAAGCATAAAGGTCGCAGAAACAGAGCTGCAGATGAATTGGGAATCTCACAAAGAACTTTATACAGAAAAATAAAACAATATAACCTGGAAGATTAGCACAACATAAATAATGAAAGTAAATTTAAAACCTAAGCCAATCAATTTTAAACTCGGAGAATATATTAATAAAGGGGTCGAACTTTTAAAGAAAGATTTCGGGAATATATTTGTAGCATTTTTAGTGTGCTTTATCATGTCGATTATTCCGTTCTGCGGACTATTAGCGATGGGCAATTTATATAAATACCTTCAAAGGCTGAACAGAAATCAGCCGGCAAGTCCCGGAGATATCTTTGATTTTAAAGACTTCATGCCTTACTTTATGCTGCAGCTCATTGTTTTTGGAGGCGTTTTACTGCTTTACATTCCTTTATTTGCTGTATTGGGTGTATCGGGGGCAATGTCAGAGGGTAATCAACCCAATCCGATGGTAGCTCTTTTTGTGTTTCCTTACGTGTTTTTATTGATCGCTGCGATATATTACTTCGTATTGAAAGGTTTTTATATCATTCCATTAATAAGTCTTAAAGGAGTTAAAGAAATAAAAGAAGCCTGGAATATTTCAAAAGTAATGACCAAAGGGAATCTATTGTCAATTTTTCTTTTCTCATTAGTAGTAAGTATTCTAGCGCAGATTGGTATTATTGCCTGCGGAATAGGAATTTTTCTTACCCTGCCATTTTTATACACAGCAAACTATTTTGCCTATGAAGATGCTATTCAACAAATTGAGTATGATGAAATTACTGAAATTGGATCTAAAAATGAATTTTAACATTAAAAATATCAGCCTGAAACAATCACTGCTTACGGTAATGCTTTTTGCATTGCTGGGAGTTTTAAATTCATGTTACAGCTTTACGGGATCGTCTCTTACAGATGAAAAAACCGTTCAGATCAATGAATTTCCGAATAATGCACCTCTTGTAAACCCTGCATTATCCCAACAGTTTTCTACAGCAATACAAAACAGATTCCTTCAGAGAACAACCCTGAAAGGAACCAAAGAAAACCCAGATATCCTTATAGAAGGAGAAATCACAGACTATTCCATTACACCTACCACAATCAGTTCCAATACCCAGACAAACCCTTCTGGTGGAGTGATTCAGCAGGCACAGAATAAACTTACGATTACCGTAAAGGTACATTATGAAAACAAAATTCATCCGGATGCAAGTTTCGACAGAACCTATTCCGATGAAGCAGCTTTCAACAGTGATGTATCACTAAGCCAAATCGAAGACCAGCAGGTAAAGCTGGTAACAGATAGAATTATTAATAAGATATTTAACGACATTGTAGCGAATTGGTAAGATGAATCCAAGAGTTTTAGAATTAATAAAAAATCCGAAAAATATTCAGTCCGAGGACCTTGGTCTTTTGAAAGAAGAGATTCATACTTTTCCTTATATTCAAAATATCAGGGCGCTTCACCTGTATGGAGTCCATCTGTACGAAAAAGAAAATTATCAGAAAGAGCTTTCTACAACGGCGGCATATACTACTGATAAAAAGATTTTGTATCAGTTGATCAACGGAAAGATCAAGCAAGAGGCCAAACCAGAGGTTGCTGAAGAGAAGAAACCTTCTAAAACAATTGAAAAACCTGCTCAATTGACCCAGAAAACCAAATCTTTCCCTATCAAAAGAGAAGAGGAGGATTCTGTAGAAAAACCAGCAGAAGAGCAGGAAACGGCATGTGTTTTACCAACTGTACAGGAGATTAAACACATTTATATAAATGGTGAACGAAACAGAATTTTATTTGAAGGAGAAGAAAACTTCCTTGATGAGCAAAATTCCGAGACAATAGATATTGAGTCTACTCTGGAATCAGGAACTTTGGTAACCCAAAAGACTGAAACTGTAACAGAACCTGTTGCCGAACAAAAAGAAGAGATTCCATCTGAAACAGAGAAATCAGAAGAAGACTTTACACCGGAAACAATCATTCATGAAGATCAGATTTCTTCCGAAAAAGAGGAAGAAAAGATTGACGAAGAAGAAAATATCAGTTTCCATGAAGTATCTCCTTTATTACGGGAGGAAGATATTGTAAATGTAGCAGAAAAGCCTTTAAATACAGGATCAACAGATAACGAAGCTAAACCTGTTTCTGAAGAAGAACCTGCTCAACAAGAAATACAAGCTGAAATAGAAGAGAATGCTGGAGAAAACTTTACGGCAGAAACCATTATCGATGAAGATCAGATTTCTGCTGAAAAAGAAGAGAGTAATGAAGAAGAGCCCTCTGTAGAAGTATCTGATGCTGAAGTAAGCTTCCACGGAACAGATTCGTTCATGCCAGATGTTAAAATCCAGGCCAACAACGAAGAAATTTCTGAAACAGCTGAAGTTTCCCAGCCCCATGTCAATAAACATGAGGAGGAAATGAGACGTTTGATTGAAGAAGTTGAGAAAAAGATGAAGGAGGCTAAACCTGTTTCTCAAGAAGAAAAGGTAGAGCCTGAAACAACCGGGGGGCATGAAATTAGCTTCGCGGAAACCCAGAATTTTCATTTTTGGTCAACAAGTGAGGACAAGCCTGAGGAAGCTAAAGAAGAGCCTGTAAAAGAAGAAATTGTTGAAAACCAATTGCCTGAAGAAGAGGTTAAAGTTGAAATTCCAGAAGAAAAAGAAGAAGATATTCCTAAAGTTCAGACAGCTTGGAAACCTATGAGTGTGGAATCCAATATGCCTGATTCATTAATCAGCAAATCAAAAGAAGTATCAGCTCCTGAAATAAAAGCTCCGGTAGCAGAAATTTCCCCTGCAGAAAAAACAGAACAGGTAATTGAGGCTGAGACACTATCTGAAACGATGGATGCCGCTACAGAAATTGTTCAGGAAGATACTCTTTCAACAATAGAAGAAAGTTTGGAAGTTTCTGAAAATCAATCTGGATCTGTGGAAACGGCCGAAGAGAATACTGATAAAGCTGTTGCAAAAGAAGAAGTTCCTGTGATGAATGTTTCTTTCTTTGGAACCGATATTTCTACCCTTAAGGTTGAAGAAAAGCAGAAGGAAAGTAAAGAAGAACCTGTAGAACAAATGCAGGAAGTTACTATGAAGAATACAACGCAGCCGCAATTAGACAGTAATGTTCCCGGTTTTATCAATACCTGGCAAAGTTGGCTAAAGATTGACAGAACTGAAGAGATCGAAAAGGATAAATCAGAAATCAAAGAAAAGGCTATTGAAACCTTCATTGAAAAAAATCCTAGAATCAGTCAGTTAAAAGAAGAAAGCTCCTATGTTGTTAAAGAAAAGAACGATGATATCTCACATTTGATGACAGAGACGTTGGCGAATCTTTATTTTGAACAGAAATTATATACAAAAGCAATAAAAGCGTTTGAAATATTAATCAAAAAGAGTCCAGAGAAAAAAGAATATTTTGAATCTAAAATTCAGGATATTAAGGACTTCAGAAGTAAAAATTAAAAGGAAAAAGGTACTGTTTTTAAAGCAGTACCTTTTTTTATTTATAAATCTGGGGATTACTTTTATTGCCTCTTAATTTTTTCCAGGCTCTCTGCCCAAAAACAACAACAAGAATTAAGATAATTATTGCAAGAATTGCTGCGATTACCGGTGCTGCCATAGCAAGAACAGACATAAGACCTGCTCCGGCTGTTTCCGTAGTTCCTACCACAGAATTCCCCAGTCCTCCGGTTGTTGCCGTAGAAGCGGCCCGTATTCCTGCAAATCCGGAGCTGATTGTCGCTGCTGTACCTCCACCCGCAATTAATGCCAGACCCCATTGTGGAAATGTTCCCAGTTCGGCAAACTGACTGGCAAATAATATAGAACCTGCTACCGTTGCCATCGGAATAGAAACCGTATCCAGCAAATGATCAACAAAAGGGATGTAATAGGCCAGAATCTCGGCCACCGTGGCAATTCCTGTTGTAATCAACGCAGGAAGGCCCGCAAGCCACTCAAAATGCTCATTCATGGGAATCCAGTTGAAATAAGATGCAAGACTTACGATAAACATCGGGAGAAATACCCTAAATCCAGTAGCCGCTGCCAATCCAATTCCGATAAATGCACTGATGATATAAGAAAAATAGGGAATATTATCTAACATATTAATTTTCAGATTTATTGTTTTCCCTAAAATTACAAAAAGTATATGATATTAAGACGTGTTAATTTCTAAGTTTGAGGTACAGGATTCAAGCTTTGTTATTCATGATTTTCTGTAGAATAAAAAGATAGTATCTACGCAGTTATCTGTGTGATCCATTGGAAAATAAAAATCTGCAAGATAAAATACCTCACAGATCTCTTATTTTAATAAAAAATTATTTTTTCTGCGCTTCACAAAGCGTTATAAACTGTGCTTCCACATCCTGAAATTTCAGAGGCATTTCAGGGGATGCCCAAAATAGCATGGCCATTGTTTTTTCTCCGAAGGCTTGTTTAAATAAGTCTTTATTCAGACGGTAGGATTCTCTCAGTAATCTTTTGATCCGGTTTCTGTGTACAGCTTTTTTAAAATATCTTTTTGAAACAGAAACCCCGAATCTGGATGCTTCTACTGGAAGGGTGGCCTTGTCTTTCAGAATAATGATTCTCAGATTTCCACTGGTTCTCCATTTACCCTTATCAAAAAGCAAACTGATTTCCGTGTTTTTTTTGAGCTTTTCCGCTCTGGGATACTTGGAATTTGTCATTTACGGAGTGTAAATATTGTTTTTTATTTTTTTTTCACAAATTTCTCAGATTAATTTACGAAACCGTTTTTACAAATCTGCAGAACAGGCGGAAAATATTTTAATCCTGGTTTAATAAATGATTAATCACTTCTGAAGCGGTGTACAGTCCGAAAATGGCAGGCATGTAGCTTATTGTTCCGTAAAAAGATCTTTTATAATTGGTTCCGTCAGTCATTTTCAAACTTTCTTCATCCTGAATATCATTGGCAAAAACACAACGGACTCCTTTGTCAATTTTTACTTTTTTCAGTCTTTTTCTTACTTGTCTTGCAAGGTGGCAGTGCTCTGTTTTGCTGATATCTCTTACCAATACTTTGCTTGGGTCGGTTTTTCCACCAGCTCCCATTGAACTTACGATTTTTATCCTTCTTCTTTTGGCAGCAATAATCAAGGAAAGTTTTGGCGTAACACTGTCAATACAGTCTAAAACATAATCAAATTTTGCGGAATCTAATACTTCATCCATTCTTTCCGGATTCAGAAATTCATTGATTTTCGTTAAATTAAGCTGTGGATTGATGTCAAGAAGCCTTTCAGCAACCACATCTACCTTATGTTTTCCGACAGTAGAATGTAAAGCAGGCAGCTGTCTGTTGATATTGGTAATATCTACCGTATCACCATCCACAATGGTCATATTTCCTACTCCGGCTCTCGCCAGAAATTCTGCGGCAAAAGAACCTACTCCGCCTAAACCTACAACAAGCACATTCGCTTTGATCAGTCTGTCCAATCCCTCTTCCTTTACCAAAAGTTCGGTTCTTTCCAGCCAGTATTTATCCATTTTTTATTGAGTGTAAATTTTCTAAAATTTGTTCATTCAGTTGTTCCAGAGAAATAGCTTTTATTTCCGAAACTTTAATGTACAATTCTTCAATGTTAAATTCTTCATTATCAGTTTCTAAAAAGATTCTGTCTAATGGAGTGTTTTTTATAATATCCTGCAAAGATAAATTATACAAAACAGCTTTTCCAAAACTCAGGTAAAAATTATTGCGCAGAAGATCTTCAGCAATTTGTTGTTTTTTATTGAAACCATGGATGACCATTGGCTGTTCGGCCTTCTTTTTAAAAGAAATCACTTCATAAAATTTTCTTACACAATGAATAATCAGGGGCTTTTTTACCTCATTGGCGATCTTTATCTGTCTTAAAAAAACTTCCTCCTGAATTTTCTGGTCTGTAGAAACCAAAGAATCCAGACCACATTCACCAATGGCAAAACAGTTTTCAGACATCATGCTTATCATCCATGAAAACTGCTGCTCCATAGTATTAATATCAATATCATTTGGGTGAATGCCGATGGAATATGGGAAATCGGGCGGAATGCTCTCAATGTCCAGATTATAAATTCCGTTTCTGATATATTTTTTATGGTGGTGAAAATCAAAAAATTCCATATTCAAAAATAGTGTTTTTCAGATTTAATTTAAAATTATTAAACGATCGTTTATAAATGTGTTAAAAATTTCTTAACTTTACTCAAAGTGCACTTCATGAAAAAAAAATTTACGGAAAAACAGATTCACATATTGGATATTGCAGAAGAGCTCATCGCCAAAAAAGGATATGAGGGAACTTCTGTAAGAGATATCTGTTCCAAAGCAAATATTAATGTTGCAATGATCTGTTATTACTTCGGTTCTAAAGAGAAAATGATGTCTTATCTCTATCAGTACAGGGTATTGAAGACCAGAGAGAATTTTTCAGAATTTGCGGATACTATCAAAGATGGGAAACCGGAAATGCAGATGCGGGAGATGATCAAATATATCGTTTCTCAACTGTTCAAGTATAACTATTTCCATGGGTTTGTAACCCAGGAACTCCGTCATACAGAAAATCTGAAAGACGAATTGCTTGATTTCTACCAGTTATTCGTAAAAAAACTGGATGAAGTCATTAAAAAAGGGGTGGCTTCAGGTGTTTTTACTTTTACTCCCAAACCTGAAGATATCCTTACCATGATTATTGGATCCACTTTATTTGTTATCAGGAATAAAAACTTTTATGAGCTGTATGTTCCGAGTAAAAACGAAGAAACTTACACCAAAGAAGCTGAAAAAAAGGTAAGAATGAATCTTTTATTAAGTGTTTTTGCAATTTTGGGATACGCTGCAGACTAAAATTACGTTAAATATTCATAAAAAAAAATCTATTGACAAAAAAGTTATATTTTTGCAAATTAGTAAATCGGCTGTATAATCCGAAAACTGTTGAACTTTTTATATGAAAAAATATATTTTAGGTCTTTTTGCTGTAGCGGTGATTTCATCTTGTGTAAGCCAGCAGGAAAGAGCAATGAGGAGTGCTGATAAAGAATTTATCTTGAAAGCAGCTAATGAAAACTTTGCTAAGAAAAAGTGGAAAAATGCATTGGCTCTTTATGACAGACTTGCAAATCTTGTGGCAGGAACAGATGATTTTCCTAACGTAGGTTTCAACACTGCTTATGCCAACTATTATGACAAGAGCTATAAGCTGGCAGGTCACCAGTTCAAAAATTTTGCAGTTAGTTTTCCAAAGGATCCGAGAGCCGAAGAAGCAGCTTATATGTCTGCATTGTGCTATTATGAAGGATCTATGGATTACAACCTAGATCAGTCTAGTACAGAATTAGCGATCAATGAGCTTCAGGACTTCCTGAACAATTATCCAAACTCTGAGAGATCTAAAAATATCAGCCAGCTCATTGATGAATTGTCTTATAAGCTTGAGTTTAAAGCATATGAAAATGGAAGACAATACTATAAAATGGGAGAGTATAAAGCAGCGAATGTAGCATTTGAAAATGTTCTGGAAGATTTCCCAAGTACAAAACTTCGTTCAAAAATTTATGATTATATCATGAAGTCCCGTTATGAACTGGCGATGAAGTCAATTTATAATCTTAAAGCAGAGCGTATTGAAAGTGCATTAACTTATACAAGATTTGTAGAGAAAGAACTTCCTAATACAGAATACTCTAAAGCAGCAATAGATCTTAGAGAAAAATTGGAAAAGGAAAAAGAACACTTTGCTGTTGTTAAAAAAGAAACAGATGCAAGAATTGCAGCTTTAACAGCAAGACAGAAAAAAGAAGCTGAAAAATTGGCAGATCAGGGTAAAACTGAACAGCAAGTTAAAGATCAGATAAGCAATGAAAAGAAAGCAATGCAGTTACAGAGGGACAGTGCAGCACTTAAGACCCCTCCTCCTGCAGCGACTTTCAAAATTCAAAGATAATTCGTAAATTTGCCATCTTAAAATAAAAATAATTTTCTCAAAATGAGTGTAAAAGATACAAAAGCAGAAGTAAATACAATTACTTACGATAAAGATAAGATTGAAGATAAAGTAGGTTCAATCTATGAAGCTATTGTTATCATGGGAAAGAGAGCAGAGCAGATCAATGCGGAGATCCGTACGGAACTTCACAACAAATTAGATGAATTTGCGGTTCACAATTCTACATTAGAAGAGGTTTTCGAAAACAGAGAACAAATTGAGATCTCTAAACATTACGAAAAGCTTCCAAAGCCAACTTCAATTGCTATTGAAGAGTGGTTAAACGAAGATGTTTATTTCAGAAAAACAGAAGAAAGAAAATAAATCTTCTGTATTCTTATAAATGAAGGTCATAAAGGAAATCTGTTCTTTTATGACCTTTATCGTTTTAAAGCCAGATTGTGTGGGAAAAAATAAGTATTTTAGTATTTCAAAAAATTAGAACTTAATGAGTGTTTCCGGTAAAAAGATTCTTATCGCTGTCTCTGGTGGGATTGCAGCCTACAAAATTCATTTTTTGATAAGGGATTTTGTGAAAAAAGGAGCAGAAGTACAGGTTATTATGACTCCTGATGCAGAACATTTTGTGACAAAACTAAGCCTGTCTACACTATCCAAAAAGCCGGTGTATTCAGAGTTTTACAGCGATAACGGAACATGGAACAGTCATGTGGAAATGGCACTCTGGGCAGATGTTATGATCGTAGCTCCATGTACAGCCAGTACACTGTCTAAGATGGTTCATGGGATGTGTGATAATCTGGTTATTGCAACTTATATGTCTGCAAAATGCCCGGTTTTCATAGCTCCGGCAATGGACCTTGATATGTATATACATCCTTCTACAAAGAAGAATCTGGAGCTGGCAGAAAGTTTTGGACATATTATAATTCCTGCTGAAAACGGAGAGCTGGCTAGCGGGCTGATCGGGCAGGGAAGAATGGCCGAGCCTGCAACTATTTTTAGTGAAGTTGAAAATCATTTTACAAACAGTAACCACTCCAAAAGCCTTGAAGGAAAAACCGTTTTAATTACTGCAGGCCCTACGTATGAAGCCATAGATCCGGTAAGATTCATAGGAAATCATTCATCAGGTAAAATGGGATTTTCTCTGGCAGAAGAAGCTTCAAAAAGAGGCGCAAAAGTGATTCTGATTTCAGGACCGAGTTTCCAAACCATTAATGATCCCAATGTTGAACTTCATAAAGTAACTTCAGCAAAAGAAATGCTGGCAAAAGTATTTGAATTTTATGACAGCATAGACATCGGTATTGCAAGTGCTGCGGTAGCAGATTATGCTCCCAAAGAAGTAGCGAAAGAAAAGATCAAGAAAAATGATGATAACCTGACCATTGAACTGGTTAAGAATCCAGATATCCTTAAAACGATGGGCGAAAAGAAAACACACCAGTTTTTGGTAGGTTTTGCACTGGAAACCCAAAATGAAGAAGAAAATGCAAAAGGAAAACTGGAGAAGAAAAATCTTGATATGATTGTTTTAAACTCTCTGCGTGACGAAGGCGCCGGATTTAAAAATGATACCAATAAAATAAGGATATTTACCAAAACGGAGAAAAAAGAATTCGACCTGAAATCTAAAGACGATGTAGCGAAAGATATTCTCAATTTTGTTGAGTCTCAACTTTTAAAATAATTTTAATAAATTTCCGTTCTCAATTTTTAATAGACAATGAAAAAAATTATAAGTTTATTTTTTCTGTTTTTCATCTATACCCAAAGTTTTTCTCAGGAGCTGTTGGCAACCGTTCAGGTAAACTCTCAACAGGTAGGAGGAAGTAACCAGCAGGCCTATAAAGCATTGGAGAAAAGTCTCAGAGATTTTATCAATAATACGAGCTGGACAGGGAAAAAGCTTCAGAATTTTGAAAAAATAAAATGTGGTTTTTCCGTTGTTATTGGAGAAAGAGATGGGAACAGATTCAAAGGATCCATTGTTGTTCAGGCTATGCGCCCTGTTTACAATACAACTTACGAATCCCCATTAATTAATCTTCAGGATCAGAGATTTGGTTTTGAATATGTTGAAAATGAGAGTCTTATTTTTAATGAAAGACAATTTTCAGGAAAGAATCTTACGGATGTGGTCAGTTTCTATATTTACCTTATTTTGGGACTGGATGCAGACAGTTTCCAGTCTATGGGTGGATCCCAATGGTACGCAAAAGCACAGCAGATTGCGCAGAATTCCCAGAACAGAAACTATGAAGGCTGGAATACCATCAATGAGCCAAGAAGCCGTTCTATATTGATTAATGAAGTTATGAATCCTAACTGGAATCAGTTGCGTTCTACTATTTATTCTTACCACAGAGCCGGAATGGATAATCTTTTCAATCAGGACCAGACTGCCGGGAAAAAAGTAATCTTTGATGCCCTGATGCAATTGAAAATGTATGAGAACACATTTCAGCAGGCATTTTTCTTTAATCTGTTCATGGATACTAAAAGTGATGAGATCTTCAATATATTCAATTCCGGAAATAATGGAGGTTTGATTCTGAATGATCTTAAACAGACATTGATTATTCTTTCGCCAAAAAACATTGATAATAAGTGGAATAAGTGGAAGGTGTAAGATAGTAGGCTTTAAAAATTTTTGAGAAACAGCTTTATAAAAAATTAGAGAAGCAAAAAGTGTCAAGAACAGAAAGCATACCTAAACATTTTCTCAATTCATTAAAAAAAAACTTATTTTTACAGTTCAAACTCAAGTTGGATCATAACCCGGATTATCAATGCTTTCGAGAATTTACATTAAAAACTTTGCCCTGATTGATACTCTTGAAGTATCTCTTAATAATGGTTTACAGGTTATTACCGGTGAAACAGGAGCGGGTAAATCTATTATTTTAGGAGCGCTCCGGCTTATTTTAGGAGAAAGAGCAGATGTAAAGTCTATTGCCAAATCTGAAGAGAAAAGCGTGGTGGAAACTGAGTTCTCCCTGAACAACCAGTTTAAGAAATTCTTTATCGAAAATGATCTGGATTACGAACTTCAGACGATTATAAGAAGAGAGATCCTGCCATCCGGGAAATCCCGTGCATTCATCAATGATGTTCCGGTAACGCTTGATATTCTTAAAGAACTTTCCTCACAGCTGATTGATATTCATTCCCAGTTTGAAACATCCAATCTTTTTACTTCAGAATATCAGTTTAAAATTATCGACGGACTTTCTGAGAATAAAAAAATTATTGAAGAGTATCAGAAGGAGTTTTCTGACTTTCAAAGCCTGAAAATGCTGTTGAAAAAACTGAAGACTCAACTTTCAGAAGCCAATAAAGAAAGTGATTATAAAGAATTTTTACTCAATGAGCTGGAAGAACTGAAACTTGATGATGTAGACTATGAAGATGTTCAGAACCAGCTTTCTATTCAGGAAAATGCTGGGATGATTTCAGAAAACGTAGGTCAGATCCTTTCCAGGTTTCATCAGGAAGAAATAGGGATTCTGTCTTTCTTTCATGAAGCTACCCATAAGCTTTCAAAAATTTCTGAAGTTTCTACCAGTTTCGCAGAACTTGATGAAAGACTGGAAACCTCTTTTGTGGAGTTGAAAGATATTATTTCTGAACTGGAACATACGGCCGAAAGAGTTGAAATCAATCCTGAAAACCTGGTATACCTTACCGATCTTAATAATAAAATCAACGGTCTGTTTCTTAAACATAATGTTTCAGATCTTAATGAACTGATTGAAATCAGAAACCAGCTGGCAGGAGACCAGAAGGGGGCTTCAGAACTAGAAGCACAGATTGAAGCAACAGAAGAAAATATTTCTCAGAAAGAAAAAACACTTCAGACTCTTGCTGCAAAGCTTTCTAAGAACAGGCACAAAAATATTCCTGTCTTCATCAAAAAAGCAGAAAGCCTACTGAAAAAATTAGGTCTTGAAAAGGCAAAAGTAGATATAGGACTGCAGGATGCCGAGGAGTTCAATCAGTTTGGAAAAGAAAATATCCAGCTGCTATTCCAGGCCAATTCCGGTTTTCCTTTAAAACCCATTCAGACCGCTATTTCCGGAGGGGAAAGATCAAGGGTAATGCTTGCTGTTAAAAAGATTATTGCCGAAAGTGATGAGCTTCCAACCCTTATTCTTGACGAAATTGA
>Ga0308161_1004722_pt1 | contig 12290 bp, 10 predicted proteins | sample PhyFR2_FD_201034 | JGI IMG/M metagenome (GOLD analysis project Ga0308161, IMG submission 201034) | Phyllosphere microbial communities from UC Gill Tract Community Farm, Albany, California, United States - DLSLF.R2 | ecosystem: Host-associated > Plants > Phyllosphere > Unclassified | place: USA...
GTCCCGGTGGCGAGCTCGAGGTCCTCGGGCTCGTGGATGGTCGTGGTGGACATGGTCTTCCTCTCGGTACGGCGGTGCGGCGCTGCGACGGTGTCGCGGCGCGGGCTGACGGGCGGAGGCGGAGCGTGGGTGCGGTCAGGGGTGGCCGGTCGGGGGAGAGCCCCGGCCGTGGGCGGCGAACGCCGCGTGGATGCGGTCGTCCGGGGCGTCGAGGGCGAGCAGGGCAGCCAGCAGGAGACGCGCCTTGAGGCCGTCGAGGTTGCCGGCGGGGACGAGTCCGGCGCCGAGCAGGTCGATCTCGCCGCCCGCGAAGCCGTACGTCGTCGTGAGCGTCGCACCGGCGCCGGTCCGCGACGCCAGCACGACCGGCATCTGCGCGGCGAGGGCGCGGACGGCGTCGACCGTGCGCTCGGCGACGTGCCCGCCGCCGAAGCCCTCGATGACCGCGCCGCGGTACCCGAGTCCGTCCAGGGTCGACAGGACCCGGCCGTCGTCGGCGAGGGTGACCCGGTGCAGGGCCACCGGAGGCAGCGGTGCGACGCGTGTGGTGAGCGCGGGCGCTCGGGACGCCGGAGCGTGGAAGACGGGCGAGCCCTCGGTGACCCGTCCGAGCGGACCGGAACCCGGTGAGGCGAAGGCACCGGTCGACGAGGTGTGCGTCTTGCGGACCGTCCCGGCGGCGTGCACCTCGTCGTCGAGCACGACGAGGACGCCACGTCCCACTGCTGCCGGTGCCGCGGCCACGCACACGGCCGCCAACAGGTTCGCCGGACCGTCCGCGCCGGGCGAGGAGGCGTGGCGCATCGCTCCGGTCACCACGAGGGGCTCGGGGCGGTCCCAGGCGAGGTCGAGCAGGTACGCGGTCTCCTCGATGGTGTCCGTGCCCTGCGACAGCACGACGCCCGAGGCTCCGGAGCCGACGGCGTCCCGCGCGGCATCGAGCGCCCGCTGCACGTCGTCGAAGTCGAGCGAGGGCGAGGGCACCATGCCGAGCTGGCGGGCCTCGACCCGTGCGACCTGCGCGATGGCCGGCACACCGGCGAGGAGGTCGCGGGCTGCGATCCGCGGGACGGCGCCGCAGTCGCGCGGATCGCCCGAGGTGACGCTCGCGATGGTCCCGCCGAGGGCGAGGTACACGATCCGGGGGAGCGTGGGGTCCGTCACGGCAGGGTGTCCCTTCGTCGATCGACCGCGCGGGCGAGGCTGCGGTGTTCCCAGTCGGTGTCGTCACGCGGGTCGGCCCTGCGGACGCGGGTGGCGACGGCCGACCAGTCCGTGCGCCCGGCTCCGACCTGTTCGACCGCGTCCAGGACCCCGTCGACGCCCTGGGCCACGACGCGCTTGCCGGTCGGCCCGACGATCACCAGCCGGACGGTGCCCGGGACCTCGTGGACGCGGATCCGATCGTCCGCGAAGAGCCGGGTCGCCCAGGCGGCCAGCCGGAGCTGCGCCCGCTTGCGCGCCGCGGGGGTGTCCTCGACACCGGCGGCGTACCAGTCACGGTGCCCGCCGTTGCCGCCACATCCGCCGCACATCAGTACTCGCGTGGGCGCTCGGGCTGCGCGAACGGGAAGCGGACGCGGAAGTCGTCGGCGATCTCGTTCATCGTGACGAACCGGACGCCCTCGTGGCCCCCGATGTACTCGATGAGCCGCTCGATCATGAGCAGGACCTGCGGCCGCCCGGAGACGTCGGGGTGGATCGTGATCGGGAAGACGGCGTAGTCGAGTTCGCGGTACACCCAGTCGAACTGGTCCTTCCACATCTGCTCGACGTCGCGCGGGTTGACGAAGCCGTGGCTGTTCGGGCTCGACTTGATGAACATCATCGGGGGCAGGTCGTCGACGTACCAGTTCGCCGCGATCTCGACGAGGTCGATCTCGCTCCCGTGGACGAGCGGCGTCATCCACGTGTGCGGGTCCTGCGAGTAGTCGATCGGTGTCCACTGGTCGCCGACGATCGAGTAGTAGGGGACGAAGTCCTTGTGCTGCTGACTGTGGTCGTAGCTGAACCCGAACTTCTCCAGGAGCGTGGGCGTGTAGCTGCTCAGTTCCCACCACGGCGCGACGTAGCCCGTCGGCTGCTGACCCGTGAGTCGCGTGATCAGCTCGACCGAGCGCTCCATCACCGCGTCCTCCTGCGCTTCGGTCATCGCCACGGGGTTCTCGTGGCTGTACCCGTGCGCACCGATCTCGTGGCCGGCGTCGAACAGGGCCTTGCACTGGTCCGGGAAGGTCTCGAGCGAGTGGCCGGGGATGAACCAGGTCGCTGCGATGTCGGCGCGGTCGAACACCTTCTGCAGACGGGGGACGCCGGTCCGTCCGGCGAAGATCCCGCGCTGGATGTCCGAGGGGGAATCCGCCCCTCCGTAGGAGCCGAGCCAGCCTGCGACCGCGTCGATGTCGACGCCGAAGGACACGAAGATCTCTTTCACCATGGGACACCGTCTCTCGTCGTTGCTGCAATTCGTGCAATCGTTTGCATTGACCGGAATCCTGACAGTCGACTGTTTCGATCGACGTGCAACCGTGTAACCAGTGTGTTTCGGCTCGCCCGGGCTGTCGTCGGGCGCGGCGCCTGCAAACGTTCGCGCTGTCCGGTGTGACGACGATCTGTCACCTAGACTCGACGGATGGGCAGTACGAGCGACGACCCGGCCGGACACGGTCAGCAGGATCGTCGCGGTGACGTGAACCTCCAGGCCATCGCCGCGCTCGCCGGCGTGCACATCTCGACGGCGTCGCGCGTGCTCCGACAGGCGGAGCCGACCAAGGGGTGGAGCGCCTCGGCGCAGCGGGTGATCGCGGCGGCGGCCGAGCTCGGGTACCGCCCCAACCGGCTCGCAGCATCGCTCCGGACCCGGCGGTCGAACACCATCGGCGTCGTGATGCCACGGCTCGCCGACACGGTCATCGCGACGATCTGCCAGTCCGTCGAGTCGGCCGCCCGATCTGCCGGGTACCAGCTGTTGCTCACGACGCCCCCGGACGACATGGGCGCGCAACTGGACGCGGTCGACTTCCTGCTCTCCCGACAGGTCGACGGCCTCATCGTCAGCTCGCTCCACCTGTCGTCCCCGAACCCTCGGCTGATGGACCTCCCCGTGCCGGTCATCGCGACGAACCGCCACCCCGGGGACTGGATGCCCGCCGTGGTCGGTGACGACGTCGAGGGCGGCCGGATGGCCACGGAACACCTGCTCGCGCTGGGGCACCGCCGCATCGGCGTCATCGCGGGTCCGCGCCACGCCAGCACCGCCGTGGAGCGGGTGACCGGGTTCCGCCTGGCGCACGAGCATCGGGACCTCGCCGTCGACGACGCGCTCGTCGTCCACAGCGACTTCGAGGTCGAGGGAGGCGTGGTCGGCGCGCACACGCTGCTCTCGCTGTCGGACCCACCGACCGCGATCTTCGCCGTCAACGACACCGCGGCGATCGGCGTGATGGGCGCCGCGCGGCAACGCGGCCTCCGCGTGCCCGACGACCTGTCGATCGTCGGCTACAACGACATCTCGGTCGTGGCGCAGCTGCCCACGCCCATGACGACCGTGCACTCACCGACCGCGCTGATGGGCACCGTGGCCGTGGAGCGGCTGCTCGCGGCGATCGGCGACGGGGCACTGCAGGGAGCGACGCTCCCGGTCTCGCTCGTGGTGCGGTCGTCGACCGGACGTCCGGCGGGCTGATCCAGGACAGGGCGCTCTGACCGGACCACGCGAGCGGGTGCCCGAGCGGCGTCGCGGTATGGTCGCGGCATGGCAGAGCATCGACGCGGAGCGAACCTCCCGTCGATCGGCGGGTTCAACCGCACCGTGGTCCTGGACGCCGTCCGCCGCTCGCCCGACGGCCTGAGTCGCGTCGAACTCGCCGCCCGCACCGGACTGAGCGCGCAGACGGTGTCGAACGTCACCCGGTTCCTGATCGAGGCCGGCATGATCGTCGAGTCCGGCACCGTCGTGTCCGGCCGCGGCAAGCCCCGCACCATCCTGCGGCTCGAACCGGGCAGCCGGTACGCGGTCGGCGTGCACGTCGACCCGGCCGTCGTCACCTACGTGCTGCTCGACCTCGCCGGCACCGTCGTCGCCGCGTCCACCACCTCGACCCCCACCGCCGACGACCCGTCCGAGGTGGTGCGCACCATCGCCTCGGCCGTCGACGGGCTCGTCGCCGACGCCGGGGTGGCCGTCGACAGCGTGCTCGGCGTCGGGATCGCGAGCCCCGGACCCATCGACGTCGAGGCCGGCATCGTGGTCGACCCGCCGTTCCTGCCCCGGTGGCGGGACGTGCCGCTGCGCGATGCGCTCGCCGAGGCCACCGGCTACCCGGTCCTGCTCGAGAAGGACGTCACGGCCGCCGCGGTCGGCGAGATGTTCCTGGCGGGGGAGTCCTCGGCCCGGAACTTCGCGTTCGTGTACTTCGGCACCGGGTTCGGCGTCGGGCTCGTCGTCGACCACGAACCCGTGCGCGGGGTGGGGTCGAACGCTGGTGACGCCGGGCACATCATGGTCGACCAGGGGTCCCTCGCGGGCACCCCGGACGGCTCGGGCTCGCGCGGCGAGGTCGGTGCAGCCGTCGCGCCGGACCGGTTGGTGCGGGTCGCGCGGTCGCGGGGGCTGGCGTTGTCGGGCGGCGGCGCGGTCAAGGAGGCCGGTGCTGGTGCAGACGCCGCCGATGCCACCGATGCCACCGACGCCGCCGACGCCGCCGATGTCGACGCCGTGAACGCCGCGTGGGACGAGCTCGCCGCGGCCATCGCGGACGGGGACGACACCGCCGTCACGCTCGCGGCCGATGCCGGCACCGTCATGGGCAACGCCGTCGTCCTCATCGTGAACCTGCTCGACATCGACCGCGTGGTGTTCGGCGGCCCGTTCTGGTCACGCATCGCGAGCGCTGCCCTGCCGGCCGCGCGGACCGCCATCGTCGGGTCGCCGCTGCTCGTGCCGAAGCACGCCGTGCAGGTGGTGGAGAGCGACCGCGGTGCCGACGTCGCCGCCGTGGGTGCCGCCTGCCTGGTGCTCGACGCCGCGCTCTCGCCGCGGGCCAGCACCCTGCTCATCCGGCGCTGACGGCACGGCGCCGTCGCCCGGCGGTCTGCCCGGCCGGAGCACTCCGCCCCGGCCCGCTACGCTGCGATCCGACGCAGCCGCCAGGTGTGCGGGATCGACGGGGGACACATGACGGACAGCACGGCCAGCGCGGACACCACGGACAGCGCGAACGACACGGACGGCACGATGGACCCGCGGTGGGCGAGGGTGCGCCCACTCGTGTTCCGGACGATCATCGGCGCGGTCGTCGCCGCGGGCCTGGTCGGCGTCGCCGCGGTGCTCCTCGGCGACTTCGGCATGGTCGCGGTGCAGCTGCTCCTGACGATCGTCGTGGTCGTCGTCTTCGCGCTGCTGTCCTGGTACGACGCCGACGTCTCGTCCAGGCGGTCCGGGATCTTCGCGTTCGCGAGTATCGCCACGTCGATGTACCTGCTCGTCGCCGGACTGTACAAGGTGTGGATCGTGCCGACGGGCATCTCCGGTGACGGCATCTGGTTCGTCCTGGAGCACTTCTGGCACTGGATCTGGCTCGTCGGCGTCGCCCGGGTGGCGCTCCTGCACGTCCACCTGCTCCTCGTGATCCACCGGCGCTACCCGACGCCCGTCCTGCAGGTCGTCGCGAAGGCCACCGTCGGCGTCATCGCCCTGCTCGCACTGCTGCTCTCGATCCCGCTGCTCGCGCCGGACGTCGACTACGCCCGCGGCTACTGGCGGCTCGTCTGGGTGGTGGTGATCCTCGACCTGCTCGGGACCGTCGTGGTGCCCCTGAGCAACGCCCTGTTCCGTCCGCGAGCCACGCTGCCGTCGGCGACGTGGCCGGTGCCCGAGCAGCAGCCGGCGTGGGTCGCGACGCCGACGCCCGCCGCTCCCGCACCTGCTCCCGAGGTGCCGCTGCCGCCTGCTCCCGCACCTGCTCCCGCTCCTGCCTCCGCCCCCGATCCCGCCCCCGAAACGGTCGTCGCCTCCGACGGGCGTCGCTACGCGTCCCGTCCGTCGGCCTCCCGCGCCCTGGCCTGGCCCCGCTACGTCGACGGCACGCCTCTACCCGCGCTGCCCGACGGGACGCCGGACTTCTCGGAGGTCACCGAGCGCTGACACCTCGAGCAACGAGTGTGCAGAAGACGTCGGGTTCGCAGTGCGGACCCGACGTCTTCTGCGCACCGGATGCGGTGAGCGCGACCGCAGTGCGGACGGGAGGCGCGGTGAGGGCCCGCACCGCGCCTCCCGTCCGCACGCCGCGCGTCCACGGCGCCGGGCGCGACCCGGGACACCGTGCGTTCACCCCGCGGCCACCGGCCGGTCGCGTGGATGCTGAACAGTCGTGCAGGTCTTCGCCCGCTCGCTCCCCCGAGAAGGACCCTGCATGCGCGTTCCCGCCCTGCGCCCGCCCACCCTGCGCCCGCCAACACTCCGCATCGGCGCCGCCGTCGCGACCGCCCTGGTCGTCGCCGCCGGTGTCGTCACCGCCAGCCCGGCCCTCGCGGCCGTCGGTGACGACGACCCGGCAGTCGGCGCCGTCGCGGCGAACGGCCTCGTCGTCAACGAGGTCGAGTCGAACGCCGACGACACCGACTGGGTGGAGCTCAAGAACACCTCGGGCACCGCGATCGACCTGACCGGGTACGCGTTCCTCGACTCCGACGGCTCGCACGACGCGTACGTGCTGCCCAGCGGCTCGACGATCGCCGCAGGCGGGTACTTCGTCGTCGACCAGCTGTCCGCGACCGCCCCCGGCTTCGACTTCGGGCTCGGCAGCGCCGACACCGCGCGCCTCTACGATCCCGCCGGCGACCTGGTGCTCCGGTACGCCTGGACGACCCACGCGGGTGTCACCTACGGCCGCTGCGCCGACGGCGTCGGGCCGCTCGTGGACACCACGGCCTCGACCAAGGGGGCTGCGAACGACTGCTCCTCACCCGTGCGCATCAACGAGGTCGAGTCGCAGGACGGTACCCCCGGCGACTGGGTGGAGCTGACCAACACCGGCAGCACCACCGTCGACCTGGGCGGGTACGTGCTGCGCGACAGCGAGGACGACCACACGTACACGATCCCCGCCGGCACGACCGTCGCGGCCGGGGGCTTCACCGTCCTCGACGAGGCGGCGTTCGGCTTCGGACTCGGCAAGGCGGACTCCGCGCGGCTCTTCGACGCCCGCGGTGCGGTCGTCGACTCGACCTCGTGGACGGCGCACGCCGCCACGACGTACGGCCGCAACCCCGACGGCACCGGCGACTTCGCCGAGACGGCAGCACCCACGAAGAGTGCGGCGAACCGGTTCGCCGGCGTCGTCACCGCCGAGGCCTGGCCCGGCGGCCCGGACGAGACCGTGCTCGACGACGAGGACACCTTCACGGGCGACTTGAGCGGCCTCGACTGGACGACCTCGAAGACCTCGCGGGACGGGCAAGTCTGGGCCGTGCAGAACGGCGACGGCCTGCTCTACCACCTGACCTCGGACGGCGCGGGCGGCTGGGCACCGTCGAACGCCGCGGGCACCGACCTGCGCTACGCCGACGGCACGGGCACACCGGACGCCGAGGGCGTGACCGTCACGAGCGACGACCCCGGCGCCGTCTACGTGTCGACCGAGCGGAACAACGACGTGTCGAGCACGAGCCGCCCGTCGGTCCTGCGCTACGCCACGACCGACGGCTCCGAGGGCACCCTGCGGGCCACGGACGAGTGGAACCTCGCCGCCGACTTCCCCGGGCTCGGCGCGAACGCCGGGCTCGAGGGCGTCACCTGGATCCCGGACACCTGGCTCACCGCGCACGGCTTCGCTGACGAGCGCACCGGCGCCGCCTACGCACCGTCGAGCTACGCCGGACACGGCGAGGGGCTGTTCTTCGTCGGGGTCGAGGGCACCGCGAGTGTGTACGCCTACGCCCTCATGGACGACGGGTCCTCGGCGCGGGTCGCCACGATCGCGACCTCGCTCGCCGTCGTCGCCGACGTGCAGTTCGACCCGACGCTCGACGCGCTCTGGGTGGTCTGCGACGAGGTGTGCTCCGGCCGTACCGCGCTGTACGAGGTGACCGACGGGGCCTTCGCCGCCTCGACGCTGTACGAGGCGCCGTCGGCCGCCGACCGCACGCTCGCCAACGAGGGCTTCGCGATCTCAGGCGTCTGCACCGACGGGGAGCGCGCGACCTTCTACGCCGACGACAACGACACGGACGGGTTCTCGCTCCGCACGGGGACGTACCCGTGCGAGGGCGGCGACACCGACCCGGGCACGGAGCCCACGCCGACGCCGACCCCGACCCCGGGCGACGGCGGCACGACGCCGACCCCGGTTCCGAACCCGGGTGGGACGCCCACCGCGGTCCCGACCCCGGGTCCCTCGGCTGCCCCCGTTGCTCCGGTGGCGCCGTCGGAGTCGTTGTTGACGGAGGCGAACCGTGGTGGGGTGTCGGCTCCGGCGACCGCTCGTGCGGGGGAGACGATCACGGTGACGGTGGGTGCTGCGTCTGCTGGTGACACGGTGAACGTGTGGTTGTTCTCGGAGCCGACCCTGATGGGGACGGCTGTGGTCGCATTCGACGGGACGGTGCGGGTGACGATCCCGGCGGACACCGTCGCTGGTGTGCACCGCCTCGCGGTGACGGCTGCGGACGGGAGTCTGATCGGGTGGACCCCGATCACGATCACCGTGGATGGGCAGCTCGCGTTTACGGGTGCCGCAGGGATGGGTGCCGGTGCGTTGGTGGCGTTCCTGTTGCTCGCGGCGGGCGCGGGTGTGCTGATCGTGCGTCGCCGACGTCGGACTGCGGCCGCCGCGGAGTAGTCCCCACGCCCCACGGGCGCACTTCGAGAGCAGGAATGGTCGGGTTCGCACAGCGGACCCGACCATTGCTGCTCACCATGCGCGGTGAGGGTGCCTCCAGGCCGGTGGGTGGCTGCGGTCAGTGCTCGGTGCCGTGCATGGTCTGGGTGTCGTCCTGACCCGGGATGGCGTCCTTCGTGGTCCAGCCGTACCAGCGGCCGTCGATCTCGGTGACCGCGCGGCCGTCGCCGCAGGTGACCAGGCCCTTCGTCGGGAGCTCCTCGGGCAGGAAATCGGCGGTCATCGCCGTGCCGCCGTACGACTCGTCGAGCGGGGTGCAGTCGTCCACGTCGACGCCGTCCTTCGACGCGAACCCGATGACGTACCCGGGCTGCGAGACGTGGAGGCGCACGTCGATGTCCTTCGCGTCCTCCGGCACCCACTTCGGCATGAAGAAGGCCAGGTCCTCGGACTCCCCGGAGCGCGGAGCGTCGGAGTACGCGTCGAAGTGCTTCTGCGGGGTCTTGTTCGGCACGATGTCCTGGATCGCGCTGCAGCCGGCGGTCAGCAGCAGGGCGGACACCGCGGCGGTGGAGGCGAGGGCGATCCGGAGGGTGCGGCGGGCGGTGGTGGGGCGCGTGTCGGTGCTCATGGATCCAGTCTCGCGACGGACGCGGCGCTGAAACATCACGTGCGCACCCGGAAGTGGTCGGGGGTTACCCCCACCCGCCGCGCCGGGCCTGCCGAGGAGTACTCAGGAGTGCCCAGGTCGCCCCGGTAAGCAGGTTCGGTGCACCAGACGCAGCAGCCACCGGTCGGAGTCCCCTGGCACCAGGCCACCTTCCCCGCCTCGTTCTCGCGGTTCTGGCGGGGGTACGTCGTGTTCCGCGGTCGTGCCGCTCGTGCCGAGTTCTGGTGGTGGGCGCTGTGGTGGGCGATCATCTCCGCTGCGATCAACATCGTGTACGGCGTCGGACTCTTCACCACGCCGCCGCCGATGCCGAGCCCGGACGAAGCGCGCGTCCTCGACCAGGCGATGCAGTCCTTCAACCCGTTCCCGGTCTGGTGGTTCCTGCTCACGTCGATGCCGGTCTTCGCCCAGATCGCACTGGGGGTCTTCGTGGTCGTCGGGCTCGCGTCGCTGCTGCCCTGGATCGCCATCGCGATGCGGCGGCTCCACGACACGAACCGCTCCGGGTGGTGGGTCCTGCTCTCCTTCGTGCCCGCCGGCTACATCGTGCTCGCCGTGTTCCTCGCGCTGCCCTCGGAGCCACCCGCGGCGCCGCAGCAGTCCGGGCCACCCGTCGGTGATCGGCCCGCGCACCCGGTCGTGACGCCGCAGTAGCGTCGGGGCATGCAGCAGGAGATCCTCCGGTACACCGCGTTCGCCGCCGAGCCGGGCGGTGGCAACCCCGCCGGGCTCGTGCTCGACGCGGCCGGACTGTCCGACGACCAGATGCTCGCGGTCGCCCGGCAGGTCGGGTACCCCGAGACCGCATTCGTCGTGGGTGCGACGTCGACCGGGCCGCGGGTCCGCTACTTCTCGCCGAGCGCCGAGGTGCCGTTCTGCGGGCACGCCACCGTCGCACTGGCCGTCGCGCTGGCCGAGCGCGAGGGGCCGGGCCGCCGGGTGTTCACGACCCTGGCCGGCGAGGTCACCCTCGACACCACCGTCGGCGCGGAAGGCTCGGTGCAGGTCGCGATGACGAGCGTCGAGCCGGCGACACGGGACATCGACCCGGCCCTGCTGGCGCGGCTGTTCGACCTGCTCGGGCTCTCGGCGGCGGACATCGCTCCGGGGTTCCCGGTGCTGGAGTCCTTCGCCGGCAACTGGCACCCGGTGCTCGTGCTGCACGACCGCGAGCTGTTCCACCAGTTCCGGTTCGCGCCGGGGCCCCTCTCCGAGCTCAAGCGCGAGGCCGGATGGGCGGGGACGGTCACGGTGCTGCACCGCACCGGCGACCGGGAGTACGAGGCGCGCAACCTGTTCCCCGCCGGGCGCATCACCGAGGACCCTGCAACGGGATCGGCAGCGGCGTCGACCGGGGCGTACCTGCGGCAGATCGGTGCAGCGCATCCGGGCGACCGCGTCACGATCCGGCAGGGGCGGCACGTCGGGCGTCCGAGTCTGCTGCTCGTGGACGTGCCCGAGGTCGGCGGGATCACAGTGACGGGGAGCGCGACCCCGATCTCCTGACGGAAGTTCCTTCCCAGAACGCACGCGATGGGAAGTTGAATCGGGCGTACCTGGTCGAAACTTCCGACCCGGTACGCCCGATTCCGCCCGGTACGCCCGATTCCGCTCGGTACGCCCGAATCCGCCCGGTACGCCCGAATCCGCCCGGTACGCCCGAATCCGCCCGAGAAACTCCTTGACAGGTTTAAGTCAATACGGTGGACTAATCCTGCGCGCGGGCGATGGTGCCCGCGGACATCACCCGTGCAAAGGAGCACCGATGAAACGCACCCGCATCATCGCCGGACTCGCAGCTGTGGCCGTGGCCGCAGTCGGTCTGGCTGGCTGCTCGAGCTCGGGGTCCGCCTCGAGCGACACGATCAAGATCGCGTACCAGAAGTTCGGCGCCTTCCAGCAGCTCGACGCCCAGATGAAGGTCGTCAAGAAGCAGTACGAGAAGGACAACCCCGGCAAGAAGGTCACCCTCGTGCCCATCCAGGCGCAGGGCAACGACTACTACACGAAGCTCGCGCTCATGAACAAGGCGCCGGCCACCGCCCCGGACGTCATGTACGAGGACACGTTCCTCGTCAAGGCCGATGCCGAGGCGGGCTACCTGCTGCCACTCGACAAGTACACGGACAAGTGGGACGAGTGGGACCAGTTCTTCGACAACGCCAAGCAGGCCGGGCAGGGTGACGACGGCAAGATCTACGGCGTCCCGATGGGCACCGACACCCGAGCCCTCTGGTACAACAAGGACATCTTCAAGAAGGCCGGGCTCGACGTCCCGTGGAAGCCGAAGACGTGGGACGACGTGCTCGCGGCGGCGAAGACCATCAAGGAGAAGCAGCCCGACGTCATCCCGTTCAACATCTACTCGGGCAAGGCGCAGGGCGAGGCCTCGACCATGCAGGGCTTCGAGATGCTCCTGTACGGCGCCGACGGCTCCGGCAACACCCTGTACAAGGACAAGAAGTGGGTCACCGGCTCGAAGCAGTTCGAGGACTCGCTCAAGTTCGTGAAGGACGTCTACCAGGGCGGCCTCGGCCCGACACCGCAGCAGGCGCTCGACACGAACGTCGGCACGACCATCGCCCAGACGTGGCTGCCGAAGGGCAAGCTCGCGATCGACCTGGACGGTTCGTGGCAGTCCGGCACGTGGCTCAAGTCCGGCACCGCGCCGTGGCCCGAGTGGAACGACGTGATGGGCCAGGCACCCATGCCGACCCAGAACGGGCAGGCTCCCGGCTACAACTCGATGTCCGGCGGCTGGACCCTGGCGGTCGGCGCGA
>Ga0308161_1004724_pt1 | contig 12289 bp, 9 predicted proteins | sample PhyFR2_FD_201034 | JGI IMG/M metagenome (GOLD analysis project Ga0308161, IMG submission 201034) | Phyllosphere microbial communities from UC Gill Tract Community Farm, Albany, California, United States - DLSLF.R2 | ecosystem: Host-associated > Plants > Phyllosphere > Unclassified | place: USA...
CAGTGATCTGTTTTACGGCTTCAATTTTGAATTCTTCAGTGAACGTTTTGACTGACATAAACACTCCTTCATTAGGCCTCCATTATGAGGCAAAAAAGTGTCTACGAAACCCGGGTCTATTCACTTGGGCGAGATGCGTCTGATAAACGGAGTTGCTGGATCTTGAGGTCTCGCGGTGATACAAAAGGTTACCTCATTACAAACGTTGCAACAGCGCATCTTTCCCTGCAGGATTCTGATGCACAGGTTGAGGGTGCTACGGCAATGATTCATGTCTTAAAAAATGACGCGAGCAGGCATGCCAGAAATTGTAAGAAGTGCCTGCGGAAGTGACTGAAAGCATAAGTTTTTATCAAAAACCGACTTATTCCATAAAGTCCTCTGAGGGATATAACCTAACCATACCAGGTATAGGTAATTAGCTGATAAATATCATAATTAATTATAACAAGGCTTAGGAAATATCGACGATGATATAGTATACTTTCGACATGACATTCACAATAATCGATAAAAAAATAGTCATCATTGCGTGCATAATTTTGACAGAGCAGAATAGATAAGTCTGTTAGAACAACATACTCTGTATGGCATCATATTGCCAATAGCCACGCCCGTAGTGTTTGCTGCACGGAAACAATTTTTCACTTACTGGCAATTGAATGTATTTAAAAAATACATTATAGTCTACGAATGCAAATTAATGGTGTTGTTAATTACTTTGAGTTTGATTAGAGCCACTACCATCGAATCATGTAATTTTATATTTAACTCAAATAATTTGAACGCTAAACTTAGGGTAAGCATGCGATTAAATAGTTGAGAGCATCAGTAATTAATGGCATTTTAAATAAAAATAAAACATCATAAATGTTTTAATCAAATTTTTTTCAAAAAATTATTACATTATAAAAACCGAGTGGAGGCCATGTTTTGAATCTTTATAGTGGTAAAATAGTATTGTGCGAAAAATTTATCGCTGAGTTGAGAACACAGGATCCTGCCCGATATATATTACTTAAAAACCTTATTCATCTTGCGACTGATTGCCTGAACGTATCGGGTAGCTTCATTTCTGTGCTTAATGAAAATCTGCAGCACAGAATTGCGGTACACAATATTTCCTTTCATAAATATTCTCTTCAGGAGTATTTGCCCCGATTCATTACAGAACAGTCTGACACATTTTATATTACCGATATCTCGAATGATGCTCGTTTTTCAGATTATCTTAAAACCCCTGGAGAACCGGAAATTCGTTTTTTTGCGTGCACACCATTGCGGACCTCTGAAGGTGTTATTTTCGGCACTCTTGGTGTTTGCGATATCCATCCTCGCAGGTTTTCTCAAAGAGAAATTAAAGTTATTGAACAAATTTCATACTTAGTTATGGAGTTTTTTCAGACATGGAATGCCAGAGACTTCATTGATGACTCGTCTGGAATCCCTAATAGTCAATCACTTGTCGCAGATCTTCAAATTTTAGGCGTAAAAACTAATGACTCAAAATTGAGGTTGGTAATTATTGAGTGTATTAATATTCACAAAATATTCGAAATTGCCCGCACGGTCGGAATGCTCCAGGCTCAGGCTCTATTGCGTGAGGTCTGTACTCTATTTCGCCTTAGGCTTAGTCTGTCATTTGGAGAACGGTTATATACAATTGCTCCGGGTTGTTATGCAGTGTTGTCTAATGAAGAGGATAAAAACCTGGACGCAGCCTCCGTTCTAAGCCGGCTACAGGATATAAGATTGAAGATTGAGCATAATATCTATGCAGATCTTATTCCCTGCGCCGGTGAAACGTGTTTCAACCCTTCAATAATCCCTGCGTACGAGGGGATGCGTCGTGGTGTAAGTGCACTGCATGAAGCAATTTCCTCTGGTTCCAGCTTGCAAATATTCAACGAAAAGACCGATGCGAGACGTAATACGGAATTCCAGCTAATGAATGAATTGGCTGCGGCGCTACACGGTGCTTCAGGGCTTTATATGGTTTACCAGCCTAAATTCTGTCTAAAGACTGGAACATTGACTGGACTGGAAGCATTAATACGTTGGTGTCATCCAGTACGGGGTGATGTTTCTCCTGACACATTTTTACCTGCTATAACTCGCACTCACCTACACAGTGAGCTTGCCGACTGGGTTATTAATGATGTAACGGTTCAACTTGTTAAATGGCAGGCCGCAGGTTGTGCCGTCCCTGTTTCAATTAATCTTAGTGAAAGTGATATTACTCGGGATGGATTTGCCAAAAAATTTTATGAGGGGATAATTCTTTCAGGACTGACGCCGCAACTTTTTGAAATAGAATGTCTTGAAACAGAAAAGATCATCGAAAATGAATACGCTGTTACAGCTTTGACTATGCTCAGGGAAAGAGGGGTCAGAATAGCGCTGGATGATTTTGGTTCAGGTTATAACAATGTTAATTATCTGCGGAGAATGCCATTCGATATTATTAAGCTTGATCGAGAGCTGATTAGCGATATTGTGACAGACAGGCGCAGCCAAATCATAGTTACCAACACTATTAACATGTTAAAATCTCTCGAATATACAGTGATTGCTGAAGGCGTAGAGGACTTGGGTACGGCAAAAATTCTTTTAGAAGCTGGCTGCGATATTGCACAGGGATATTATTACTCGCGCCCTTTACCTGCAGGCGAAATAACAAAGGTTTTGTACGCCAAATTCATTTTATGAAATAACACCATGCGAGCTTCAGTGTTTTTTTCCTGAATTAGATATAATACTTAGTTAATAAATCATTATATTTTCCCCACTCCCTCTATATGATCTATTCATGATAATGAATAGCCGTTCTTAAGTCTGGCTGCATTTATTACAACTGGCAGATTTTTCGGTCAATTATACGGGGTCATCCTGCCCAGTGAAAAATGGGACGACTCTGATTATAGTGTATGCGACAGGTTTCGATTTTGCATCGTGCACCTTCCAAACTCATGGCGATTTTTCTTTCAGATATTGCTGCCGCAACCTGCTGTTGAAGTATTGTGTCGTCGCATTCTTCCTCTCCAGGCGCAGGTTTTCTTCCTTCAGTTGGCGCATAAATTGAGCTATGATGGGGAAATCCCGCCTCATTTCTTACGCCACGTGCAAAAACTAGTATCGGATATACCCAGCCTGTGGCATACGTCCGGTACGGAAGTCCACATTCCTTTCTGATTCAGAGCTAAGATAATTGCTCTTCGGTGAATCGTAACTTTTTCATCGGCACTACCTCCGTTATTGGGAGGATTCATCATTCCGTAATTCTTTTTATAAATGGAGCAGCATTTTTGGGGCTTTGTTGAATAAATCGGATTTAGATATAAACGCCTCTCGTCGCTGACTTCCTCAGGCAATCCGTACACTTTCTGGCATGCCTGCACGCGTCATTTTGTTTAATGCGCAGATCATGGCCATAGCTTCTCCAACCTGCGCATCATAATCCCGCAGCGTCAGATGCCCACCAAACAGCTGTTTGACCCGGTACATTGCCGTTTCAGCCACCGACCGCCGGTTATAAGTCGTGTGCCATTTCCAGTAAGCATTGCTCCCGGTAATCCTCTGCCTGGCCACCGCCTGATTTCTGCCGGCATACTCCGCCGGCCAGTAACCGGCCCTCGTCCGCGGCGGGATTAATGCCTTAATTTTCTTGCGCCTCAGCTCGTCGTGGCACCTTTTTGTGTCATAAGCCCCGTCGGCGCAGGCGACCCTGATTTTCCTGTGCGTCTGACGGATCAGGCCCGGGAATGCCTCTGCATCAGTCACGTTATTCAGGGAGAGGTCAGCGCAGATAACCTCATGCGTACCGGCGTCTACCGCCAGGTGCAGTTTACGCCAGACACGGCGTTTTTCCTGGCCGTGTTTTTTCACCTTCCACTCACCTTCACCGAAGACTTTTAATCCGGTGGAGTCGATAACAAGATGGGCTATTTCGCCGCGCGTGGGGGTTTTAAACGGGATATTGACGGATCTGGCCAGTCTGCTGACGCAGGAGTAATCCGGGCGCCTGAGCGGGAGCTTCATCAGGGTAAAAACGGAGTCAATGAACCCCTGCGCAGCGTAAGGCGAAAACGCGTTTAAGCATCAGTACGGCAGAAATAGCGAGCTCAGAATAACGTTACGGACGACCACGTGAAGACGTGTCTGGCTCGTCATACCAGGTCTGGATAGCCGACTCATCAAGCCAGAATGTCAGTGAGCCCCGTTTGACAAGCGCCTTGTTGTAGTCAGCCCAGTTGGTGATTTTGAACGTTTGTTTTGCCACGTGATACCGCTACAGGATCAGGAGAGTGGTGATCTGATCCTAACCAGGGACAAAAGTTCGATTTATTCAACAAAGCCACCCAACTGTAGAAAGTTGCACAGGGCAAGAATGTTAACCGCCTGTTTCACCTTGTGGGTGAAATTGTTGAAAAAATTTATGCACGAAACGTATCGACTCATGCTTTATATGCGCTTGTTTAGTTCGGTTTCCTCATCAAGTATTATGTCACAGGTGTTGTAAAAGTGTCATTTTTAAACTGGAGATAAACATAAGAGAACTATGCGATCGGACAGTCACGAGTCAGATCTGGAATGGCCAGAGTAATAATTCTGGTCATGTTCATTTTGGCACAAAGCAGACATTTATGGTTTCAATAAACAAGGCGGTTAAGGCTGGCTGGCAGTGCGCAGCCAGGCCCCTTCATACTTGCCAGCGGCGCGGGCATCAGATTATGTTGTAATGTCATTCCATAGTTTAAAGGTTGCGGGAATAAACAGCGGAGCAGCAGCGCACCATTATTTTTCAATGTTCCTGCTTTAAGTGAACTTATTCCACCACCATATCCAGATGTTATTTTGGTGCACCTCATTACGGGACGGGAGTAATGCGCCCCGTCGTAACGGGACGCAGGTAATGATCAGAAGGCAGTCCAGTTACCTTCGGATTTGTCAGGCACTGGCGCTTTGTAACCCGCAGAAAGCGTCACGCCTGCGGCCCGGATAATCGCTACAGGATGAGCGTCCGCAGCAAGCGTGAACACCGACACCGACTCCAGCAGCAGGGAGGCCTGCTCCCGCAGGCTCTGCGACGCCGACGCAGACTCCTCAACCAGCGAGGCGTTCTGCTGCGTCACGCCGTCCATCTCCGTTACGGCGATACCCACCTGCTCAATACCCCGGGCCTGTTCGGCACTTGCAGCGGTAATTTCCTCAACGGTATCGCTCAGCTGGCCCACCGACGACACGATATCCGCCATCGTCGTCACGGACCGGTCTGCCAGGGCGCTGCCTGCACTGACGCTTGCCGAGTTTGCCTCAATCAGCTGACGTATCTCACCGGCCGCCGTGGCGCTGCGGCTCGCCAGCGTCCGCACTTCGCCGGCGACGACGGCAAATCCCCGCCCCTGCTCGCCTGCGCGGGCCGCTTCGACCGCCGCATTGAGAGCAAGGATGTTGGTCTGGAAGGCGATGCTGTCAATCAACGATGTAATGTCGGAAATACGGCCGGAGCTTTCGCCGATAGACTTCATGGTTCCGGAGATATCCGCAGTGACCTGATTACCCTGATGGGCGACCTCCCGGACGTTAACGGCCAGTTGTGCTGCCTGACGGGCGTTGTCGGCATTGTTTCTGACCGTCACGCTGAGTTCGCTCATGGTGGCGGCCGTCTGCTCCAGCGCGCTGGCCTGCTCTTCGGTGCGCTGCGACAGGTCAGAGTTTCCCTGCGCAATCTGCAGGCTGGCCGTGGCTACGCTTTCTGCGTTTCTGCGTACCGCGCTTACGGTCTGCGCCAGCGAATCCTGCATCTCAGCCACTGCGGTGAGCAGCCGGCCGGTTTCATCCCGTCCGCTGACAGGCACCGCCTGACTCAGGTCGCCGCGTGCGATGCGCTGCGCCGCCGCAAGCGTCACGTTTAGCGGACGGGTAATGCTGCGGGTGATAAGCCAGGCCAGCAGAGTGCCCAGCAGAATGACGAGCACACATACTGTCAGCATTGCGCTGACAGCAAAGTCATGCTCGTGCTGCGCCTGTGCGGTCACTTCGCTCACCCTGACTTTCTGCCTTTCCTGAAGACGTTTGAGGCTGCTCATGTAGTCCAGCTGAGTCTGGTAACGGGGGCCGAACAGAAGCTTTATGGCTTCTTCATTACGGTCCTGCACTCCCAGGCAGACGACCTCATCCATAAACGGGAAGAAAAGCATCCCTTGCCGTTTAAGCTCATCAACCAGACGTTTGCCTTTCACTGAGGTGATGAGCTGAGGAAGCTCTGCAGTCAGCCTGTCAGACAGCCCCCTTTCGGCATCATAATCCTGCCTGAACCGTGCCTCCTCCGATTTATCGTCGGTAAGGATGATATTGCGTGCCAGCCTGCTCATGTCTGCAGCGTAAAAGAGTAGTGAATCAGTCAGCTCAGTCTGAGGAATAAGCTTATCTGTGATGATATCCGTCGTGTCACCCATCACGTTGAACTGCCTGATGCTGAAAAAAGCCAGTGCAAGCGTCATCAGCATCATAAGTGCAAACGCCGAACCAAGCCTGACTGAAGTTCTGATGTTGTTCATAAATTACCTGCAGAAAATAATGGAAGGGAACGGGCATTTTACTAATCTGTCGCAGGCCCTTTTTGCAGGGTTGTTCTGCTCTTTCTGGCAGTCACCCTGATACCTTTATTAACGGCCTCAACAGATACTGTCTGCACAGGCGGTTAGAAAATATTTTGTGAGTAAATGTCAGCAGGAGGCAGTGAAGAAGGCCTGACATGGCAACAGGCCATTGCCTGGTTAGCTAATTCCTACTCCCAGGCTTTATAGAAAATATCACAATCGATATAAATTCTTTTACCAGGTGCCATTGATGTACGTATCTGGAGATTAAAATGGACCCCATCTGCTAAGAGCTAGCAGGTAACTTCTTTCCTATAGGTCCTACTGCACCGCAACAACACTAAACAACCCCGAACATTCTTGTTATAAATAATTAACGGTCATTCTTTATTTTCCCTCTAACAATTTTATTTAAAAATACAAATCATATAATGAATGAACGAGTGAGTGAATGAGGGAACTATGGTCATAGCATCTATTACAGAATACTATTCATAGCGCGAAAGAGTTGCTCATAATTCCCTGTAGCCTCCGCATTACGAAGGGGTAAAACGTTTTTGACACAAATCTCAAATGAATCAGGGATATCTGCGAATATCTCCATGACTTCTGCAATAAAATTTCCAAGTGGCATCTCATGCGGTGCTGCTTCGTCAAGCCCAAGAAACCCTGTATGAACGGCTGGAGGTATGATTTCAATGACATTAATAGATGAATCTTTTAGTTGATAGCGCAGGGATTGAGTCCATGAATGGATTGCTGCTTTACTGGCAGAATATGCTGGCATTTCTGCAAGTGGCACATGAGCTAAACCAGAGCCTATGTTAATCACTGTCGCGCTTGTTTTACTCAAAAGATGAGGAAGGACGGCAAGCGTAAGCCTAATCGGACCAAGTACATTAGTTATCATTGCTGTTTCAGCCGTGCTTATATTGATGCTGCCTTCAGTCAATTTCTCGGTTCTGCCCACGCCAGCATTATTAATGAGAATATTCAAATCAGGATGTTTTTTAACTATCTGCTCTGAAAAAACATTTATAGCATCAGCATCTCTCATGTCCAGCACATACCCCTCCATGCCTGGATTAGCCGCCAGTGTTTCATCGATCTTATCCTGGCTGCGACCAGTAATAATTAATTGGTTTCCTTTAGCGCTGAACTTTTCTGCAAGGGCGCGGCCAATCCCGGTATTTCCTCCGGTAATTAAAATCGTATTTCCAGAAGTATTCATGAGTGTGTTCCTGTAAATGATATGTGTTCAGCTTTTTAAGCCCGTATCTTTCCAAGGCCTTAGTGAAAGTAAGGTTAGCATTTTTTCTGGTAATGACTAAAATGCGAAAAAGACATACTTATGCTGACAGGAAATCAACATGGCTTTTGATGTACGACTCTTTTCAGGAATTGGTATTTTCGCAACAATTGTTGAAACGGGTAATTTTACAAAGGCAGGTGCAGCAATCGGATTGACAAGTTCGGGTGTAAGCCGCGCAGTTTCGCGGCTTGAACAGCGACTTGGTGTGAGGCTTTTTGATCGAAGCCCAAAGGCAGTGAGCCTGACGCCGGAAGGCAGAGCTTTTCATTTGCGGGTTATTCCGCTGTTAGACGAAGCTGAAGCGGCCGCTGTCGATGCCGGAGGTTTGAAAGTCAGCCTTTCAGGACGACTTCGCATCTGTGCTGACTTACCTTCGGCTTACTTGATCCTAGCCCCACTATTGCCATCCTGGCAGGTTTTGTATCCGGATTTAACAGTTGAAATTGTGGTAAAAGAAGCAATGGGTGATTTGGTTAGCGAGGGGTTCGATGCTGTAGTCCGGTTTGGCGAAACTGAGGCTCGCGGCCTTAACGTTCATCTGCTTGGTCATACACGTATTTTAACAGTGGCCTCCCCGAATTTTTTAGCAGGCAAAGGAAAGCCATCAGAGCCAAGTGATCTTGATATGAATAATTGTATTTCAATGAGAGACCCCTTAAAAATGGCACCGTATCTTTGGAAGTTTATCAGTAAAAACAAGATAGTAACGTCAGTCCCGAAAAGCGGCCTATTCATCAATGATGGTGTAACGCTGAAGGCTGCTTGTATAGCTGGGTGCGGAATTGGACAACTTCTTGAAATAGAAGTCATACATTCTATTGAAAACGGCGAACTCGTTCCCCTGTTCCCTGAATGGCATGAAGAGTATTATCCTCTTTATTTATATACTCTGCCCGGCACAGTTAAATCACGCAGAGTGAACTTTTTTATCGAGTTTCTGATATCCAAGTGTTCTGGAGTTGAGTTGAAGGGATTCAATGGATTAGGTTAGAGAGACTATGGGTGGTATCAAAGCACGCCTTATCAAGCTTATCTTGACCTCTTCATTAATATCGCATGACTTTTGCAATGCCAGATTTTGGCGGTAAGTTCATCCTACAGGCGCGCCGCAGGCTGCTAGTTCACTGAGTCTCCCAGTGTCAGTCCCGGCACTTACGTTAGCTCTGTCATATTATTTGTCACCAGAATTGTCCCAGCTGCGAGGGCGTGCACGGCGATGGCCGTGTCATTCGGGCCAATCGTCGTTCCGGTCATATAGTATCAAGGCAAGCTTAGAATGCGTCAACTAGCAGCGTATTGTGAGTTGAGCCCTTATTTCCGGTCCCGACAAACCGGATTTCAGCACAGGTGATGCCGGCAGACCGAGGTCCGCTATGAGGTGTGAGTTCAACCGATGGATGCAACACATTGGTTAAAACGCTCTGCGGGTGATTCATAGTCTAGCGTTTTTCTTGGCCTCTCGTTGAGCTGCCTGGCAACACTGTTTAGTCTTTGCTGGCTGTGAACCGATAAGTCAGTTCCTTTTGGATAATACTGCCTAAGCAATCTGTTCGTATTTTCATTGGAGCCGCGTTGCCAGGGAGATTGTGGATCACAAAAATAGACCTCAATTTCTGTTGCTACAGTAAAAAGGGTGTGATTAGTCATTTCCGCCCCTCGATCCCAAGTTAATGTTTTATAAAGTTCAACAGGCAGCTGCCGGGCTTGTTTGATTAGTGCGGATATGACTGTGGCTGTCTTGTTATCACTGATTTTGGCAAGCATAACAAAGCGGGAATGGCGTTCTACCATCGTGACAATATATGAGTTTTTAGAGCCCTGTATTAGGTCTCCCTCCCAGTGACCTGGTATAGCTCTGTCTGCAACATCAGATGGCCTTTCGCTGATGGGTATTGCATCCGGTATTGAGCCTAATCCCTTTCCTTTAAGTGATGTCGTTCTGGATTTACGTACTACTCTCCCGCTTCTTAGGCACTGCTGCAGCTCTTTTTTTAAAGCTCCCCGGGTTTGTATAAAAAGCGTTTTATAAATCGTTTCGTGTGACACCTGCATTTCCTGATTATCCGGATAACAGCGTTTAAGCCAACCGGCGATTTGTTCCGGCGACCAGTCCTGATACATCTTCTCTGCAATGATTTTACACAATGCGGGGCATCCAATTAGCTTGCAAGGTTTTGGCCTCAGGGCACTGTCCCACGCGTCCTTATCCGCTTTTGCAGCTCGGTAATGTTTTGCACCTCCATGCCTTTTGATCTCGCGGCTAATAGTTGAAGGGGCTCTTGATAATTTGTCGGCGATGTCCCTGATGCTACTTTTTGCTACCAGCCCCCTGGATATTTCCTCTCTTTCATCAAGTGAAAGAGCCAGCCGGTGTCGCTTTCTGACAGAAGGGCGATAACCACCAGTTTGGTGAATAGTGGGCATAACAGAAGAGTGATATCTGTCGAACATTCTGGCGATATCATGCAGGGAATCACCTTGCTTATACCTGTCCCAGATAATCGCTTTCTGTTCTGGCGTGTAGTAAATGCGCGTTCTTCGTTTCATGGCAACGTCCCCCCTTGTTTAAGGATAGCGTTGCGTCGACCCGTTGAACTCACAGCACATAGCGGACTAACTGGATGTTAGGTCCGCTAGGAGCGAGAAGCGGACAGCGTGTTTAAGGTAATATCGCCTAACTCAAATGACCACTAAAAACCTAACGTTCAAGTAGATGTGTGGCAATTCCCCATCTGAGCGAAATGCATTTTCCATCCAAAAAATCGAAAACGGAGTAACTCGCATTGGGGTGAGCGTACCGGGTAAAGTTATCGATAGTCCCTTCTTTAAGCATTGCCAGCACTCCCTGACTGACATGCCCATGCGACACGATACATACGCACTGATGTTCTTTGGTGCCTTGCAGATTTTGTAAGAAACTTATTACTCGTTGAGTTGCCTGTGCTAATGACTCTCCCTCTGGCGGACAATACTCTGCATCAAATTTGAATAACGCATTTGCATCTTTCGGATGGCGTTGAAGGAGTTGTGCTGTTGACATGCCTTCAAACTGACCAAATGACTGTTCTTTAAGGGCTGCTTCAGCTACCAATGAGCAACCAAAGCACTCAGACAGGCTCTGTCCCATTTGCCAGGTACGACCAAGTGGAGAAGCGTAAACACGTTCAATCTGGTAATCACTCGCAACAAATGCTGCTAGTAAGGCTGATGTTTGGCGCTCCCCCCGGTGGGTCAACGTACTATCGCTCTGCCCCTGAATAACACCTCTCACATTCCACTCTGTTTCTGCGTGTCGAACAAGAATCACTTTCATCGTTAGTGGACCATGCATGTTGTTGATTTAAATGTCCTGGACCAAACATACCAGCCAGCAGTAGCGGAATGCTTTCTGTTCCGGCCGAAAAACAGGAAAAAGTTTAGCTGAATACAAATCGGGATGGCCTGTCTCACGAGGGAGCATCGAACGTAGATAATGTCCGCTTCTGGCACAAAGCGGACTGACATCAAGCCTATGTCCGCTTTGAGCGCAAAGCAGACGTTAGCCCAGAAAATATATGAGCAGTAGAAGCGGTCAGAAAGAGTCTAGACTGGCTGTGAAGATTCTCTACCGGCACGTTAGTTTCAGTACTCTTGGAAAAGATGCGGTAGCAAACCTTGAAACCTTGCAAAGGATTTATCAGACAATATCCCTTAATACAGTAAATCAAGCTGTTCAGGTTCACTGATAAGACGGGGCATTCCCTGTTTGTTCGTATCAAAGAGGGCCTGATAGCGCACTGAATTAATCCCCATGACCAGATTATCGAGGTCGGTATTGGCAACACGCACTGAGTGATTCTTCGCCCAGGCGGGCAGGGCATAGATATAATAGGTGAAGGTCACATAAGTAACGCCTGTGTGATCTGTTGAGATAGTCATTATGGTTCTGACACGCATGGTTCCATAGCAAAAATCATGATGCTTTATGAATGAAGCTTGACCGTATGGGGTCAGCTCCCAGATTTTCCTTCCTGCTTTCACATGAGAAGTAATCAGGCCGGCATCAACAAGCGCCTCCATTTTTGCATTAATCCACCGGTCGGTGCCTGTTCTGATTGAAACCGGCCACTGCCTTTCACCAAGGCAAAGAGATTGCTGATTAAGTGACTGCTGTATGAGCTTAAGGTACTGACTCTTCTGCCCCGCATGGCAGCTCAACGGTAGGAAAAACAGCAAAATCAGTGTGATACATTTCAACGAAATTTCCCCATATCCAGCATCTGAAAGGATTCATTCACTTCATCAAAAGTTTGTTCAGTAAGATAAATCCCTGCTGGATCCCAGTAAAAAACAGACGTCCCGGGATCGTCGTTATTTTGCTCCAGCCGAAATCGTG
>Ga0308161_1004728_pt1 | contig 12283 bp, 10 predicted proteins | sample PhyFR2_FD_201034 | JGI IMG/M metagenome (GOLD analysis project Ga0308161, IMG submission 201034) | Phyllosphere microbial communities from UC Gill Tract Community Farm, Albany, California, United States - DLSLF.R2 | ecosystem: Host-associated > Plants > Phyllosphere > Unclassified | place: USA...
GAACAGCATAATATCGCTGAGGCAAGGGCGTTAAAGACTTGATTCAATGAATTAAAGACAAAATATGCGATCAAGAGGCTTATATTTCTAATAAATAATAGAAATCAGTTAAATTTGTTTGTTTTTGTTGTATAAATGATAATAATAACGATTCTTATTTATTTGTTAAAATATTATGGACAGCCAGATCAGAAAAACTGCTTTAAATATTGCGATAAAGTCAATCTTAGTGTGGGGCGTTTTATCAAACAGTGCGCTTGCAGAAGAACAGCTTTTGGCCAAGGAATCATCTTCAATCTTACCTACGATAAAAGTTACTGCGGAAGAAGATGAAAAAACTGAAGGGAATAAAAGTTTTAAAGCGAATTCATCTCGAAGTTCATCCAAACTTAAACTTTCTTTAAAAGAAACGCCTCAATCAGTCAGTGTGATTACACGAGAACAAATAGAACAGCGAAATCTAAATATTATCGATGATGTCCTTGCTGCTACACCTGGGGTAACAGTCACTAAAAATGATAGCGAGCGTTCAAATTATTTTGCGAGAGGTTATGCAATTACAAATCGACAAATCGATGGAATGCCAATAGGTGAAAACAGTCCACGTGTAGATAGTTTTTTCTTTGATCGTATTGAGGTTGTGAAGGGCGCGACAGGTTTAACAGGGAGTACAGGAAATCCTTCTGCAACCATTAATATGATTCGTAAGCGACCAACTAAAGAACTGTCGGGTAATGTAGCAACTTCATTTAGCCGTTGGAATAAAATTCGTAATGAAGTTGACGTTTCGATTCCATTATCCACAGATGGAAGTGTAAGAAGCCGAGTGATGGCAGCCCGAACTGAGGGTGATTCATATATGGATTACTACTCTCTAGAAACTTTGGCTGCAATGGCAATGGTAGAAGCCGATATTACAGAAAAATTAACGGGTAGTGTTGGCTTCCAGTATCAAGACAATCAGCCTCGTGGTTCAACATGGGGAACAGTACCTTACTGGAATCAAGATGGTTCGCTTGCCAATTTACCAAGAAATTTTAGCTTGGCGAATAGCTGGAACACCATTAGTCAACGAGATAAAACAGCATTTGCCGATTTGACCTATAAATTTGATAATAACTGGATGATCAAGGCTGCTGCCGCGTATTCACTATCCAAAAGTTTTTGGTTGATGTCCTATGGCGGTTCTGGTTTCCCGAATCAAAATGATGGGACTGGAGTAGGAGTATGGTCAACAGTCTATCCAACATCAGAATCTAAAAAAACCAGTTTAGAGCTGTATGCGAGCGGTCCTTTTCAGTTATTTAATCGCGAACATGAACTTATTATTGGTGCTAATGGCTTTGACCGGTCTACAAATAGCCCTTCAGGTCAGCTCAATGGTCTGGCGAGTGGTCAATTGACCTGTACTAAAAAAGTGAATGATGTCACTTTACCTTCTAATAATATTGGTGATACATGCGTGATTAATGATTGGCGTACATGGGATGGCAATGCAACCATTAAACCAGATTATACCGTTACGCCAGCAACCAAAGATGCCAAACAACGTAATTATGGGGTATATAGCACTTTAAAACTCAATGTTACCGATGAATTAAAATTAATTGTAGGCGGACGCTATAGTGATTATTCAGCGACGAATGGAACGAAAAGTGATGTAAAAGCTGATGCATTTACGCCTTACTTTGGAGTGACATATGATCTTAATGATTTTATAACGGCTTATACCAGTTATACCGATATGTTTAATCCAAGTAGTCAAAAAGACCGTAATAATAGTTTCTTGGAGCCAGAAGTTGGTAAAAGTTATGAAGCAGGTTTGAAAGCAAGTTTGCTAGATAATCAATTACTGGCAACAGCTGCTGCTTTTTGGTCTAAAAAATCGAATGTTGCCATACTTGATAGTGAAGCAGTCGCTGCGGGTATTAAAACAGATGATGGTGCTGACCCAATGAAAGCATCAGGTGAGGGATTAAAAATTGAAGGTTTTGAACTCGAAGCTATTGGGCAGATCACACCTCATTGGAATATTACAGCTGGTTATACCTATGTAAACAGCATAAGTTCAGAACAAGTAAGCGCTTCTACCTCTATTCCGCAAAACTTAGCGAAGGTTTATACCAACTTTAAATTACCAGAAGATTTATGGGATGGTGCAAATAAGGTAAACGTAGGGTTTGGGGTAAATTGGCAAAGTGAAGTAAAGCGCAAATGGGGTGGAGCACCATCGAATACAGATGGTTTTATTCGACAAGAAGCATATTTTCTGGCAAACGCCAATATTGGCTATGAATTAAGTAAAGATCTGAGTGCTAATGTTCAAGTTACTAATTTATTTGATAAAAAGTACTATCAGGAAATAGGGTTTTATAATGGCGTGTATTGGGGAGAACCACGTAATGTAACCTTATCTTTGCGAGCAAAATTCTAAATCATATATAAGAAAGATGTAGGCGAGCCGCCAACTAAACAGTTCAGGTTTAAAAATAAAAAGCACTCGGAGCTAAACCAAGTGCTTTTTATTTAAAAAATTTTATTTGCTAGGAACCGTTTCAATCACCTCATCTAGCACATAACGAACACTTGAGCCATCAGCTGGTGGATTTGGGATATCATATTCTTTAACGCGAATAAGGACTTGTTCGTTGGTTTTATGATTAAAACCTTCGATTCCTGCATAGAAATTTTCCCAATCTTTGCTCTTATATGTTTTTTGCCCATCTTTATAATCAAGCTGTTTAACTTGTAAGCAATCCATTTGTCCTGCTCCAGCATCACATTTTTGAGTTTTGGGAGAAATCTCAAGATAGGAAACTCGATTAGGCGTTTGCTCTGCTCCCGTTTGTGCAGTGACAGATTTATCTTCAGTTGTGGGTTTGGTCTCAGTCTGTTTATTCGCGTCTTTTGAACAGGCTGTTAGGGCAATTGTTGTTAATGCTATAAATAAGATTTTTTTCATTTGTTTTCTCAATTATTGAAAAGTCTCATCATAAAAGAAATCATAAAAACTGATGTTAATAAAGTGTTAACTAATTATCATTTTTATTGAGCAATCTAGTATCTTTTTTTAAGATATTGGGTGATATTCCTAACCAACTGAACGTGTTTTATTCCATTCCCACTGGTCATTGTAGAGAATATATAGCGTGAATAGGAATATTCTCAAATTATTGTCATTCGTATCAATTAAATATAAAGCTCAAAGAGCCAAGCCATACACGCTGACTCTCTGAGCTGAGCAAAATTACGAATACAGAATTAACTGTATTATTTGGCTGCTTGATTAAATTCTTTAAAATCAGCTTTACGTATTTTTGCGTGAATTCCTTTGGTTTTATCCACTACCTGCGAAACCTCAAAATCTGTGGCTGCACTTAGATAAGCGTAAGCAAGTGCTTCGTCAATGCCATATTCCTGATTTAAAAAACGGATTGCTTCACGAGTCGACTTTTTCATAGCTTCATCTAAATCCTCATCCAGTCCTGGCGTAATCCAGAATTCAGCATTCTCTGCCAAAGGCTGCACAATTTCCTTACCCGGGATTTTATCTTTGCCTGCTTTTAATAAGGTAAATTTAAGGGTTGCACGAGCGGATGCTTCTAGCGCTGTCAGCGCAACCTCACCATCTCCTTGTGAGAAATGGCTATCGCCTGTATAGAACAGCGCACCAGGAACTTGTACTGGATAGTAAATGGTTGATCCGGCGCCTAACTCGTTGATATCAATATTGCCGCCATACATTGCAGGTGGGACAGAATGGACAGGCTCAGATGTATTGGCCGCTACTCCCATAATGCCCATAAATGGATAAAGCGGGAAACGAATCGCTTTTCCTGATTCTGTTTTGAGTACACCTTCGTATTCACCTTTGGCGTTCTTTTCGATTGGGGTAAATACTGAAACATTCCCATAACGTTCTGGGTGAGCAGCAGATGCATTTTCTTGTTTAGGTGTTTTAGGAAATTCACCCACCAGCGCTCCTTTACCATGACGATTGGAAATCACGCCGTAAGGAACACGAGGTTCAACTTTAATGACTTCGACTTTTAAAATATCACCGGGTTGTGCACCTTGAATTTCAACAGGTCCAGTGACGATATGCGGGCCATCCTGATGAAAATCATGTTTTAAATTAGACTTCGTAATTGTTTTTGCTTCATCCAGAATATTTTCAGCTTTTACACCTTTCGATTTAAAATATTTTTCTGCATCACGCCCTTGATCCTCCAATAAGCCTTCATGTGAGACCGTATCAAAGGTCACCACACTTCCTGATGGAACAGCAATAACAGGCTTGGCATCTTTATTGGGTAAATAGCCCCAAGTGATGGTCTCCAAAGTTGAAGGCACATAATAATTCCCTTTATAGTCACCATCTTTTAGCTGGACAGGTTTATTTGAGATCTGTTTAAGAATATTGAAATTTTCTGCGTAAACCGTTGACGTCGCAAAACTGCTGAGAATGACAAAAGAGAGGAGCGAGCGCTTAAACATAAAACATATCCTAATGAATTTTAAAAAATAACGGATATGTTTAGAGCAAATTTTATGCCACGCTAAAATTCTATTTTATTGGATAATTTAAATGAAAAATGCACTATATTCACACAATAGCTGTCTAATCTAGTGCATTAGCCTCCTAACAAATCAACAGCAACCTATATTCGCCATCTTTTTCAATAGGTGCTCTATGAACACAAGGCAAGACTTGTTGGGTTGGATGATCGACGGCTAAGCGCCAAAGATGTCCCACACCTAAATTGACTGGTTGTGCATCAGGCTGGGCCTGATAATGCAAATCAAAAAAGTATTCTTGCAAGAAATGCTCAAATTCAGTTTCTGGCCCGTCATGTAATTTTCTGAGCTGTTCTCTGATTTCTGGAATTAAAATCTTTTGTTGCGCCTGATCATTGGGCAAGATTTCGCTAGCCGCCCCATGATAGGTGCATAAAAATGTGTCTGTTTCGATGGGTGAACGATCAACGTGATAGGAATACACATCTGTGGAAATGAAATCCAGTTCATCATCTCGTTCGTAACTTTGAATTAAATTAAGCGCAGGCGAAGCTCCAAGATTAGCTAATAATTGCATATCCTTTAAGATCATTTCTCTTGCCAGATGACCTTGTGCTGAAAGTTGCAGTACCAAAAGATCTTCTATCGAAATTTCTGTAACCTTCTCTTTTAACTGAAGCTGAGCCACAATTTCTTTAAAATCGCCAACCAAATTTCTGTACCAGCAAATGGCATTCATCTCTCCTTGAAAATGGGTGCTTATAAGTTCGGAAAAAGTAGAAACTATTCCAACTTGTTTGTTGTTAGAGAGCGTATTGTTCATAACAGAAATAAAAAAGAGACTATATTCAATAATATTACACTTCGTTATTTCGGCAATAGGGTGAATTTGAAAAAAAGATGCTCCTTCACTATAACAAAGAGTTTTTATTTTTTAAAAACTCTTTGAAAATTAAAGCTGGCGTTAAGTTTTATAACATACCTCTCATCTCTAAAGCAGTATTTCTTAGTAAAGGTAAAATCTGTTTGATGAGATAATCGTGTGTCACCTTGTTTTTTTGAGAAATACAATTTAAAGCAGCAATATATTTACCTGTCGAATCTATGATCGGAACAGCAAGCGCAATAATTCCAAGTTCATGCTCATCAATGGATAAACAATAATTTTGTATAGAAACTTGCTTTAAAATATTTAAAAAAATAATTTCATCAGTATTTGTAAATGCTGTGAGACGTCTTAAACCGTACTTTTTGAGCCAGGCAAACTGTTGCTGTTTACTAAGAGAAGCCAATAATACCTTTCCTGTTGAGGTTGCATGAGCAGGTAGTCTATTACCCAAATGTATGCCATAGGGGCTTATTCTTAAGTTTTCTTGCTGGGGTAAATAACTACGGGCAATTGGTACAACCTCGCTGTCATCAAGCACGGCAACGGAGAAATTCAGGGTCGTTTGAGTGGATAGTAAATTGAGGATAGGCTGTGAAATTTTTGAAAGATGTGAGGAGTGAAGATAAGTGCTAGAAAAACGTAATACTTTATGAGTTAACCAATAAAAATATTCATCTGTATCAAGGTACCCTAGAAATTTTAATGTTTTCAGATGCCTACGTGCTGCGGTTCTACTAAGATTAGTCTTTTCTGCAATTTGAGTAACATTTAATTTTTGCCGTTCAGTACTAAATGCTTCAAGTAGACTTAATCCTTTTGCTAAGGCATTAATATAGTCTTCTTCCTTTATAAACTCATCTGTATAACTGTTCTCGATTAACTTATTTGTCATTATAAAATTCCTTTTAAAGATTTTGTCCGCTAGGCGGATGGAAGTATCATACAACGGTTTTTTTCTTATGTATGTTATAGCATCAATTTAATTTAAAAATTAGTTTATCTGGAAAGAAGAGGAGGCTAATTTATGGAAAGCTTAAATAAAAAATTTACAATTATCGATTCAGTATCAGAAATTTTATCAAGTATAAAGTTGCTGTCAAAAAGCAGTAGCAGTATTTCTCAGAGTATTTATATTTTTTTAATATCAGCTAAATTTATGGAAATAAATTTATTAATATAAAAATCATGGTAAATCGTATGTTGATTAAAGAACAGAATCAATTTTTCAATAAAAATTAGTTAATTTAAGTTTTAACATGGATGTATGTAAGATGATTTTAAAATATATAAAGATAATTTCTACTCTGATATTCTATAGTATTTCTGCGAAAGGGTTCTCTAAGGAAAATACGGAGAGTCAATTAAATTTTTCTGGTAATATTTCAATTGCTTCGGCTTATATCAATCGAGGCATGACCAACTTTCCAGAAAATGAAGACATTGCAATACAAAGCTTTCTTAAGTTGAACTATCAGAATTTTTATGTTTCTTTTTTTAATAGCAAGCTTGGATATTCTTTTAGTGAAATTCAGAAAGATGAGCATTTGTATCGACAGGCTGAAACCCAGCTTAATCCAGCTCTTCCTGCTGAAGAATATGAACAGGCTTTAAAACAAGCATATAGATACTTATCGCAGAATGCAAAAAAGGCATCGAGTTTTAGTTATTATGAAAATGATTTTTTCATAGGCTATGAAAATAGTTATGCAAGGTTAGATTATGACGTAAATTTAAAATATTTATATTATCCGGAATCTGATCATACAGGTGGTTTGGAGGCAGGCCTTTTTCTAAAGTATCCCATTCGGAAGGATAAAGATCGTGTTGGAATCAGTTTTGAGACTTACTTAAATGATGTTTATTTTATGAACAAAGGTGATACCTATATTGAGTTGAATTACGCCACACTATTATATCCTGGTTATTATTTTAATCTTTATGCTGGTTTTTCATACTTTGATAAAAATGGTACCTATGTAAAAAACTCAACAGAAGATTTTGTTTTTAGACATACCACATTTGAATTTGCGCATGCCTTTGATCAGAAAGAGCAGGCCATAGGGTGGATGCAATATATTGTGGGTGGAAAAGATCGCTTTAGTGAACGTCAGAAAAATCTGCTGGTTGCGGGCTTAAGTTATAACTTTTAATTAAATTTTAGTTAGTAAGATCGTTTTTGGAGTAAAACATGAAATTTAAAAATGGATTTTTAGCATTTAGTCTGAGCTTGATTGTACCCAATATGGCATGGGCAAACCATCAGGTGGGAAGTATTTATATAAATGGAAAAATTTATACAGCACAAGATAATAAACCTTTACAACAGGCCATAGCGATAGCCACTGATGGTACCATCGTCCGCGTAGGGAGTAATGCCGAGATTAAAAAAATTGCAGATAAAAATACTCAAGTCTATGATTTAAAAAATAAAGTGATGATGCCTGGTCTGATTGATAGTCATATTCATGCTCTGGCTTCTGGCGTGGAAATGGTTTTAGCGACCATGGATGAATCACAGGTTGATATTGCGAAGGTCGAAAAAAAACTCAGACAGTCTAAACTGGATGGCACTGGTGTTGCAGGAGATGTGCTGTTTTTAAATGGATTATCATCCGAATATTGGGAATTGAGCCAACAGTTATCCAACGTATTTAACCAGAATGAGTGGAAAACCCAGCCACTGGTATTGATTGGAAGTGATCATCACACTGCTTGGGCAAATCAGGCAATGTTGAAAAGAGCAAATATTGATGCCAATTATATTAAAAAGCTTAGCCCCGAAAATCAGCAAACAATTGCTCACGATGAAAATTTTCAGCCGACAGGATTTTTAGTAGATTCTGGTTGGGATGTGGTTAGCGCTAAAATCCCCCCAATCGCCCATGAGTTGCTGTATAAAGGTTCTAAACAGGCAGTAAAATACTATAATAGTCTAGGTATTACGGCATGGATGGATATTGCAGCCAATGCAGCGCCATTGCAAGGTATTTTTAATATCACAAACACACCTGAGACCGTTGGAATGATCCCTTTATATAAAGAGCTTTCTCAAAATGGTCATCTCACAGCTCGAGTTTCTGGTTTACATGTCATTAATTCCAAAAGTACACCCCAGATTTTCAAAATAATTGAATCTATTAACAGTCAATATCAAAATATAGAAAATTTTAACTTGGTCGGCATCAAGGTGTTCGCTGATGGAGTATTAGAATATCCAGCACAATCAGCTGCTTTATTGGGACAATATACAAATAGTAAACGCAGTGGCCAGTTATTGTTTGACCCAAAGGTATTTAAAACAGTCGTTGATGAGGCGGATAAGCGAAATATGCTCGTCCATATTCATGCCATCGGTGATAAAGCTGTGCATGAGTCATTAAATGCGATTGAATATGCTCGTTCAAAACGTCAAAGTCACGTTCCTCATAGTATTACCCATCTTCAATTGGTGGATCCAAGTGATTACAAACGTTTTAGACAAAACGATGTCATCGCCTCTATGCAACTGGCATGGGCTTATGAAGACAATTTTAATAAAGAACTGGTGAAACCTTATATCAGTACAGCTTCTTATAAAGGAATGTATCCTGCACATTCTTTATTAATTCATGATGCAATCATTGCGGGGGCAAGTGACGCCCCAGTTTCAACCCCCAATCCTTTTATTGCCATGGCGACAGCAATTACACGAAAAGGACTAGATGGAGATCGCCTCAATCCAGCAGAGGCAATTGATCGTGATTCTGTTTTTAAGGCTTATACTCTTCATGCGGCCAAAGCTTTATATCTGGACAAAACGCTAGGGTCACTTGAACCAGGTAAAAAAGCAGATATGATTTTGTTAGATAGAGATATTTTTAAAGTTTCACCTGAACAGTTGGCTGAAACCAAAGTGATATGGACTATCTTTAACGGCAAGAAAGTCTATCAGCGGTAAACCGATTATTTAGAAATTAAGGTGGGTTGGGGAAAATCAGCTCATCTTTTGACTATGAGGCGAGCTGATTTAGTATTTAAAAGTCCGAGTCAGCTATTATCACAACAATATGGTGTTGCACTTCAAATGCTAATCTAAAAAATAAAAAAGAGCTTAAATAAGCTCTCTTTTAGTTGCAACGGACTTATTTACAGCTAAAGTTTTCAGCTTTTTCACTATCACCCTGACCATTGTAACGGGCAATCAGTGGGTAAGGACAAAGTGGGCGGGTACGGTCTGGTGCCCAATCTTGCGGAAGTTCAGTATTCACTTCGCCACTTGGGTTGCCTGTACCGCGCGCAGTCGCAATGATACGGTCTGGTGCCTGTCCATATTCAACCCAGTTGACTAAAGTGGTTAAAGCATCAAATTGGTCAGTTGCAATGCCTCCACGGGAATGGTTCATGCCTGGAACTCTAAAGAAACGTGCAAATTCAGGTGCTGTGCCTTTTACATCATTTTTATAGTGTTGTAGTAGTTGATCGTACCAATTTTGAGTGTCATCTACAGAGAAAACGCCGTCTGCTGTGCCTTGTACCACAATCATTTTTCCACCGTGATTACGGAGTTTATCCAGATTCAATTCATCGGGTGGCATCATGAATGACATCGAACTTTCTGTGTACACATCACTGGTTGCCGAGAGTTTTGGATAGTCGGTATCGAAGTTAAAATTAAAGGCAAATTGTCTAGAGTTTTGCGTCACAGTTGGGTCTGGTGGAACCTGAAACAGAATGCCGACTGCAACAGGATCACGTGCTGTTCCTACCGAAGATTCGAATTTCCAGCTTGCCCAGTTACTGCCGACTAAACCAGGGTCGAAAGGCTGAGTTGCATAAAGTGCTTGTCCAGTAGAGTTTACAGGGTCGCGGTAAATGTTGGCTAATACATCAATTTGTTCGGTACTTAAACAGGTGCCATCTCTTGTACTTGAGCAAACGGGTACATCTTTGTGAATATCAAAAGCAGTACGACAAGCCTCGACATCTTGAACCAATCCATCTGCAACACTGTCTAAAGCATCGCATCGATCTAAAATCGCTTTTGCTAAAACCTTACGTTCTGAAAGGGTAAGGGAGGTACTGAGGTCATTTTCATCTGTTGCGACACGACGAAGTTGCTGCGCCGTGTAGAGTTGAGCTGCGGCTGCACGAGGTAAGTGAAAACCCGGTGTACTTGCTAAAATTCCATCATATTGGTCGCCTAAACGGGTTGCAGCAATCATGGCGTGTCGACCACCGTTCGATGTACCACCTGCATAGGAGCGGTCTGGCAATTTCCCATATGCTGTTCTAATTAGATTTTTTGCCATAGGCGTGAGTTTGGTAATCGCACCGTAGCCGTAGTTAATTCTAGCTTGGGGGTCTAAACCGAACATTGGATTTTGTGAAGCATTATGTCCAGCATCGGAAGAAATAACAGCAAAACCATCATGCAGGGCATTGGTGAGTGGACCACCGCTACCGACCTGACCCGTTGCAGATACTAGGTTACCATCGGTTCCACCATTGCCTTGATAGAGAAAACGGCCATTCCAGTCAACAGGTAAGCGCATTTCAAAACCAATTTGATAGGTTTGTCCATCGATTGGGCTTACACGTTGGTCCATATAACCTTTGACTAAACAATGAGCGCCAATTGGTTTATTGGCGACAGTCAATGTGCCTGCCTCTTGAAGCGTGGCTGAGCTAATGACCGTATTGTTGTATTGAAATCCGAGTAGGTCGGAACAGCTTCCTGTCATTTTTACACCAATAGCAGGAGACAACTGGGGTGGTTTCGTTGTGGAGGGAATCGTTGTGTCATCATTATCACTTCCACAGCCTGCCAAAGCGCCTAGCATGGCAAGCATTAAAGCGGAGTGGGTCAAAGTTCGTTTATTGTTGGTGTAATTCATTTATTCATATCCTTATTGAATGAATGGTCGCAATTAATCTAAAACCAGAAAATTAGCTGTGCTTCGTGCAATCATTTTGTTGTTTTGCCAAGCTTCACTTTCGAGATTCAGTACAGTTTTGCCTTGTTTAATGAATCGGCATTTTGTAATGACTTCACCCACAGCGCAGGGCCTTAAAAAATCCATCGTTAAGTTGATGGTTGTAGCGGATTTAGGGCCATTGGCGAGATATGCAAAAAGTCCCATCACATCGTCAAGCATGGCGCAGATCATGCCACCTTCAACGGTGCCGCGTGGATTGGTAAAGCTTTCTAGCGCCGTGTAATGGATGGTGAGTTCAGTATTTTCTTTATTCCAATGGATATTATGCCCACCCAAATGGTGATGGATGGGCGGTAAGTGTTCTAAAGTTTTTTGATCCATAATGAAGAGTCCATGCTTTTTGTTGGTGTTATAAAAATTATTATTTCAGTGTATAGGCATCATAAATAACCGCTTTGCCCAAACGCATTGCACTACCTACCGCAATGGTCTGGTTCAGCCATGCATATTTAGGTGAGCTGGTTTCAAACTGCATGGTAATTTTGAAATAGTAATTTTTCGGGTCGACATCTTTTTTGCCTTGGGCAAGCTGTTTTAGCGTTTCGGCCGAGCCATGTCGGTAACCTTTGGTTTGAAGGTAAATAAGCGCACCATCATCGGTTTCTAACAAATATCGCGTATCAATAATTGCCAACCCTTTATTGTCGACAATTTGCCAATCTGCGCCATTATTTAAAATACGGCCTTTAAGTGATTTCCCTGCAAATGTCCCACCTGTAATCGGAATAATTCGGCGTTTACCTGCATCACTGGTGGTGCCTAATTCCCAAACCGGTGCATTTAGATCAACACTAAATTTTGCTAAAGGCTCAAGCTGAATAGGGGGTGGGCTATATTGCGTTTCGGCATGCGTCAGGGCAATCAGACTTATTCCGCAGAGTAGTGTTACAACTTTCTTCAT
>Ga0308161_1004729_pt1 | contig 12281 bp, 13 predicted proteins | sample PhyFR2_FD_201034 | JGI IMG/M metagenome (GOLD analysis project Ga0308161, IMG submission 201034) | Phyllosphere microbial communities from UC Gill Tract Community Farm, Albany, California, United States - DLSLF.R2 | ecosystem: Host-associated > Plants > Phyllosphere > Unclassified | place: USA...
GATCCGAGAAGAAAGATGAGTTTGCGAAGAGGGAGAGCTTCGGAGATCCGGAAATTCGGTAGTAGACGAGAGTGATCCTCGTTCAGCGCTTTCGACTACTGACAGCCTCAATGGAAGGAATTGATAGATCTGGAAACTTCCTTGAAATTTGCTGACAAGTCGAAGCGGAAACGCGTTCCCTCGAGATTTCTCGAAACTTGTTCTTTCGTTTCCCTTATTCACTCTCCCACTCCCGACTCAACATGAGGACCTCGATTTTCCTTCTCGCCTCACTATTCTCCTTAGGGTTGGCGTCAGATGTAACCGACCTGAAGATGTCCGATTTCAAGGCCTACTCCGAGCAGCCGCTAGCCCTTGTCGAGTTCTTTGCTCCCTGGTGAGTCGGCACTTCCTCCCTCCTATACACCTTGACATCTTGGGGGATACGATTGATCGCAATAAGCTAGGAGGAGTTACAAGGTTGGGGGAAAGGGAAGATTTCGAGAGCCCTTCGACGTGTTCAAAATCTCCGCTTTCAAACGCATGGAGGAAGTCGGTAGATCCTGGACGGTTGCAGTGGAGGTCATAGACTTGAACGCACCGAAATCCGAGGGCCTCAGAGCTGTTGCTAGGACGGGATCACCAATCTTTCAACGTGTCGCAACTTTCGCTGATTCATCTCTCGATTTCCTGCTTTATCCAGGTGTGGTCACTGCAAGGCGCTCGCTCCTCATGTAAGCTTATTTTCTTCGAACGAACCAGTCAAGACGCGTTTCGCTTACCTTGGTGCGAATTTTGAACTTCAGTACGAAGAAGCCGCCACCATCCTCAAAAAGGACAACATCCCTATCGCCAAGGTCGATTGTACTGTAGAGACTGAGCTGTGCTCGTCGCAAGGAGTCAACGGATACCCGTGAGTTGAGAAATGAATTCCTGCAGGCAAGTGCTATTCTGATCTGTTCTTATCCCTCTTCTCACAGTACACTGAAGGTATTCCGACGAGGAGAATCTGCCGATTACTCGGGAACAAGAAAAACTGATGGAATTGTTTCATACATGAAGAAGTGAGTTTGAGTCTCGTCAAATCCATTCGCTAGCAGAGACTGATTGATCTTCTGGACTACTCAGGCAAGCGCTTCCCGCCGTCTCTGAAGTGACAAGTAGCAACCACGACGAGTTCAAGAGTGCCGACCGAGTAGTAATCATCGCTTACGCCGACGAATCAGACGAGACCACCAAATCTACTTTCAACAACTTTGCCGACCTCTACCGTGATGACTACCTCTTCGGTCTCTCGACTGAACCCGCTGTCGCCGCTTCCGCCAACGTCAAGGCCCCCGCTGTCGTCCTCTACAAGTCCTTCGATGAAGGACGCAACGAACTCGAGGGAAAGATCACCGACGACTCACTCTTCACTTTCGCCAAGGAGCACTCTGTCCCTCTCCTCGACGAGATCTCCCCCGACAACTTCGCCATGTACTCTGAGGCCGGTATCCCCCTCGCTTACATCTTCATCGAATCTTCAAACCCTAAGCGTGAACAAATCGTCAAGGCTCTCGAACCCGTCGCTCGTGAGCACAAGGGCAAGCTCAACTTTGTTTGGATTGATGCCAACAAGGTAAAGCGCGTTCCTACGCATCATCCCTGTTCTTCGAGCTGATTCGGAGGGTTTCTGCTTTGCAGTTCGCGGATCACGCCAAGTCCCTCAACTTGGGAGAACCCAAGTGGCCCGCATTCGCCATCCAAAACATTCAACACATGACCAAGTTCCCTCTTGATCAATCCAAGTCTGTCGACCACGACACCGTCGCCGCTTTCGTCAAGGATTTCGTCGGTGGAAAGCTTTCCCCCTCCATCAAGTCTCAAAAGGCCCCTCTCCAAGACGAGCCCGTCTTCGTTCTCGTCGCTGATGAGTTCGAAAAGGTTGTCGCGGAGGATAAGGATCTTCTCGTCGAATTCTACGCTCCTTGGTGCGGACAGTAAGTTGCTCGAATCTTTTCAAAAGTCATGTATCGACATCTCGCTTACTCAAAGTCCTCCTCTTCCTACAGCTGCAAGAAGCTCAAGCCCATCTACGACACCCTTGGTGAACGATTCGCCAACGTCAAGTCTAAGTTGACCATCGCCAAGTTCGATGCGACTGAGAACGACATCCCTGCTTCCGCTGGATTCAAGGTTCAAGGTTTCCCTACCATCAGTAAGCTACACCCTTTTTTCGCTTCATCTGACGAACTCAAGCTCATCATCCTGCGAGCGAACTCCAGAATTCAAGGCTGCCGGATCAAAGGAATGGGTTTCTTACGAGGGTGACCGATCTCTCGATTCTTTCGTAGAGTTCCTTGAATCGAACGCTACCAACGACATCGCTACCGCTGATGAACCCGAGGCTGAATTGGAGGGTGAGACCACTATCAAGAATGATAGGCACGATGAACTCGTACGTTTCTCGCATACTCTCTCACTTGCTGAAGAACTCGACTGATCTGTCTCTCACTGTCTGCAGTAAATGACGAAGATGGGATCTGCACATGAGAGACAGAAAGGACAAGAGAACGGAAGGGAAGAGGAAGAGTGAACGATGTTTGAATTCAATGTAGCCTCACAATTCTTTCGTACATTTTGTGACAATTGAGGGGGGGATGGATTTGGAATAATTTCATAGCTGTTTCTGGATTGTTGTCGAGAAGCGCTGATTCCTTGTTGCGAAAGAAGTCGGGGTGACCGCATCGAAAGAGACGAGAAAGTTTCCTCTTTCTTCACTACCTCACGCCTCACTCCTTCGATGGCAGAAGAGCAGGTGTCGCCCTTCTTCACTCGCTCACCACGTCCATCAGCTTCTGCCCCTCCCGAGTTCGTCAATCATTTAGCCAAATTCGCTTCATCTCCCAGATCGATTCCCTCTCGCCAACCGACTCCAGTGCCTTCTCCCTCATTCGCAGTATCTTCAATACCTTTCAATCAACCTGGTCCGACCCCTCAACGTCGATCTACCCCTTCGAGAAGTTGTAAATCGGTTCAAACTCCCCCAAGACGGGACGGCACTTCTCCTCACTTCCCTCGATCTAGTGGAAAGCGCCAAGCTAGTGGCGAGCTCTCAGAGAGTGAAGGAGAAGTCAAGGCGGAGAGGAAGATGTCAGGAGACGAGGAAGAGCTAGAGATCACGCCGAAAAAGAAGAAGAAGAAGCCCTCTCGCCCCTATGCGGATCCTTCACAGTACGCAGAATTAGGAGTGCATCCCTTGACGGATTACTGGACGAAAGGCTCGAAACGCCTCAATTTGTTGTTGTGCGGAATCAATCCTGGAATCATGTCTGCTCAGAAAGGTCAACATTGTTCGTTTCCTCTTTCGGTCCTTCTCCTCTAGTTTGCGGGAGAAGCTGATATGACTCAGAGATGTAGACGCTTCACCGACGAACCATTTCTGGAAAGCTCTCGCCGGTTCAGGCTTGACAGATCGATTACTTCACCCTTCAGAAGGTTCGACTCTTCCAGAGAAATACGGGATTGGATCAACGAACCTCGTACCGAGACCTTCAGCAGAGATGTCAGAGTTGTCAAACGAAGAAATGAAAGCGTGTGTACCGACACTCTTGAAGAAACTTGTTGAAAATCGACCAAAGTGGGTTCCACGATCCGCGTCTTCTCCCTCGTTCCGGGTGCTGACGAACACATTGAGTGATGAACAGGATGGTCGCTTTCGTCGGGATGAAGATTTGCGAGATCGTTTTCCGACATCTTCACAACTTACCTTCACCCTCGATCGATTCTCCGACTCCGAGCAAAAAGAGCCCGAAGAAGCGAAAACCTGCTATGCCAAAAGTCACACTCGGATTACAACCTATCACCATCTCTCTCCCGTCGGGGGATGAGACAAGGCAGGAGGATGACGAAACGAAGGAGCGAGAGAGAACGAAGATTCTCTTTTGGTGCGTACCTTCGACTTCGGCTAGAGTAGTCGCTTATCAGGTACGCTCAACACTGCGCCATGATCTGCTACTGTAGTCAGAACTGATCATGCCGCAGTGCTCTCGTAGCTCGTCGATAAGATTCGCATCTTTGGAGAGTTGAAGCGAGACGTCGACCTACTCAAGAACAACTCGCTCAAGCTACGAAAAGATACAATCGACTATCGTGCTGAAGATTTGTTCGGCGAATCGGAAGCGGTCAAACTGGAGGACATCAAGGGAGAAGAGGAGGAAGGGAAGAAGTGGACCGTTACTTTGATTGACAGAATCGAGTCAAAGCAGGCGATCAGCGACGACCGTGGCGGAGCGAAGCTAGAGGGAGACTCTGTGGGAGCTGACATGAAAGAGACGGACGCTGAGAAGGCGGAGGAAGGAGTGGCAGTCAAGCAGGAAAATGAATAATTGCAGGTCTCTGTCTTTGTCGTTGACCAACATTTCTTGTTTACACCAAGCATTGCTATACATCACTCAGATCAATCGAATGACGTCGCCTCAACCTCAAATGGCGATAGTCGAAGAGAGACATGCGATTCTGAAGTGTCTATTGCGAAAAAGGTATAGAACTGTCTACTGGATATGGGTATCTCAACTCGCGAACGTCTCTTCATACTTTACGGTGATCGAGCGCTAGCAATGCTTTGACACCCTCTTCAGCCGCACTCTTGACAATCGCGACCTGCGCGAACTCAACTCCTTTCTTCTTCAGCTTCTCCAGCAGCATGTCCTTGTACCCTTCCGAGTTCCACAGGCCTCCTCCTAACGATAGAGATCCTTTCTCTGGATCGACTATGGAACGATCCCCGATCAAGCGCAAAGTTGCTTCGACGAGAGGTTCGATCGCCTCCTCCAAAATCGATAAAGCTATCCGTCTCGACTCTGCATCGACCTCAGAATCCTCGAAAGCGTACTGAAAGACGACTCGAGAAGAATCAGCGATCCATAGCTTTCGTTGCGTTTCCGCTTCCGAGAAAGATGAGGGCGAAGCAGGGTTCGAATGGTCGGAATAAATCTTGTCGATCATTTCTGCTGGCGTGGAGACTTTGAGGCGCGAGAGGAGAGAGGCGAAGATCGGGAGAAGTGGAGGTGAAGCTGTTGAGGAGAGAACAGGTTGAGCATCGGCTGCGAACATTAGTTGTCGCATTGCGAGTCGTCCGACGTGGAACGCTGAGCCTTCGTCGCCGATACTATATCGCCTGATGGGTCAGTAGATTCAAGGACTGGGAGAGTAGGAGGGACTCACAGGAAACCCCATCCTCCTGAAATTCCTACCAACTCAAGATCAGTAACCTTCTTCTTGAAAGCTGGGAAATGCCATCAGGTCAGCGTGAGTATCGATCTATCATGCAGAGGACTGTACTCACCTAGCGAGACCGAACCAGTTCCAGCAACAAGAACAATAGTCGATTCGATATCTTTCTGCGAAACTGCAGGAGCAGCTAGTAAATGACCATCTGTACGGAAGTCGAGCGATCAGCTGCATGAAGGAACATATAGCGGAAGATTCCGTTACGTACCATTCGTTATCCGTAACCTTTCATCATCCTGCTCAAACCCAAAAGCTTTCGTTGCAAGGGGTCTGAATTCATCAATCTCTTCCTGCCTTAATATCCCTGCAATCCCTAACCACACTCTCTCGAACAGCTCCAGATGTAAAGGTTCAGGGTCGACCTTGTTCACTGGTAACAGTAGAGGAGTTTGTAGGTTCTGAAGCGCTTTCCAAGTCGTTTGAAGAATATTTCGAATCGCAACTTGAAGTCCTACGCTTTTCCTGCGAGTCATTCCCCCACTCTACTCGATCAATTGCGTGAATGAGTAGGGAATGAGAGGAGAACATACACGTTACAGGGAGGACCTGATGCGAATCCCACTTCTCCCGTTTCCGTCATTACACTCACCTTTAACGCGGTACCCCCTGCATCAGCACACAGGTAGAGTTTGGTACTCTCTGATGATATTGAGGGCATTCAGAGAGCCGAAGAGGTGGGTAGCAGTCTGGAGCTGTAGAGTTGAGGGAAAGAGGAGGAGGTGAAGGAAAGGCGACGAATGCTCCGGAAGGTGCTTCCGATTGCTCTTGAAGTTAAACGAGACTGATCCGAACGTGCTGGAGTGAATAGGAGGAGAGAAGCAGACTCGTGTGCCCGGGTTTGCTAAATGAATTTCGAAATTTCCCCTCGTGCCCAACTTTAGCGCGTCCTTTCCTCTCTTCCTTCAACCTCTATCATCAACCAAGACTACACCCCTAGAATCAGCAAGTGTCGCCTTTGATTTCTCTACCGCATTTCCCTTTCTTACTCCTCGTCCCGCCTTCTCCTCTTATCGCAAACTCAGAGCCCCCTTCCTCTCTTCGACCCCTTCCCGATAGACCGCTTCGTCGTTCAACGATGGAGACCTCAAGCAAAGTGAATGTCGAAGCGATAGCAGCAGAGCTACCTCCTATCCCCGAAAGGAAGGGTTTCGCAAGGTTCTGGACGAACCCGACGACCCAGGTTGCGATGGTATCTTTGGTATGCTTTGGATGTCCAGGTATGTTCGAGCTACTCGTTGACGACGTGTAACAATTAAAACTGATGACCTGGGAGAACAGGAATGTTTAACGGTGAGTTTCGCAGAGACGAATTCTCTTTTCTTCACTCGAAACTTCGTACTGACCTTGGAGTCGCGAGTGAATAGCTCTCAGTGGTGTAGGAGGGGGAGGACAAGTCGATCCAGAAGTCAATAATAACGGAAACGTAGCACTCGTGAGCTCAAACTCTCGATTCGTTCGGTTCATTCGAGAAAGATCGCTAACTCTCGAACTCCTCCATGTAGTACTCGACGTTCGCTGTTGTTGGGTTCTTTGCGGGTCCTGTGATCAACAGGATTGGTGCTCGAGTCGCACTGGCCATCGGAGCGTCAGGGTGAGCTTTCCCCCTCGTTTCTTCGTTCCTTTCGACTCTCTTTCGCTCATAGTCATCTTGCTTGCACTGTATCGATCATCAGCTACGCACTCTATATGGGAGCACTTCTCAACTACAACATTCGAGAGACTTCGGGGTTCGTGATCGCAGCGGGAGCTATCTTAGGGATTTGTGCGGGTCTGCTCTGGACTGCGCAAGGTACTCTTACACTAGCTTACGCGACGGAGGCTACGAAGGGACGCCTATTCGCAATGTTTTGGATGATCTTCAACCTCGGAGGAGTACTGGGGAGTGCGATCGAGTTAGGATTGGTCTACAATTCGGAAACAAACACGGTCGGGAACGGGGTTTACATCGTTTTCATGTCGATCGGCGCAGCGAGTGTACTCCTTCCCGCAACACTCGTCTCACCGAACAAGATGGTCAGGAGTGATGGAAGTCGAGTAATCCCTCCCGTTCATCCCACGATCAAGAATCAATTCATCGGACTCTACAAGATTCTTCGCAACGACTACCTCATCTTCTGTCTCTTCCCTTACTTCCTTGCCTCGAACTGGATGTATACATGGCAGTGTACGCAGATTTCGACTCTGCTCCTCTCAAACGAAATAAGCTGATCATTTCTCGCTTTTCCGGCTATAGTCAACTCGTACAATGGATTTCAGTTCACCTTGAGGGGAAGGGCGCTCAACTCGTTGCTGTATTGGTTGGCGAACATTGTCGGAGCTGGAACATTCGGATTAGCGATTGATTCGAAAAGGTTCAGGAGGACTCAACGTGCTTGGGGCGCTTTCGCATTTGTGCTCGTTTTAGGAATGGCAGTGTGGGGTGCTTCTTATCATTACCAAAAGTGAGTTCCCTCCTTGTCAGAAGTCTCGCGAACGAACGCTTACTCACGAGCTGCCCATCTTCAGACAATACACTCGAGATTCCGACCTCGTTCGAATCGATATTGACGACTCGGGATATGCCGGAAGGGCAACACTCTACTTCTTCATGGGTGTTTACGATGCTGTGTTCCAAAACTACGTATACTGGATTATGGGATCTCTTACGAATCTCCCGGGATCCTTATCTTACTTGATCGGGTTCTACAAGGGTATTCAGTCAGCGGGAGCGGCAGGAGCATACAGAGCAGACACGTGAGTCGTCTATAGCTCACACTGTTTCAAGCTTGAGCTTGACCTCCGTCATTCTGACCTTCCTCTCGTACCGCAATACAGCAATCTTCAACCTTTCATGAGTGAGCTCGCGACTGCGTGGGGATTGACTACCGCCGCTCTCATCTTTGCCATCCCTGTGCTCCTCTTCCGTATTGGCGATCGTAAGTTTCAAGCTTTCTCCTCGAATTCTCTGCTCTTCGCGCCGTCTCGAACAGCGCTCACTTCCTTCCTCCATACAGACACGGAGGACGAGATCGTCATAGATACAAACGAACCAGCGATCGCAAGCACGGAGAGTATCGACATGAAAAAGGTCGAATCCGCCTAAACCGCTCTTTCTCTCCCTTCACAGACACTATCTCTCTTCTCTTTCCACTTTAATCGCGCTTCCTTGGGTTGTCTTTCTTACTACATATCTTTATATCAGTACACGGTGATTCGAGGTTTCAGGTTGCGGTACATTTTCGTTTTTCGTCTCATATGGATAATTTAACTCTTTCCCCTTCTCGCTACAATTCGTCATGACCGACTGCTCTATTCTCAGGATGTCCTCTAGTCCTCATCATCTCTTCCTCCCACTGTCCCTTCCTGGATTCCCAACTCTCTTTCCATTGTCTAGTCGGAAGACATTGCGAGATCTTGTCTCCTTCTTTCTTCACTCGCTCGCAGATTTCTTCACCTGGACAAGGAGCTGACTCGTTGAAGAAGTGGGCGAAATGAGGATCGGTTTCGTTGGCGAGAATTCCGGAGTACCAAGCGGTGTGAGAGGGAAGGGAATACGAAGCTGCGACGATTGCTGACGACGGGAGATAGATCTGAGGGTAGCCATCTACGCGAAGGGTGCTGGCGTAAGCTCACGACTCAACACAGCTGACAGAGGGAAGCTACGTACATTTGACGACAGTTTCGATCGAAGTAGCCCAGATTACTTCCCCCATTCCGGCATGTCGCAGCGCAGAGGCACACTGTAGATTGACGGCATCAGTCAGAATGAGCATCTATGAAGTCGTAGTGAGAAGAGCTGACCATTGAACAAGGTTCTCCCGTCGTGTACAATGACAAGTCTTTCCAAGCCGCAAGGATCTGGAGAGGAGCAAGCCCTCTTTCTGCCAGTACTTCGGTACACCGGTTGATAGCGGCAATCTCTCCATGCAGTGTCGGATCTGGGAGACGAAGCAGGTATCAGCTCGGCTTCGAAGAAGTAGCAACTTTACGATCGGTCGGAACTCACTCCCTGTCAGACTGACTTGGTTTGCCGAGGCACAGACGAGCTCATCGGTCGTTGTGTTAACCTATGAGGACGTTGAATGAGTCAAGATGCGTTCCTCGAGCGAAGGAGATGGTAGACAAACGACAACAGCTCCGAAGTGGTAGCGAGAGCAAGGATGTCCTGTGATCTGTATCACACCCTCACTGTCAGCGGGGGCAGACCAGAGCTGAACATTGAGCTCGACGAACCTCTCCAACAGCTCTATGTACAGCGGAAGTGAGCGAAAGTCAACCTTGCGAAGCGGAGAAAGCGGAAAACTCACTCTGAAGCGGCCCGCATCCAGTATGATCGAGTCGTAGCGGGTACGCCATTCAAACTCAAGCCTTGCTGATCATCGTGCTGTAGCCCATAGCCTATGAGAGTTGGTTGGACTTGAGCGATCAGCGGGGAAAGGAAGAATTGGAAGAGGAAGAAGTGAGAGCTCACCTGGATAGTGAGTGGCTTGTACGGCCGAAGCAGATAGTAACAAAGCGGTCAAGAAGTGCCCGAGCATTATCAGTGTGTTGTATAGGAGGAGAGGAGCGAACTTTCGCTTCTTTGATCTTTTCCCACTCACTCGCTTCGATCGAACTCCTCAGGACAGCTCCAGACGATGCAGAAAAAACCGCTCAAGATCTCTAGAAGTACTTTCAGACCCCTCAGAGCTTACAGCGAGGCTTCACTCCTGTCTCCTTTATCACTCAACAAACCGACTTCAGAGTCTTCATCACGGCTGAGAAGGCGGAAAGGGAACATACGGCTATCTTCAAGGGTGATCTGGTGAGAATGTGGAGCTCCTTGCCGGTCAAAGATCTAATTTTCGCGAATGTGAGGGAGTTGCTTCGTGCCCTCGTCCTTTCGCCCTCGTCCTTCCGCCGTTCTGCGCAACCGCGATGGACGCGCTGCAAGGAACAGACATGACCCTTACGATCCGTTGGAGAGCTGGAGGAGTCTGCTCGATTAACCCTTCTGCAAGGACCTCACGTGAGCTTCCCCTTGTTCGCTTCGACCGCTTCGAATGCTTCCTTTCTCCCTCTAGCCTCTCTCTTCAGGCTTCTCACTTCTGTTCTCTTGACTCCTACGCTCTGGTAGTACCCCTTCAACATCCAATATGTTCTCCCTGGCGGAGCTTTCTCTCTCATCGCTGCTGGTCAGCTTTCTCGCTGTCAGTGCAAACGCTCACATGGTACGATATCCTTCCTTTCATTGCATTCTCATCATAGGCTGACGCTGTTTCCGAACTGCAGTCAATCTGGCAAGTCCTCTACCCCCGTATAAGATCCGCACATTCGCCTCGTTTCGTCTGACATCTTCGCGATTATAGGCACCCTTCGATGTATGGAGTAGGAGAGAACTTCGAGACAGTCGTCGAAGGCAGTCCTGCCAATCCGATCGGGCCAGATCTCCAGGATCAAAACGATTGGTGGTTTCGGTTCGTCCTGCTCACCCGCTCTTCTTCTCCCGATGAGGGCTGGCTGAGCGATGTGCAATCAATAGTGGACCCCAATATCGAGCATTGAAGCCTCAGAACAATAGCGTCATGTCTCTTCCTGCTGGCGGGAAGGTAGACATTGAAATCGCTTGCAAGTTCGTTGAGTTCCCTCACGCGACAACGCAAACTCAATGCTGACCTTCTCGTGAGCCTTTCTCTAGTGTTGCATTCACCTCGTACGGTGTCAGCCCATCAGATCTCACGGATCCTCTCTCAGCTTGTCCCGGAAATTCAGGTTCGTCGAAATCACCTGAATTCGTATTGGAAGTCGGCTAATCAACTTCGTGCTGATAGGCGCTCATCACAGTGGTACTCCCAGTGGCCCAGTTGACGACGATATCCTGAGTGGGTGTGCTCTCGCGATCGCAGACAAAGACGAAATCGAAAAAGTAGGATGGGATGACCTTGCGATTTTCAGCGTCAATCAGCGATGTGTCAAAGGCAGAATCACTTCGTTCGAGATGTGAGTGAACCGTTGTACTCCTTTGATCACGCTCGACAGCTGACAGTCGGTCTCGTCGAGCTCAGTCCAGAGAAGATGCCAAAATGTACAGGCGAAAAATGTATCTGCGGATGGTGAGTCTTCATGAATTGACGCCGGCAAGCTTTATGTACTGACTTCTTCCTTCTCGGTAGGTTCTGGTACGCCTTGCCTCAAATTTTGACTCGCAAGATTCAAGCGACTGACTATGCATTCCGCTCAAACGCTCATAGGCTAGCCAATAACGGCACAGGAAACTTTTACATGACGGCTTTCGACTGTTCTGTCATACCTGGACCTTCATCCGCACCGATTCTCCCCGTTATTGACGCTCAATACTGTCCGAACTCAACTTGCATCCCGACGAAAGGCGCCAAACGTCCCCTCTAGTACGTACTGAACGCTCTGCTTCATCCACTCGTCAGTCGCTGACTGGAGTTTCGTGAACAGCGCCTACAACTCTCCTTCTAACGTAGTCTGGCAAGGAAACTATGAGCGACCTGGTTACCATCCTTCATGGTCTTTCTTCGACGGTCCTCAAAACGACATCTTCGATCTGAGCGACGTCGATCACGGTGCAGGCGCGAACTCGACGAGCTCGAGCTCATCTGGTTCGAAACCAACGAAATCGAGGTCAGTCTTCTCCTCGATCGCTTAGCTCGGTCTGTCGCTCAACGAGCTATCGCTGAGGCTACAGATCCCCTGAAACAAGCCAGTCCACTTCTCCTACATCGACTTCTAGGATCAGCGGCCTCGCATCTTCAAACGCTCATTCAGATCGGACGAGTCTCGCAAAGACGATAGCGACAACACATGCTTCTATCCCTCTTTCAGACTCAACGAGCTCGGCTACCAATCATGGCTCGACGACTTCCTCACTCCCGCGCTCCGACATCACTCGCTACTCAATCGAGACGATTCTCGAATCGATGACTTCGACCGTAACCATGGAACCCTCTCCCTCTGATCCAACAACGACCTCTCTACTATCCTCGTTCACTACGCCTTCAGCCCTTCCCTCCGATTTTGCTGCGACTTTCAAAACTGGAGAAGCT
>Ga0308161_1004730_pt1 | contig 12280 bp, 11 predicted proteins | sample PhyFR2_FD_201034 | JGI IMG/M metagenome (GOLD analysis project Ga0308161, IMG submission 201034) | Phyllosphere microbial communities from UC Gill Tract Community Farm, Albany, California, United States - DLSLF.R2 | ecosystem: Host-associated > Plants > Phyllosphere > Unclassified | place: USA...
GGTTGCGTCGTCCGGTCGTGTCCGTCGCCTACACGGCCTGGCGACCCGGCGATGCGTCGAGCAGGTGGGCCAGGTGCGGCGGCACCGTGCCGCCGCGCGCGACGGTTGCCCGCGCCCACAGTCGGCCAGCGCGGTAGGACGACCGGACCAGGGGTCCGGCGAGGACGCCGGCGAACCCGATCCGCTCGGCCACCTCGCGGAGCTCGACGAACTCGTCCGGCCGCACCCACCGCGCAACCGGCAGGTGTCGGGGCGACGGCCGGAGGTACTGGGTCAGCGTGATGATGTCCGTCCCGGCGTCGTGGAGCTGCTGGAGGGCGTCCTCGACCTCGGCGCGCTCCTCGCCCATGCCGAGGATGAGGTTCGACTTCGTCACGAGCCCCGCGTCGTGCCCCTGCGTGATGACGTCGAGCGACCGATCGAAGCGGAAGGCCGGTCGGATGCGCTTGAAGATCCGCGGCACGGTCTCGACGTTGTGCGCGAAGACCTCGGGGCGGGCGTCGAACACCTGCCCGAGCTGGTCGGGCCGGCCGGAGAAGTCGGGGACGAGGATCTCGACGCCGGTGCCGGGGGAGTGCTCGTGGATCGCGCGGATGGTCTCCGCGTAGAGCCAGGCACCGCCGTCCTCGAGGTCGTCGCGGGCGACCCCGGTCACCGTGGCGTACCGCAGGCCCATCTCGGCGACGGAGTCCGCGACCCGGCGGGGCTCGTCGCGGTCGAGCGGCTCGGGCTTGCCCGTGTCGATCTGGCAGAAGTCGCACCGTCGCGTGCACTGGGACCCGCCGATCAGGAAGGTGGCCTCGCGGTCCTCCCAGCACTCGAAGACGTTCGGGCAGCCGGCCTCCTGGCAGACGGTGTGCAGCTGCTTGTCGCGGACCAGGCCGGAGAGCTCGCGGAACGCCGGGCCCTGCACCGCCCGGGTCTTGATCCACGCGGGCTTGGTCTCGATCGGGGTCTCGGCGTTCCGGGCCTCGACGCGGAGCATCCGGCGGCCCTCGGGGGCGAGTGTCATGCGGTGATCTCCTGTCGGGTGGCATCGGTGCTGGTGACGGTGGTGCTGATCCGGTCGCCGGTGCGCATGCCCTCGACCGCCCGTTCGATCCGGTGGCCGACGTCGGCCGCGACCTCGTCGACGCTCACGTGCCGACCGGTGGCGCGGCTCAGCGTCGTGACCCCGGCGTCGGCGATGCCGCACGGGACGATCGCCGCGTAGGGCGCGAGGTCGTTGTCGCAGTTGATCGCGATGCCGTGGCTCGAGACCTGCTCGGCGACGTGCAGTCCGATCGCGCCGACCTTGTCGAGCGTGCGGCTGCGGGGGACGCCGCGAGCGCCGGACCCGGTGCCGTCGTCGCCGGACCGGGGGAGCCACACCCCGCTCCGCCCGGGGACGCGCTCGGCCGCGAGTCCGAGCGAGGCCGCCGTGTCGAGCACGACCTGCTCGAGGTCGCGGACCCAGGCGACGACGTCGAGCGGCTCGGCGAGCCGGACGATCGGGTAGGCGACGAGCTGCCCCGGACCGTGCCAGGTGATGCGGCCGCCGCGGTCGACCTCGACGACGGGGGAGCCGTCGGTCGGCAGGTCGGACGGCTCGGTCCGGCGACCCGCGGTGTACACGGACGGGTGCTCGCACAGCACGACGACGCCGGGCGAGCGCCCTGCGACGACGTCGGCACGGTAGGCGTGCTGCAGGGCGACGCCCTCCTCGTAGTCGAGGAGTCCTGGCCACCGGATGATCTCGAGGTCCACCACGGGGAGCACGCTACGGCAGTTCCTGGACTCCGTCCAACAACCGCTGCCGGGGCGTCGCGCACGGGCCGGAGCGGGGAGCGGCGGGCTGCCCGGCCCGGGCTTGTAGACTCGACGGATCATGGCGCAATTCGGCTCTCTCTCCGACCGGCTGACCGAGACCTTCCGCAACCTGCGGAGCAAGGGTCGGCTGACCCCGTCCGACGTCGACGGCACCGTCCGCGAGATCCGGCGGGCGCTGCTCGACGCCGACGTCGCGCTCGAGGTCGTCAAGTCCTTCACCGCGGCCGTCCGCGAGCGCGCGCTCTCCGACGAGGTGAACAAGGCGCTCAACCCGGCGCAGCAGGTCGTCCAGATCGTCAACGAGGAACTCGTCGGCATCCTCGGCGGGCAGCAGCGGCGGCTCGAGTTCGCCAAGCGGCCGCCGACGGTCATCATGCTCGCGGGCCTGCAGGGTGCCGGCAAGACGACGCTCGCGGGCAAGCTCGGCAAGTGGCTCAAGAAGGACGGCCACACGCCGATGCTCGTCGCGGCGGACCTCCAGCGTCCGAACGCCGTGCAGCAGCTGCAGGTCGTCGGCGAGCAGGCCGGCGTGCACGTCTTCGCCCCGGAGCCCGGCAACGGCGTCGGCGACCCGGTGAAGGTCGCGAAGAACGCGATCAAGGCCGCTGTCGACCAGCAGTACGACACCGTCATCGTGGACACCGCCGGTCGCCTCGGCGTCGACGCCGAGCTCATGAAGCAGGCCGCGAACATCCGCAAGGCGGTCGACCCCGACGAGGTCCTGTTCGTCATCGACGCGATGATCGGCCAGGACGCCGTGAACACCGCGCGCGCCTTCCAGGAGGGCGTGGACTTCACCGGCGTCGTGCTGTCGAAGCTCGACGGCGACGCCCGCGGTGGTGCGGCCCTGTCCGTGGCGAGCGTCACCGGCCGGCCGATCATGTTCGCGTCCACGGGTGAGGGCCTCGACGACTTCGAGCCGTTCCACCCGGACCGCATGGCGAGCCGCATCCTCGACCTCGGCGACATCCTCTCGCTCATCGAGCAGGCGCAGGGTGCCTTCGACGAAGAAGAAGCCCGCAAGGTCGCCGAGAAGATCGCGAGCGACTCGTTCACGCTCGACGACTTCCTCGGGCAGATGCAGCAGCTCCGCAAGGCCGGCTCGATCAAGGGCATGCTCGGGATGCTCCCGGGCGCCAAGGGCATGCGCGAGGCGCTCGACAACTTCGACGAGAGCGAGATCGTCCGCACCGAGGCGATCATCCAGTCGATGACGAAGCAGGAGCGCCAGCTGCCGAAGCTGCTCAACGGTTCCCGTCGTCTCCGCATCGCCCGCGGTTCCGGCACGACCGTGACCGAGGTCAACGCCCTCGTGAACCGCTTCGAGCAGGCCGCGAAGATGATGAAGACGGTCGCCCGCGGTGGCGTGCCGCAGATGCCCGGCATGGGCCCGATCCCCGGGATGCACGGCGGCAAGAAGAAGCAGCCCGCCGGCGGCGCGAAGAAGAAGAAGGTGGGCAACCCCGCCAAGCGCGCCGCGCTGGCGTCGGGTGCTCCGGCACAGCCGCAGCAGCAGGCCCCGAGCGGTTCCGGCTTCGGCTTCGGCGGTGCAAAGAGCGGCAAGGCTCCCACCGAGGAAGAACTCGCGAGCCTGCAGAAGTTCCTCGGCCGCTGAACCCGCGTCGCCGACGCGACGACAGCACGGACGGGAGGCCCGTGGCGAGACCGCCACGGGCCTCCCGTCCGTCTCCCGACCGGTAGCAATGGCATGCAAAATACTGTCAGATCACATGGTGTTCGCTGATCGCACGCAATCCGCGTGAACGAGAGGAACTCCATGAAGCGCAACACCCGCCGTCTCTGTGCGGTGCTCGGTGCCGCCACGATCGTCGGTACCGCGATCATCTCCGGGCCGTCCGCCGCACTCGCTGCGCCCGGCGCGTCCTTCGGGCTCGCCGCGTCCTCGGCGCCGCACGCCGACGGGCTCCGGATCCAGACCGTGGAGGGCAAGGAGAGCGAGTCGGACAGCTCGGCCTCCTTCACGGTGTACTCGACGCACCCGGAACTCGTCGCCGAGGGCCCGGCGTTCGACCGGTTCGAGGTCGTCGTCCGCTACGGGGGCGAGCGTGTCTGCAGCATCGACGAACCGTCGTCGACCGGGGCCGCGCGCTGCGCCCTCGACCTGTCGACGATCCCCGGCCCGCAGCTCGTCGCGAAGGCGTACCGCGACGGCGAGGTCGTCGCGTCCACCGAGCTCCGGGTCACGTACCGTGCCGAGCCGCCCGTGATCGACCGCGTGGAGCGCGCCGCCGACGGCGCCTTCACGATCGCCGGGCACACGCTCTTCGAGAACCCCGGCAACCGCTTCCGCGCGGCCGTCCGCGACAACCCGCAGCTCGGTTCGACGAACGTCGCGGCGGACGGCACGTTCCGGCTGCAGGTGCCCGCTCGGTACGCCGGACAGACGCTCGGTGTCTACTTCGAGTACGACGGCGGCACCACGTCGTACGCACGTCGCGTCGAGCTGACGGTCGGCGAGGACGGGGTGCAGCTGCCGCTCACCGTGACCTCGGTCGGCGGCCACTCCTCGGGGCTCGCGGCCGGCCTCCCGCTGTACTCGGTGGGCGCCTCCGCGGTGGACTTCGCGGCGCACGGACCCGCGTTCGACCGGTTCGAGGTCGTCGACACCGCGACCGGCACGACGCTGCTCGACCTCCGCGAACCGTCGAGCACGGGCGACGTCGCGTCGACGATCGACTTCTCGTCGGTGCCGGCCGGGCCGTTCGAGGCACGTGCGTTCCGCGGCGACGAGCAGATCGCCTCGACGAAGTTCCAGGCGATCGTCCTGCTCCGTGACGCCCCGGCGGTCGCCGGCGTGCACGAGACGGCCACGGGTTTCCAGCTCGACGGCTCGATCGACGCGAAGCCGACCGGGAGCCGGCTCTTCGCCGAGGTGTCCCTCGGGGACGACCAGTGGACGGCCGTGGTCCGCCCGGACGGCACGTTCAGCGTGGACCTGCCCGCCGAGCTCGCCGAGCGCGAGGTCTCGGTGCGGGTCGCGCACGTCGGGCGCCCGAACGTCTCGTCGCCGTCGGTCACCACCACGGTCCCGGCGCGCGAGGGTGGCTCGGTCGAGCCGGAGCCGATCGTGGCCGTCCCGGCCCCGGGGCCGGTGGACGGGGGCTTCACCCCGACGCCCGGCGGTGGTGACGGTGGCGACAACGGCGGTGGTGACAACGGCGGTGGTGACAACGGTGGTGGTGACAACGGTGGTGGTGACAACGGCGGTGGCGACAACGGCGGCGGCGACGAGGGCGGCCCGTCCGACGGCACCCCCGTCATCCGCGGCGCCGAGGACCAGGGCGGCAAGTGGGTCGCGGTCGTGCAGACCGCGCCCGGCCTCGAGGTCCACGTCACGGCCGACGGCGGCCTCTCGGCGACCGGTCGTGCCGACGAGCACGGCGTCGCGCGGATCCCGACGCAGCTGAGCTCGTCGTTCGACTTCCCCGTGATCATCGACGCGTACCGCTCCCGCTTCGACCGCGTCCGCACCGAGGGCGTGCTCGGGGACACCGGCGCGAACGTCGCCGACGGTGCCCACGCCCGCGTCGTCCGCGGCGCGACGGGCACCGCACGCTTCGACGCCGCCGGGTTCGAGGGCCGCGCGTCGATCACGCTGGCCGACGGGACGCACCTCGCCGACGCCCTCGTCGGGTACAACGGCCTCCTCCGGGCCGTGACCCTGCAGGGCGTCCCGGCCGACGCGGACCACGTGCTCGTCCGCTTCGGCGCCGGCGCGCCGGTCTCGGTCCCGATCGAGGGCTGACCCGGGATCGGCGTCGCCTGCGGGCGGCGCCGACCGGGTGCCGTCCCGATCCAGCGCGGTCCCGTCCGGCGCTGCGCTGACCGGGACCCGGCCCGGTCGAGCGGCGCCGTCACGGAGCGCGCGTCCCACCGGACGGGAGGCGCGGTGTCGGCCGGCACCGCGCCTCCCGTCCGACAGGTGGTGGCGTCTAGAGCGAGTCGCGCAGCTCGGTGACCAGGTGGCGGACGACCGCGCGCAGGTCGCCGCCGTGCTCCTGCGCGACGCGGAGCTGCCGCTGGTACGAGGCGCCGTCCGCGATCATCGTGTCGAGGTGGTGCAGCTCCTGCTGGCAGCCGAGCCGTTCGGCGATCGGGTCGAGGCGCTGCACGAGGTCGTGCACCTCGTCGGTGACGAGGCGTTCGTCGCCCGCCGCGTTCGTGATGATCTCTGCGTCCATGCCGTAGCGGGCCGCGCGCCACTTGTTCTCGCGGATGAACCACGGCTGCATCGACGGCAGCGTCTCGCCACGGTCGAGCCGGTCGGACAGGGCCGTGACGAGGCACTGCACGAACGCGGTCACCGCACCGACCTCGTGCAGGGTCGAGATGCCGTCGGAGACGCGGTTCTCGAGCGTGCCCCAGCCCGGCGAGGGCCGGATGTCCCATCGCAGGTCCTTGAACCCGTCGATCACGCCGGTCTTCGTCAGGTCGTCGACCACGGTCTCGAAGCCCGACCACTCCTCGATCGACGGCGGGAGGCCACCGGTCGGCAGCTGCTGGAACATGAGCGCACGGTTCGAGGCGTACCCGGTGTCGGTCCCGCCCCAGAACGGGCTCGACGCGGTGAACGCCTGCAGGTGCGGGACGTAGGCGAGCATCGCGTTCATGATCGGCACGGCCTTGTCGCGGTCGTCGATGCCGACGTGCACGTGGACACCCCAGATGAGCATCTGGCGACCCCACCAGCGGGTCCGGTCGATGAGCGTCGTGTAGTGCTCGCTGTCAGCCGTGATCTCCTGCTGGTCCCAGACCGCGAAGGGGTGCGTGCCGGAGCACATCACCTGCGCGTCGAGCGGCTCCGCGGCGTCGACGACCTCGCCGATGATGCCCGCGAGCTCGCTCGTGGCACCCCCGACGGTCTCGTGGACACCCGTGACGACCTCGACGGTGTTGGTGAGGAGTTCCTCGGTCACCCGGTCGTGGTCCCCGAGGCGCTCCTGCACCGCGGCGATCACGGCGGGTGCCCGGGGAGCGAGGTCGCCGGTGTCCCGGTCGACCAGCGGGAGCTCCCACTCGACGCCGATGGTCGACGGGCGGGACTCGGTGAAACGGATGTCCATGCGGCCATCCTGCCCGTGATGTTGGAGGGTCGGCACAAGGAACACCGGCCCGGGAGCGGCGTCCGGCAGAGTAGGGGCATGAGCACCGTCGCCCAGCCGGACCTCGCGGTCCTGTCGTCGCCCTGGACCCTCGGCCCCCTGCACCTGTCGAACCGCGTCGTGATGGGGTCGATGCACACCGGACTCGAGGTGCGCGACGACGGCGGAGCAGCGATGGCGGCCTTCTACCGGGAGCGCGCGGCGGGCGGGGTCGCGTGCATCGTGACCGGGGGCATCGCGGTGAGCGACGAGGCCCGCGGCGGCCCCGACTTCGCGGTGTTCGGGGCGGACGGCGCCGACGAGCGCTTCCGGGTCGCCGTCGACGCCGTGCACGACGAGGGCGGCACCGTGCTCGCGCAGCTGTTCCACGCGGGTCGGTACGCGCTCGTGCAGGGCGTGACCGACCGGCACGGCCGACCCCAGCGGGCGGTCGCGCCGTCCGCCCTGCCGTGGGCCGCCGCGCGCGGGGTCGTCCCCGAGGAGCTCACCGGGGACGAGGTCCGGTCGACGATCGAGGACTTCGCCGCCGCCGCGCGGTCCGCCCGGGACATCGGCTTCGACGGCGTCGAGATCATGGCGTCCGAGGGCTACCTCGTGAACCAGTTCCAGTCGCCGCTGACGAACCACCGCGAGGACGAGTGGGGCGGCACCCCGGAACGCCGTCGGCGCTTCGCGGTCGAGGTCGTCCGTGCCGTCCGGGCCGCGGTGCCCGACCTCGCGGTGACGATCCGGCTCTCCGGCGCGGACCTCATGCCCGGGTCGACGACCGACGACGAGGTCGACGCGCTCGTCCGGGACCTGCTGCCGCTCGGGCTCGACGGCGTCTCGGTCGGCATCGGGTGGCACGAGTCCCGCACGCCCACCGTGCAGGCCTCGGTGCCGCACGGGGCGTGGGTGTCCTACGCGGAGCGCATCGCCCGCGTCGTGCGGACCTCCGACCACCCGGACGTCCGCGTGATCGCGTCGAACCGGATGACCGACCTCCGCGACGGCGAGACGGTGCTCCGCGACGGCCTCGTCGACGCGGTCGCCCTCGCCCGCCCGTTCCTCGCCGACCCGGACATCGTCGCGCGGTCGCTCGGCGGCAGGTTCGACCTCGTGAACACCTGCATCGGCTGCAACCAGGCCTGCCTCGACCGGTCGATCGTCGGTGCCCCGGTGTCCTGCCTGGTCAACCCGCGCGCCGCGCGCGAGCTCGCGTTCCCGGCCCGACCCACGCGTCGGGCGCTGCGGGTCGACGTCGTCGGCGGGGGACCGGCCGGCCTGGCCGCCGCGGTCGACGCCGCACGACGCGGCCACACCGTGACGCTGTGGGAGGCCGACGCGTCGCTCGGCGGCCAGTTCGCCCTCGCCGCCGCGATCCCCGGCAAGGAGGACTACGCGGCGACCGTGCGGGCGGCCGTCGCCGAACTCGCGGACCGCGGTGCCACGGTGCACCTCGGGCGTCGCGCCGCCGTCGCCGACCTGGCCGGGAGCGACGCGGTGCTGCTGGCCCTCGGCGTCGTCCCGCGACCGCTCGACGTGCCGGGCGCGGACCTGCCGCACGTCGTCTCCTACGAGCAGGCCCTCCGCGAGGGCGTGCCGGCGGGGACCGTCGCGATCGTCGGCGGCGGCGGGATCGGCGTGGACACGGCGGCGTTCCTCGTCGAGTCGCCCGACGAGGTCGTCCGCGCCGCGGAGTTCGCCGAGCGCTGGGACGTCGACGTCGCCCGGGACGTCCTCGGCGACGTACCGCAGCGGCTGCCCGCGGCCGACCGGGTCACGCGGCCCGGCCCCGAGGTCACCGTGCTCCGGCGCGCCGGCAAGATCGGCCAGGGGATCGGCATCACCTCCCGCTGGGTGGCCGTCGGGCGCCTGCGGGACGCGGGTGTGCACCTCGTCGCCGGGGTCCGCGCGTACCTGCGGATCGAACCGGGCACGCTGTGGATCCTCGACGAGGCGGGCGTCGAGCGCGCCGTCCCGGCCGATCACGTCGTGGTGTGCGCCGGACAGGAACGCGCCCCCGGGGCGGAGGAGACCGGACCCGACGGGCTGGTGGCGGGCCTCCGGGCTGCCGGCGTGCCGGTCGCCGTCGTCGGCGGGGCCCGCGACGCCAGCGGGGTCGACGCGGTCCGGGCGACGAGCGAGGCGCTCGAGGCGGTCCGGCGGCTCGCGCCCTGACGTCCCCGGCGGGTCGCGGCTCGCTTCTCGCGCGGAAACCTGCAAGAATGAACGGTCGAATCGCGTCTGCTCGACCCTCTATCCAGCAGGTCGCGACTTCCCTCGAGCTTCCACCGCGCGTGCCCCCACGCCCGCGGTTCCGGTTCAACCACAACATCACGCAACAGGAGTAATTGTGGCTGTCAAGATCCGTCTCAAGCGCCTCGGCAAGATCCGTGCGCCCTACTACCGCATCGTCGTCGCCGACTCGCGCACCAAGCGCGACGGTCGTGTGATCGAGGAGATCGGTCAGTACCACCCGACCGAGGAGCCCTCGGTCATCAAGATCGAGTCCGAGCGTGCGCTCTACTGGCTCGGCGTCGGCGCACAGCCGACCGAGCAGGTCGCGGCGCTCCTCAAGCTCACCGGCGACTGGGGCAAGTTCAAGGGCGAGGGCAACACGGAGTCCACCGTCAAGGTCGCCGAGCCGAAGCAGGCCTTCGTCGCGGACACCGCCAAGAAGGCCGTCCTCAAGCCGAAGTCGGAGAAGACGGCACCCGCCGCCGCTCCGGCCGACGACGCCGCCGAGACGACCGAGGCCTGATTCCTTGCTCGAATCCGCGCTGACGCACCTCGTCAAGGGGATCGTCGATCACCCGGACGACGTGCGCGTCGCCAGCTCCACCTCCGCGCGGGGCGAGGTCCTCGAGGTGCGTGTGCACCCCGAGGACCTCGGCCGCGTGATCGGTCGTGCCGGTCGCACCGCGAAGGCGCTCCGCACCCTCGTCTCGGCGCTGGCCGACGGCAAGCGGGTGCGCGTCGACGTGGTCGACTCCGATTCCTAGGGAGACGACCATTCCCAGCGAGACGACCCAGCTCCGGGTGGGGCGGATCACGAAGGCGCACGGGCTCAAGGGCGGTATCAAGCTCGAGCTCTACACCGACGACCCGGACCGTCGGTTCACCCCCGGAGCGGTCTTCACGCTCCAGGTCCCGGCGGAGTCCCCGTGGGCAGGCAAGACCCTCACGCTGGACGAACTCCGTTGGTACAACGGTCACCCGGTCGCCTTCTTCGAGGGCGTCGAGGACCGGACCGGTGCCGAGACGCTCGCCCGCGCGATCCTCTGGATCGAGCAGGACGCCGACTCCGACACCGGTGAGGACGACGCCTGGTACGACCACCAGCTCGTCGGACTCCGCGTGCTGCGGGACGGCGTCGAGGTCGGCACCGTCGCACGCGTCGACCACCTGCCGGCGCAGGACCTGCTGGCGATCGACACCCCCGACCGCGGCGAGGTGCTCGTGCCCTTCGTGGCAGCGATCGTCCCGGCGGTCGACATCGCCGCAGGCACCGTCACGGTGACCCCGCCCACCGGTCTGTTCGAGGACCCGGAGGACACGTCCCGTCCCGAGACGGTCTCGTAGGCACCGCGTGCGCATCGACATCGTCACGATCTTCCCGGAGTTCTTCTCCGTGCTCGACGTCTCCCTGCTCGGCAAGGCCCGCCAGGAGAAGCTGCTCGACGTGCACGTGCACGACCTGCGGCACTGGACGACCGACCGGCACCGGACCGTCGACGACACCCCGTACGGCGGCGGCGCCGGCATGGTGATGAAGCCCGAGCCCTGGGCCGAGGCCCTCGGGTCGGTCCTCCGCGAGGACGGTTCCTCCACGCTCGTGGTCCCGACGCCGGCCGGCACGCCCTTCCGGCAGCCGATCGCCCGGTCGCTCGCCGAGCACGAGCACCTCGTGTTCGCCTGCGGGCGGTACGAGGGCATCGACGCCCGGGTGTTCGAGTGGGCGTCGACGCGGGCGACCGTGGTCGAGCTCTCGCTCGGCGACTACGTCCTGAACGGCGGCGAGGTCGCGGCCATGGCCATGATCGAGGCCGTCGGTCGACTCGTCCCCGGCGTGGTCGGCAACCCGGAGTCGCTCGTCGAGGAGTCCCACGAGGACGGCCTGCTCGAGTACCCCTCGTACACGAAGCCGGCGGTCTGGCGCGACCTCGCGGTCCCGGACGTGCTGCTCAGCGGACACCACGCACGCGTCGCCGCATGGCGGCACGAGCAGCAGGTGGAGCGGACGCGTCGCGTCCGGCCCGACCTGCTGCCCGACGCGTAGGGCGCGGTCCCCGCGACACGACGGACGGGAGGCGCGGTGCCGGCCGGCACCGCGCCTCCCGTCCGTCGTGTGGTGCGTCCGTCGTCCGCCGCGTCTGCCGCGTCCGTCGTGTCCCGCCTCGGTCGCGTCGGTCGCGTCCCTCGCGTCAGCTCGACGCGTCGCGCTGTGCGCGCCGGAGGGTGAGGACCTCCGGTCCGGCCTCGGTGACGGCCACGGTGTGCTCGACGTGCGCGGCCCGGGAGCCGTCGACGCTCCTGAGTGTCCAGCCGTCGGCGTCCTGCACGAGTTCGTCGGTGCCCTGCATGAGCCAGGGCTCGACCGCGACGACGAGGCCCGGGCGGAGCTTCAGACCGCGACCGGGACGCCCGTCGTTCGGGACGTGCGGGTCGCCGTGCATCGTGCGACCGACGCCGTGGCCGCCGAACTGCGTGTTCACGGCGAAGCCGGCGTCCTTCGCGACCCGGCCGATCGCGTACGAGACGTCGCCGAGCTTGTTGCCCGGCCGGAACTGGTCGATGCCGGCCGCGAGGGCCTGCTCGACGGTCGCGACGAGCCGCTGGTCCTCGTCGCGCGGCGTGCCGACCTGCACGGTGACGGCGGAGTCGGCGACCCAGCCGTCGACGCTCGCGGCGAAGTCGAGGCTCACGAGGTCCCCGTCCACGAGCACGCGGTCGTGCGGGAGGCCGTGCAGCGCGGCGTCGTTCACCGAGGTGCAGAGGTTCTTGCCGAACGGCGAGTTGCCGAACGAGGGGTGGTAGTCGACGTAGCAGCTGACGGCGCCCCGCTCGGCGATCATCCGCGCGGCGACGCGGTCGAGGTCGAGCAGGTTCACGCCGACGTCGACGGTCGTGAGCAGCTCGTCGAGGACGTCGGCCACGAACCGGCCGGCCACGCGCAGGCCGTCCAGCTCGGCGGGGGTGCGGAGTTCGATCATGGTCACCATCCTGCCCTGGTTGGTGCGATCACCGGACCTGTGGCAGGATGGGTGGCTGTGCCCTGGCTGGACTCTGCCACGGGGGAGTCGCCGACACCGGGCACACCACCATCTTTCCGAACATCGATCCGCGGCGACCCGTGTGCGTCCGCA
>Ga0308161_1004731_pt1 | contig 12280 bp, 10 predicted proteins | sample PhyFR2_FD_201034 | JGI IMG/M metagenome (GOLD analysis project Ga0308161, IMG submission 201034) | Phyllosphere microbial communities from UC Gill Tract Community Farm, Albany, California, United States - DLSLF.R2 | ecosystem: Host-associated > Plants > Phyllosphere > Unclassified | place: USA...
CGAACGCCGAGACGATCGTGTTGTCCAGTCCGAGCGTGAACGAGAGCAGGAAGCCGGCCAGCACCGCCGGCATGGCCAGCGGCAGCGTGACCTTCACGAAGGTGCGGAACGGCGGCGCGTAGAGGTCGGCGGATGCCTCCTCCAGACTGGCATCCAGTCCGACCAGTCGCGCCCGCACGATGTACGACACGATCGCGATGGAGAACAGCGACTGCCCGATGATCAGTCGCACGGTGCCGTCGTTGAAGATCCCGATCCCGGCGTCCTGGCCGAGGAACACCATCCACGGCAGCAGCGCGACGGCATCCACGATCTCGGGTGTCACCGAGATCAGCAGCAGCATGCCCAGGAACCACACCACCCATTTGCCGGGGTTCCGCGCCATCGCGATGCCGGCGAGTGTGCCGAGCACCGTCGCGATGACCGCGGCGAGCAGACCCGTGCGCACCGACACCAGCACGGCATCCCTGATCGCCGGCTTGGTGACGATCGCGGCGAAGGAGTCGAAGCCGAAGTGATCCCACGAGACGAGCAGTCGCCCGACGTTGAACGAATACACGATGATCACGATGATCGGCAGGAACAGGAAGACGAAGACCAGCGTCGACCACACCGGAAGAAGCCAGCGGCTCATGATCCCTCTCCCAACCTCAGGGCGTATCGCCGTCTCAACGGCATCGTGACCAGCCACAGCAGCAGCGCGGCGACGCCGATCGAGACGGCGATGGTGATGATGAGCAGCACGGCCATCGCCGATCCCAGCGCCCAGTTCTGCGCGGTCTGGAACTGGCTGGCCACCATCTGGCCGACCATGTTGCCCTTCGCTCCGCCCAGCACCGTGGCGGTGATGTAGTCGCCCATCAGCGGGATGTACACCAGCAGGACACCGGCGATGATTCCCGGCTGCGCGATCGGCACCGTCACGCGCAGGAAGGTGACGAGACTGTTCGCCCCGAGGTCCTTGCTCGCCTCGCGCAGAGGACCGCTGACACGGTCGAAGGCGACGTACAGCGGCAGGATCATCAGCGGCAGGTAGTTGTAGACGACGCCCAGCAGCACGGCTCCCCGAGAGTTGAGGATGTCGAGCGGACCGGGGATGACGCCGATGAACTGCAGTGCGCCGGACAACCATCCCTCGGGCGCCAGGATCACCTGCCAGCCGATCGTGCGCACCAGGAAGTTCGTCCAGAACGGCACCATCACCAGCGCCAGCAGCATCCCGCGCTTCGAGGGCGCCGCCTTAACGGCGATCCAGTACGCCACCGGCGCCCCGATGATCAGGCACAGCAGGGTGCCGATGACACCGACCCAGAAGGTGTTCTGGAACGTGTTGAAGAAGGTCGGCGAGAGCGCCTCGACGTAGCGGTCGAAGGAGAGCCGGTCATTGGAGTTCGTCGAGAAGATGCTCGGCTTGTAGCCGAAGCTGTACCAGACGACGACTCCGATCGGCACGACGAAGAACACGGCGAGCCACACCCATGCCGGCAGCGCCAGCGCGAACGGCATCCTGACCTTACGCACCTGCGGCCACCTTCACCTTGTTCCAGATCTCCACGATGCGCTCCTGTGCGCTGGTGAACTTCTGCTCGTGCATCGTCTTCACCTGCTCGTCGCTGAAGTACACCATGTCGAGCCGGTCCAGCTCGGCCTCCTCGGCCTTCTGCTGCGTGCCCTGCACGCCCGTGTCGTAGCCGATGTAGTCGACCTGCGCCACCTGGATGTCGGGGGCGATGATGTAGTCGATGAACGCGTGCGCCGCCTCCGGGTGCGGGGCTCCCTTGGCGATCGCCCAGTTGTCCATCCACAGCTCCGTCGCCGGTGCGCCGAGCACCCACTGCCACCGTTCGGGGTCGTCGGACTCGTCCATGCCGAGCCTGGCGTCGCCGCTGTACGACTGCACGAGCGCCGCAGACGCCTGCGGGATCACCTGCCCGCCCGGTGCGGAGTCGAAGATCGAGATGTGCGGCGCGAGCTGCGTCACCAGGAACTTCTCGCAGGCGTCCAGGTCCTTCTTGCGTGTGGTGTTCCAGTCGACGCCGTGCGACCAGTGGTAGATGCCGCACAGCGGCGCCGGGTCGTCGAGGACCGAGGTCTTGCCGGATGCCTCGTTCTGAGCGGCGTCGATGAAGTCGGCCCACGTCGTGAGCTCGCGGTTGATGACGCGCTTGTCGTAGACGAAGCCGGTCGTGCCCCATGCCTTGCAGATCGAGTACGCGTTGTCGGGGTCGAAGGAGCGATGGATGAAGTTCGGGTTCATCGTGGCGAAGTTCGGGATGAGGTCGAGGTTCAGCTTCTCGAGCAGACCGTTCTCGGCCATCGGCATGACGAACAGCCCGCTGGGGACGACGATGTCGTACCCAGAGGTCCCGCGCGCCGCCACCAGCTTCGCGATCAGCTCCTCATTGGAGTTGAACGCGTCGACGACGATCTTCGGCCCCTTCTTCTCTGTGAACGCGGAGAGCAGTTCGGGCTCGTCGTAGTCGCTCCAGGTGTAGATCGACAGCCGGTCCTCGAGCGGGCCACCGTTCGCCTGGGCCGCGGTCCCGACCTGGCCGGGTGCGCAGGCGGTGAACAGCACGGCTCCGCCGGCCGCGAGGGCCGTGGCGAGGAATCCCCGGCGGGTCAGTTCACTGCGCAGGATGCCTGCCGCACCGCGGTGCGCGAGCACCCGGACCGGTTCGGAGGTCATCGGACGGCCTTGGGCAGCGCGATCACGTGCGTCGCGGACGTCGGCGCGCCGTCGGCCGCGAACAGGCGTGCATCCGAGGTCGCCCAGGTGCAGCGCACGTCGTCATCGACCGCGACCCGCGGTGCGTTCGGCGCGGGGGTGCGCACCAGCAGGGTCTGCCCGTCCGCGACCCCGACCACGACCTGCAGGGTCTCGCCCAGATACGACACGCTCAGCACGCGGCCGTCGGCCCCGGCACCGGTCGCGCCCGCGGAGTCGAGTCGGATGAACTCCGGACGGATCGCCGCGACGGCCTCCGCGCCGCGCTCGACACGACCGGCGCCCCAGCGCCCTTCGATCACGCCGAGGGGCGTCTCGATCGCATCGCCGTCGGCGGCGATGCCCCGGATGAAGTTCTGCTGCCCGATGAACGAGGCCACATAGGCGGAGGCGGGTGCCGCATAGATGGCGTCGGGCGCGTCGAGCTGCTCGATGCGCCCTGCCCGCATCACGGCGATGCGATCGCTCATCGACAGCGCTTCGCCCTGATCGTGCGTGACGAAGACGAACGTCGTCCCGAGCCGGGACTGCAGCAGCTTCAACTCGACCTGCATCTCCTCACGCAGCTGCCGGTCGAGCGCCGCGAGCGGCTCGTCCAGGAGCAGCACGCTGGGACGGTTGATGAGCGCCCGCGACAGGGCGATGCGCTGCTGCTGCCCGCCTGAGAGCATGGTGGGCTTGCGATCGGCGAAGCGCCGCAGCTGCACCATGTCCAGCGCCTCGGCGACGCGCTGGCGCTGCTCCGCCTTGGGAACACCGCGCTGCTGCAGCCCGTACGCCACGTTCTCGGCGACCGTCATGTGCGGGAACAGCGCGTAGGCCTGGAAGACCGTGTTGACCTCGCGCCTGTAGGGCGGCAGGCCCAGCACGCTGCGCCCGGAGATGCGGATGTCGCCGCTGTCCGGGTGCTCGAAGCCGGCGATCATGCGCAGCGTTGTCGTCTTGCCGCACCCGGACGGACCGAGCAGGGAGAGGAACTCCCCGGGCCGGATGGTCAGGGACAGGTCGTCGACGGCGGTCGACTCGCCGTAGTGCTTGGTGACGCCGGCGATCTCCACGCCACCGGACGCGGTGCCTGCGTCGGGTGCGGTCGCCGCCACTGCGATATCGGCCATGAAACCTCCACGATGAGATTCGAACAGCCGTCAGTCAACCACAGTCGGGTGCTGAGGTACAGCGAAAAGCGAAGAAAAGAAGCAGAATCGCGACGATATCCGTTGTCGAGACTTAGCGAGGCAACGGAATTTACGCTACTTGCGGTCGAAGTCGAAGGCTTTCAGCAGCTCGCCGACGGCCTGCTCGCGCTCGTCACCGCCCTGCTCGAACATGTGCGTCACGTGCGTGCGCAGGTGGTTCTCGAGCAGCAGCCGGTTCAGGGACTCCAGTGAGCGCTGCACGGCACGCGACTGCGTGATGATGTCCATGCAGTAGTCCTCGTTCTCGATCATCCGCGCGATGCCTCGCAGCTGACCCTCGAGGATGCTGGTGCGGTGCAGTGCGCGCTTCTTGATGTCGTCGATCACACTGAGAGCGTAGCCGTCATGAAAGGATGACGGCATGTCGCGAACCCCGATGGCGCTGCTGTCCCCCGCCGATCAGGAGCGGCTGCGGGGCCTGCGCCGGATGAAGGCGGTGGCGCTGGGCGCGCTGATCGTCATGGCCGTGGTCTTCGTGATCGCGTTCGCCCTGGAGCATCGATATCCGTGGCTGGCCTACGTGCGCGCGGCCGCCGAGGGCGGCATGGTCGGCGCACTCGCAGACTGGTTCGCCGTCACCGCGCTGTTCCGGCACCCGCTGGGACTGCCCATCCCGCACACCGCGATCATCCCGAACCGCAAGGACGAGATCGGCCGCTCACTGGGCGAGTTCGTCGAGACCAACTTCCTCTCCGGCGAGATCGTGCGCGACAAGCTCTCCCGCACCGCGCTGTCGAAGCGCCTCGGCGAATGGCTGCAGGATCCTGCTCACGCCGAGCGGGTCGCCGCGGAGGGCTCGACCGCGGCATCCGCCGTGCTCCGCGCGCTGAGCGACGACGACGTGCAGGGCCTCATCGCCGATCTCGCGCGCGAGCACCTGATCGAGCCGGACTGGGCGCCGTCCGCGGGCGGCTGGCTGGAGCGCATCGTCGAGGCGGATGCGCACCGCGGTGCGGTGGACCTGGCCGTGGACAGCATCTCGACCTGGCTGCACGCCAACGCGCACACCTTCCAGGGCCTCGTCTCCCGGCGGCTCCCGGGCTGGGTCCCGAAGCTCGCGCACCGCTTCGTCGACGAGACGGTCTACCACGAGGCCGTCCGCTTCGTGGAGGCCGTGCAGGCCGACCCGCAGCATCCCGCCCGACAGGCGCTCGACGGCTATCTGGCCCGCTTGGCCGACCGCCTGCAGCACGACCCCGCCATGCGGGACCGGTTCGAGGGCGCCAAGGCTGCGGTGTTCGACAGCCCGCGGGTGATCGGGCTCGCGGCGCAGGCCTGGGACACCGCCAAGAACGGCCTGCTCACCGCCCTCGCCGATCCGGAGAGCGGGCTGCGCCGCCGTGCGGCATCCGCCGTCGCCGAGATCGGGCGACGCCTGGCCACCGAACCCGCCCTGCAGGCCCGCGTCGACGGCTGGGTCACCGACGCCGCCGTGTTCCTGGTGGACCGCTACCGGCACGACATCGCGTCGATCATCACCGACACCGTCGAGAAGTGGGATGCCGCGGAGACCACCGAGAAGATCGAGCTGATGGTCGGTCGCGATCTGCAGTACATCCGGCTCAACGGCACGGTGGTGGGGGCTCTCGCGGGACTCGCGATCTTCGCCGTCGCGCACGCCGCGATCCCGGTTCCGCTGGGACTGGGCTGATGCCGGTGGCGTGAGCCGGGGCCTCAGCCCGCCAGGGCCTCGGCGATCGGCCGGTCGCCGTCGTTGAAGCGGATCGTCTGGCGGATGGCCGCGGGCTGCTGCAGCGTCTCCGCAATCACGAGCGCGACGTTCGCGCGGCTCACCTCGCCCGAGACGGCGGCGGTCCCGTCGATGCGGCCGGTGGCATCGCCGAGCGTCAGGCGGCTGGGCGCCAGCACGGTCCAGTCCAGGCTGGTCGCCCGCAGGTACTCGTCGGCGGCCGCTTTCGCCTCGGCGTAGGCATGGAACGGATCGGATGCGGGGATGCCGTGCTCCGGCGAGGAGCCGAAGTAGGAGACCATGACGAAGCGGTCCACGCCGGCGTCCCTCGCCGCGTCCATCGACCGCACGGCGGCCTCGAAGTCGACGGCGCGCGTGCGCTCCGGACTCCCGCCGCCGGCACCGGCCGACCACACGACGGCGTCGTGCCCGGCGATCAGCGTGGCGAACGCCGCCCGATCCTCCCGCTCCATGTCGAACACCACCGGTACGGCTCCTGCGGCGCGCACGTCATCGGACTGCGCGGGATCGCGGATGACGGCGGTGACCTCGTCGCCGCGAGCGACGAGCACCGGAGCGAGCAGCAGTGCGACCTTGCCGTGGCCGCCGAACACGATGATCCGAGCCATGCCTCCACGCTACCCGCGCGGAGCGGCTATGGCACCGGAGCACCGCCGAGGCTCCTCCCCAGCACGAGACAGCCCTCATGACGCCCGTCTCGTGCTGGAGCAGGACTCCCTTGCTGGAGCAGAACTCTCCTGCGGCCTCAGCGTGCGGCGAGGCCCGCGAGCAGCTCGAGCACGCAGAGCGCAGCGAGGCGCACGGTGCGGCCGTCCTCGGCATCCGCGGTCGCGTCGACCTCGGCGAGGTCGGCGCTGACGACGCGCTCGTCGGCGGCGATGCCGCGCACCAGAGCCCGCAGCTCCCATGCGGCGAATCCGCCGGGAACGCTCGCCGGGCAGCCGGGGACGGCGGCACGGTCGACCGCATCGACGTCGATGTCCAGGTGGATGCGAGAGCCCGCCCCGGCGACCTCCAGCGCCTCGGCGACGACGTCGGCGATGCCGCGACGGCGCACCTCGTCGAGCGTGATCACGCGGATGCCCCACGCCTCCGCGCGCTGCGCGTAGGCCGCGGAGTTCGCGAAATCGGCGATGCCGATCTGCACGATCCGCTTCGGGTCGATGCGCTCCCCATCCGGGGCGTCCTGCACCAGCCGGCGCACCGGGGAGCCGTTCGAGACTCCGTCGCGAAGGTCGTAGTGCGCGTCGATCGTGATGAGCCCCTCAGCGCCCGCCCCGCGTGCGACGGGGTAGGTCAGCGAGTTGTCGCCGCCGAGCGCGATGACCAGACGCGAGTCCGCGGCCAGCTCCCGCACGCGGTCGACCGCGCGCTGCACGCCCTCGCCGCCGTCGGGCTCGTGCACGTCACCGGCGTCCGCGATCCGCAGCGCCTCGTTCAGGTCCACGGCGGGCGTGCCCATCAGCGTCGCGCTGTAGCGCGGCAGGGCCTCGCGGATCGCGGCCGGCGTCGCGTGAGCGCCCGTGCTCGAGATCGATGTGCGCCACGTCGGGACGCCCAGCAGCACGGCATCCGTCTTCTCCCCCGGGACCGGCGCGGGCCAGGATCCGGCGCGCGGCCAGAGCTCGTCATGCGGAAGTGCCATGTTCGTCCTCTCCTGGCGTCAGCGGACCGCGACGCCGTCCTTCCAGACCTTCTTCACCAGCGGCACACCGGGGCGGTAGGCCAGGTGCACCCGCGTGGGCGCGTCGAGCAGCACCAGATCGGCGCGCTTGCCCGGAGCGATCACCCCGATGTCGTCGCGCTGCAGCGCTGCGGCGCCTCCGGCGGTGGCCGCCCAGACGGCCTCGGCCGTCGTCATGCCCATCTCCCGCACCGCCAGCGCGATGCAGAACGGCATCGACGAGGTGAAGCTCGATCCGGGGTTCGTGTCGCAGGCGATCGCGACGGTCACGCCCGCGTCGATCAGCCGGCGCGCGTCCGGGAACGGATGCCGGGTGGAGAACTCCACCCCGGGCAGCGCCGTGAGCACGGTGTCAGATGCGGCGAGCGCGGCCACGTCCTCGTCGGAGAGGTACGTGCCGTGGTCGACGGATGCCGCGCCCAGCTCGATGGCCAGCTGCACGCCCTCGCCGGGGCCGAGCTGACTGGCGTGCACGCGCGGCTTCAGGCCGCGGGCGACGCCCGCCTCGAGCACCCGCCGCGACTGCGGCACCGTGAACGCTCCGGTCTCGCAGAACACGTCGATCCACTTGGAGTGCGGGGCGCAGGCGTCCAGCATGTCGCCGATCACGAGCTCGACGTACTCGTCGCCGCGGTCGGCGTACTCCGCCGGCACGACGTGCGCGCCCAGGAAGGTGACCTCGGGCGTGACCTCGGCGGCCAGGCGCACCAGGCGCGCCTCGGTCTCGACATCCAGCCCGTAGCCGCTCTTGATCTCGACGGTCGTGGTGCCCTGCGCGAGCATCTCGTCGAGGAACCCCCGCAGCCGCGCGCGCAGCTCGTCGTCGGACGCGCCGCGGGTCGCGGCGACGGTGGAGCGGATGCCGCCGGCCGCGTACTTCTCGCCGGCCATGCGCGCCTCGAACTCGGCCGCGCGGTCGCCGCCGAACACTATGTGGCTGTGACTGTCGACGAAGCCGGGGATGACCGCACGGCCTTCGGCGTCGACCTCGAGGTAGCCGCCGGGAAGTGCGGGGACGTCCGAAGCCGGGCCGACCCACGCGATGCGGTCGCCCTCGATGAGGACGGCCGCGTCCGTGAGCGTTCCGGAACGGTCCAGCGGGGAGCCGACGTTGGTCGTCAGCTCCCCGATGTTCGTGATGAGCGTGGTGCTCACAGCATCGGCACCTTGAGGCCGCGCTCGCGGGCGATGTCGCGGGCGTGCTCGTAGCCGGCGTCCACGTGACGCATGACGCCGGTGCCGGGGTCGTTGGTCAGCACGCGCTCGAGCTTCTCGGCGGCGAGCTCGGAGCCGTCGGCGACAGTGACCTGGCCGGCGTGGATCGAGCGGCCGATGCCGACGCCGCCGCCGTGGTGCAGCGACACCCAGCTGGCGCCCGACGAGGTGTTCAGCAGGGCGTTCAGCAGCGGCCAGTCGGCGATCGCGTCGGAGCCGTCCTTCATGGCCTCGGTCTCGCGGTACGGGCTCGCCACCGAACCGGAGTCCAGGTGGTCTCGGCCGATCACGATCGGGGCGGACAGCTCGCCTGAGGCGACCATCTCGTTGAACTTCAGACCGGCCAGGTGGCGCTCCTTGTAGCCCAGCCAGCAGATGCGTGCGGGCAGACCCTCGAAGTGCACCTTCTCGCCGGCCTTCTCCAGCCAGCGGTGCAGCGCCTTGTCCTCGGGGAACAGCTCCGCGATGGCGCGGTCGGTCTTGTAGATGTCCTCCGGGTCGCCGGAGAGGGCAGCCCAGCGGAACGGGCCGCGGCCCTCTTCGAACTGCGGGCGGATGTACGCCGGCACGAAGCCGGGGAACTCGAACGCCCGGTCGAAGCCGCCGAGCTTCGCCTCGGCGCGGATGGAGTTGCCGTAGTCGAACACGGCGGCCCCGGCGTCCTGGAACGCGACCATGGCGGCGACGTGCGCGGCCATCGCCTCGCGCGAGCGACGGGTGAACTCCTCGGGGTCGCGCTCGGCCTCGGCCTTCCAGTCCTCGACGGAGATGCCGATGGGCAGGTACGCGAGCGGGTCGTGCGCGCTGGTCTGGTCGGTCACGACGTCGATCGCGATCTCGCCGGCCTGCTGGCGGCGGAACAGCTCCGGGAAGACCTCGGCGGCGTTGCCGACGATGCCGACGGAGAGGGCCTCGCCCGCCTCCTTGGCGGCGACCGCACGGGCCACGGCCTCATCGAGGTCGGTGTAGTAGACGTCGAGGTAGCCATGGTCGACTCGGCGGGCGAGACGGGTCTCGTCCACGTCGACGATGAGGCAGGCGCCCTCGTTGAGGGTGACGGCCAGCGGCTGCGCACCGCCCATGCCGCCGGCCCCGCCGGTGAGCGACAGGGTGCCCTTCAGGGACTCCTTGCCCAGCGACTGCGCAACAGCGGCGAACGTCTCGTAGGTGCCCTGCAGGATGCCCTGCGAGCCGATGTAGATCCACGAACCGGCTGTCATCTGGCCGTACATCATCAGGCCCTCGGCCTCGAGCTTGCGGAACTCGGGCCAGGTGGCCCAGTCGCCGACGAGGTTGGAGTTGGCGATCAGCACGCGCGGCGCCCACTCGTGGGTGCGGAACACGCCGACCGGCTTGCCGGACTGCACCAGCAGGGTCTCGTCGGGCTCGAGCTCGTCGAGGGTGCGCACGATCGCGTCGTACGCCTCCCAGCTGCGGGCCGCGCGACCGGTGCCGCCGTAGACGACGAGGTCCTCGGGGTGCTCGGCGACCTCGGCGTCGAGGTTGTTCATCAGCATCCGCTTGGCGGCCTCGGCACCCCAGCTCTTGGCGGTGCGCTGGTTGCCGCGCGCAGCGCGGATGCTGCGGGTCGGGTCGTGGAGGGTGGGCTCAGACATCGGTGTGCTCCTTCGCAGTGCGGAGGACGGTGCCCGAGCGCACGAGCTCGGTGACGGCCTCCATGTCGGGTGAGAGGAAGTGGTCGGGTCCGGGGCCGTCGGCGACGGTGCGGACCAGGTCGCGCACGGCGCCCGTGGCGGGGCCCGCGACCAGCGGCGCGCGCAGGTCGAGCGCGCGGGCACCGGTGAGGATCTCGATGGCCAGCACGCGGGTCAGGCCATCGATGGCGCGGCGCAGCTTGCGGGCTGCCGCCCAGCCCATCGAGACGTGGTCCTCCTGCATGGCCGACGACGGGATGGAGTCGACGGATGCCGGCGCGGCGAGCCGCTTGAGCTCGGAGACGATGCCGGCCGCCGCGTACTGCGCGATCATCAGGCCCGAGTCGACGCCCACCTCGTGCGCGAGGAACGGCGGCAGGTCGCGGTTGCGGGCCGGATCCAGTGCGCGGTCGGTGCGGCGCTCCGAGATCGAGGCCAGGTCGGCGACCGAGATCGCGAGGAAGTCGAGCACGGCGGCGACGGGTGCGCCGTGGAAGTTGCCGTTCGACTCGAGGCGTCCGTCCGAGACCACGATCGGGTTGTCGACGACGGATGCCAGCTCGCGCTCGGCGATCATGGTGGCGTGACCCATGGTGTCGCGAGCGGTTCCGTGCACCTGCGGCGAGCAGCGCAGTGAGTACGCGTCCTGCACGCGGCCGTCCTCGGGTCCCTTGTGGCTGTGCACGATCGGCGACTCGGCGAGGAAGGCGCGGAGGTTCGCGGCGGAGGTCGCCTGGCCCACCTGCGGGCGCAGCGCCATCAGGTCGGCGGCGAACACGGCATCCGTGCCGAGCTGGGATTCGATCGACATGGCGGCGGCGAGGTCGGCGGTGGTCACGAGCTGCTCGAGGTCATGCAGCGCGAGCACGAGCATCCCGAGCATGCCGTCGGTGCCGTTGACGAGGGCGAGGCCCTCCTTCTCCACGAGCACGAGCGGCTCGACGCCGGCAGCGGCGAGCGCCTCGGACGCCGGGACCAGCTCGCCCTCGGCGTTGCGCACGTCCCCCTCTCCCATGGAGGCGAGTGCGACGTGCGACAGCGGCGCCAGGTCGCCGGAGCAGCCGAGCGAGCCGTACTCGCGCACGACCGGGGTGATGCGGGAGTTGAGCATGGCTGCGTAGGTGTCGACGACGACGGGACGCACGCCGGTGTGGCCGGAGGCCAGGGTCTGCAGGCGGAGCAGCTGCAGGGCGCGCACGACCTCGGTCTCGACCTCGGGGCCGGTGCCCGCTGCGTGCGAGCGGATCAGGCTGAGCTGCAGCTGACGCCGGCGCTCGGGTGCGATGAAGGTGGTGGCGAGGGCGCCGAAGCCGGTGGAGACGCCGTAGTGCGGGTTCGGGTCGGCGGCCATGCCGTCGATGACGGCGCGGCCGGCGGCGACGCGCTCACGGGCGGAGTCGGCGATCTCGACCTTCGCGAAGTGGCGGGCGACGGCGACGACGTCGGCGGGCGACAGAGGTGCTGCGCCGACGATCACGGTGGAGGAATGCTGCATGATCTGATTCCACACCGTCGGATGCCCGTGCGGGAGCGCTCCATGGCAGACTGTGTCTGTGATCCCAGACGAACTGGCTCCGGATGCCGCTGATACGCGCCCGCAGGTGCCCGCGGCCGATCAGACGCTGCGGATCCTGCGGCATCTGGCCCGCAGGCCGGCGCCGATCGCGGCATCCGCGCTGGCCCGCGATCTGGGCATCCCGCGCTCCACGGTCTACCATCTCCTCGCCACGCTCGAGGCGCACGGCTTCGTCGTGCACCTGTCGCAGGAGCGACGCTGGGGCCTCGGTACCAGCGCCTTCGAGCTCGCCGGCGGCTACGCCCGCCAGGAGCCGCTGGCCCGGCTCGGGCGTCCGCTGATCGCCGCTCTCGCCGACCGCATCGGAGAGAGCGCGCACCTGGCCGTGATGAGCGGGCGCGACGTGCTGTACATCGTGGAGGAGCGCGCGGCCCGGCGGCCCGCACTGGTGACGGATGTGGGCGTGCGCCTTCCCGCGCACCTCACGGCCACCGGACGGGCGATGCTCGCGGCACTCCCCGCGTCACAGGTGCGCGCGCTGTACCCGGACTCCTCCTCCTTCACCGAGCGCACCG